>Ga0315289_10001454_pt1 | contig 36978 bp, 25 predicted proteins | sample YL17G11_40_MG_FD_203452 | JGI IMG/M metagenome (GOLD analysis project Ga0315289, IMG submission 203452) | Sediment microbial communities from Yellowstone Lake, YNP, Wyoming, USA - YL17G11_40 | ecosystem: Environmental > Aquatic > Freshwater > Lake > Sediment | place: USA: Wyoming | collected...
GCCCTTTCAATCCCTGGATGTATTTCGAATTCCGGATCTTTCGCGACTTTTCCGGCGGCATCACCAGCCAGTGGATGAGCCACGGGATCGGCCTGGTGCATTTCTATACGGACACGGCCATTCCCGATACCATGGTCGCCAACGGCGGCATCTTCGCGTGGCCCGACATCCGCCAGAATCCCGATACCTTCCAGGCCCTGGCCACCTACGAGGACGCGCGGCTGCTCTATTCCTAATTCTTCCACGTACGGCAACCGTTTCGGCGACTATACCTGCATTCGTGGCAAGGAGGGCACGTTGTACGCCCAGGGCGGCGAGGGCAGTCCGCGCTGGTTTTTCATCCCCGAGCACGCCGACGGGACGTTCGACTTCTATCGCGGCTTCGAGGACGCCGTCAAGAAAGGCCGGGCGCAACTCTTGACTCTGCCGGGCAAGGAGGGCGAACTGCCGCCCACCGGGCAGAGCGACGATAGCCAGCCTCATCTCGATAACTGGATCGATTGCATCCGCAACCCGGGCCGGCAGCCCAACGGCCATATCCATACCGGCTTCTGGCATTCGATCGGCGCCATCATGGCCACGCGTGCCTATCGCGAAGGCCGGAAACTGTACTGGGACCGGCGCAAGGAGGAAATCGTCGATCAGCCAGCGGTCTGATCGCGGAGAAAGAAAGTGAGGCTCACATGATCGGCACAGGATCTTCCATCGATCGGCGTCAATTCCTGGGGGGCGGCGCGAAGTTGTCCGTAGTCGCCTCCGCATTGGGCGCGCTTCCTGGTGTTCCTGCGGCCCGGGCCGCCCAGGAGACCGCCAGTCCCGGCAAGGCTCCCTCCTTCATCCTGGATTCCCATGTCCATTGCGGCGGCACCGAGGCTTGGGTGCAGAACATGGTGCGGACCTACCGGCCGCGTCACGCCATGGCCTGCATCCTGACCTGGAGGAAGGACCTGGACCTCATGAAGAAGGCCATCGCCGAGCATCCCGACGTGTTCATCGGGTACGGCCGGGTCGATCTGGACGATGTCAACGCCGTCCGGGACGTGGAGGCGTTCAAGCAGAATGGTCTCGTGGGCATGAAGTTCCACAGTCCGCAAAAGGACTATGACGATCCCTCCTATTTCCAGGTCTACCGGCTGTGCGAAGAATACCGCCTGCACATGCTCTTTCATACGGGTATCTCCAGTCACAGCATCTCCAACGAGCCGCAATGGGGGTCTTCCGCACGTATGCGGCCGATGTCTCTCGACACGATCTGCCGGCAGTTCCCCCGGGCCACGGTCCAAGGGGCCCACCTCGGCAATCCCTGGTACGAGGAAGCCGCCGAGGCCGCCCGGTGGAATCCCACGCTCTTCTTCGATGTCACCGGCTCGACGCTGCTCAAGTTCATCAAAACCGGCCGGCTGGAGCGAATGAAGGAGATCCTGTGGTGGGCGAGCGACGAGGCGCAGGACAATCCCCATACCCTCAAGGGCGGTCCCGGGGCGTGGGAGCACATCGTCTTCGGCACCGACGAGGGACCTTCCGGGCTGGCACCAAATATCGAGCGCTTCCAGAGGATGCTGGATGCCAATCAGGTCCCCGACGAAGTGCGGGCCAAGATGTGGGGTCTGACCATCGCCAAGATCCTGGGCATCGATCCGAGCAAGCGTTGAGACGGAGTTGAATCGTGACGGAGATGGATCGGGATATGCTCCGCGGCCCCAGGACGCTCCCCTCTCTACGGTGGTGGATCGGCGGTCTTCTCTTCGCCTCCACCGTGGTCAATTACATCGACCGCCAGACGCTCTCCGTGTTGGGGCCCTACTTGAAGCAGGACTATCAATGGAGCAACGCGGATTTCGCGTTGATCGTCATTTCCTTCCGCGCCGCCTACGCCATAGGGCAGACCCTGTCCGGCCGTTTTTTGGACCGTGTCGGTACCCGGCGGGGGCTGACGATCACCGTCCTGTGGTACTCCATCGCGGCCCTGTTGACCTCTCTGGCGAGCGGCTTGCGGAGTTTCTGCGTGTTCCGGTTCCTGCTGGGCGCCGGCGAGTCCGCGAACTGGCCGGGCGCAACTAAAGCCGTGGCGGAATGGTTCCCCAAGCGCGAGCGCGGCTGGGCCGTCGCCCTCTTCGACAGCGGTTCCTCGGTGGGCGGCATCGTCGCGTCATTCCTGGTCGTCGGGCTCTACAAAGTCTTTGGCGGGTGGAGGCTCGCCTTTGTCTTTACCGGCACGCTGGGATTCCTCTGGCTGATCGCCTGGCGTCTGCTCTACCATCCTCCGGAGAACCATCCTCGTATCCGCGAATCCGAACGGCAGATGATCCTGAACGACAAAGCGGAGGCAGCGCGCTCGTCCGCGCAGGCCCCGGCGGTCCCGGTACGGGCGAATAATTATTCGCCCCTACTGCGCCTGCCCCAAACCTGGGGCATCATTGTCGGCCGGTCGCTTACCGATCCCGTCTGGTTCTTCATCACCGACTGGTTCCCCATCTACCTGGTCGCGCGGGGCATTCAGGTACAGGAGGCTCTGCTGGTCTTCTGGATTCCCTTCCTGGCCGCCGATCTGGGCAATTTCTTCGGCGGCGGCGTCTCCAGTTGGCTGATCCGCCGCGGCTGGCCGGTGGACAAGGCCCGCAAAGCCCTCGTCGTCTTTGGCGGGCTCGGCATGAGCCTGCTGGCCTGCGCCACCTTCACGGCCAACCGCCAAGCTCTGGCGGTCCTGTTCGGATTCTCGACGTTTGCGTATGCCGCGTTTTCCACGATGGTTCTGGTTTTGCCCTCGGACCTGTTCCCCAGCCGGTCCGTGGGCACCGTCAGCGGAATGGCCGGTACGGGCGCCGGCCTCGGAACGATCGTGTCAACCTTTCTCATCGGGTATGTCGCCGATCATTACTCCTTCGAGCCCATTCTGATCGGTGCCAGCCTCATCCCCCTGGTCGCGATGATTCTGGTTCACGTGCTGATCCGCAGCTCAAAAGCCTAGGACCGCGGCCTGGTGCAAGGGCTCCCCAACGCGAAATGATGCGTTGGGGGACCCAACAGACCTGAGCTCGCCAGCGGAATGTGCCGAAGACCGGCGATCCGTCCACGGAACTGACCGCCGCCGACCTCATGAGCACCGAGCCCCTGCGGCGCGCGTGCGCCCTGGGTGTCCTGGCCCGCGCGTACCGCATCTGGGCCGGGCGCCCGTCCGGCGAAACCTGGCGCGCGAAGGCGGCCGACTACGACCGGCTCTATGCCGAGGCTTGCCAACGCTGTCATGTCGCGCCGGACGCCGGCGCCGACGGCGTCGCCGAAGAGATCCGCAGCGCCGGGAGCTTCCGGCTCCGGCGCGGCTGACCACGCCATTCTCCCCCACGGCACTGCCGCGGCCATATCTCCGCAGCGCCGCGTCCGCGGCGGTGGGTCAGCGGGCGGCTCTGGACCGCCGGCTTCAATGAAGGCTTTCAGAAGAAGCATGGCTACTGCCCGATGAAATACTATCCGGCCCTGTGGTACGACATCGGCCCTGAAACAGCGGCGGCGCGCCATGCGCTGTATGGCTTCCGCACCGAGTTGTATGCAGAGAACTTCGTCGGCCGGATCGCCGCCTGGTGCCGGAAGCACGGCATGGGACCCCAAACGCATCTTTTCGCGTTTGGGAGCCCATCGCCATGTCAGGCCACATGGACCAGGAGGAGCCGCGTAATCCCGTCGGGACACAGGGCGACCTGATGAAGATCTTCAAGCACCAGCAAATCCCCGGCATTGATGACATCTGGTTCACGGGACGATCCAACGTCTCGTACAAGGTCATCGCCTCAGCGGCATACAACTACGACCGGCCCCTCATGATGGCCGAGACGTACGCGGCTTATCAGCAGGCTCACCGGACTGCCAAGCGGGTGTACCGGACGGTCATGGATCAGCACGCCATGGGCGCCAATCTCCAGATCGGCGGCCGCCCCGGCGACACGGCCAACGCGGAAATGGGCCGATACGTCGGCCGGATGGAGTAGGGGTCCCCAAACGCATCGTTTCGCGTTTGGGAGGGGCCCCCCAACGCGGAATTCTGCGTTGGGGACCCCGAGCCCTTACCTGCTGCGTCACGGCCGGCACGTGGCGGATATCGCCGTGCTCTACCCGATCGCGATGGGGAGCCCGAACCTGGCCCTCTGGGACCCCCACACAGGCCAGAGGAAGAAGGCGGACATCACGGCCTCGCCCGCAGCGCCGCTGCGCGTCGGGGGAGGCCGCCGGCCAGCCCGTGACGAGTACGCACCTGACTCTCCAGCCGCTCACGTCTATGTTCTACGTGCAGGAGTAGCCACGTTAGGGTCTTCGTTCCGGTGGAGCGGAAACGACGGCTAATTCGGCAACACTGGCATAGGCCTGGTTGTTGACTTCGCTCAGGGCCACGAAGCGCAGGAAGCGGGCCGCGACCGGCGACGGGAGCCGGACGGTATGCTCGCCCGCAGGCCGTCCGAACTGTCCTTTGGCCGCCGGCTCACCCCACGTCTTGCCATCCTCGCTGAGGTATATCTCGTAGTCCCGGACACGGCCGTTGGTCATGTTAGCCCGGTCCGTGTAGATCACAGCCGCGATGCGAGTCATTGATCCCAGATCAACGACCAGCTCATGCGGGTGTTTCGCCACATCGGGGCTCCAGCGGCTGTGCCAGAAGGTGTCCGGATTGCCGTCAATGGCATTGGCCAGCTCGCCCTCATTCGGCTGAAAGCTGCTGGCGGAGACGATCCGCCACGTGGCGCGGTCCGAATAGGGCTCGACGCAGATCGCCCCGCGGTACGGTAAGGCGCCGTCGGCGACCGCCCGAACGACGATCAGACCGGTCCGCTTCATCTCGAAGGGCCCCGCGTAGGTCTGCCACGCCGAATTGCCGAGAGCATACTCGACCTTGGCGCGGGCCGTTGGGCAGGCGAGCGCGATCAGACCATCGCGGCCCCGCTGCCCGGTGACCGCTGCCGTCCGCCGCCGGGGTGCCGCCAATCGCCCGAGGGCGGGCAGATTGTCCTGTCCGGCGGGCAGTAGGCGCAGAACGTAGGAGAACGTGGCCGGCTCGGACCAAACGATATACTGATCCAGCGGACGCGGGCCACAGCCGTTCGAGCCGACCCCGAGCGTGCGACTGCTCAGACATAGCACCGTGCTCGCGCTGGCGGGCAAATCGACGGAATACTCGATGGGAGTCATGACCTCGTCCGTGTACGGCAGAGCAGAGACTTGCATCGGTCCGGCCTCGGCCTTGACCAGCAGGCCCGGCACACCGGTGCCGGCTACCGCCGCCCAGCGGACATCCTCGTGATTGCCACATTCCATCGGCTTGGCATAGGGGGTCATCTGCTCCCGCACGGTGCTCGAATAAACGCCGACATCAAAACCGCGTTTGCGATCCGCGTAGTTTTCCATCGGTCCGCGCCCGAGATAGGCGAACTGGTTGAGGCGCTGGTCCAGCAACAGCCGAATGCCGATCTTGGCCAGCGGGATACGGCGGCCCTGGAACGTGACGGCATTGTCCACGGCGATCGAGCCGTCGCCGGAGATGGTATAGAGGGCAGAGTGAGTGACGCTGAATCCGGCCGTGCCCTCCGCTTGGACCACGAGTTCGACGCGCGCGACGGAAGGCTCCGGCTGCTCGGCGGCAAAACGAACGGTCGTTCGTTGCAGGTCGGTCACTCCCGCGGCCGTCCAGCTTCGATAGGCCCACATGTCATCCGTCTGGTGCGGGGCCCGCCACAGGTGCAGCTTCGGTCCGCCGCCCGTAGCCAGGAGGTTGGTGCCATCTCGTACGAGTTTGGAGATCGAGCCATCGGTCTTGTCAAACGTCACAGCAAACCGCTCGCCGCTGATCGTGATCTGTGCCTCGGTCTGCTCCAGCTTGACCGGCTTGCTCTTCGTCGCGTCGGCAGCTAAGCCTTGTGCCTCTATCGGAAGCTGGAACTGGGCCAAGGCAACCTCGTAGCCCGCCTTGGCCCAAAGCTCGTCCTTAGCCAACGCAAAAGAGACACGCAGGAAATACTCAGCGCCAGACACAGGCGCGATCTTCTTGACCGGAATCGTGATCGTCCTATCCATCCCGGGCGCCAGATCGAGAGACTCCAGGTCTCCGCGGTCGATGGTTCGCCCGTCCTCGGCGACGGTCCAGGAACCCCGGAATCCGCGGAGCGTGAGGAAAGCGTACTTGTTGCGAATCTTCACCTGCCCGGCGGACAGGTCGCCCGGCTCGATCCCGATCCACTGATACGCCCGCTTGGCCTCCGGGTAGTGCGGCTTAGGCGAACGGTCGGAGAAGACCACGCCTTTGTGGATGAAGTAGTGGTCGTTGGGCACCTCGCCGAAGCCGCCGCCGTAGGCCAGGAACGCGTGCTTCGGGTCGCGGCGATTCCAGATGCCCTGGTCCTCCCATTCCCAGATGGCCCCGCCCATCAGATTCGGATATTTGTCAAAGGCATCGTTGTATTCGCCGATCGAGCCCATCGAGTTGTTCATGGCGTGGGCGTATTCGCACAGGTAGAACGGCTTGGTGCGGTCGGTGCTCTGACCGATCCGCACGACCGCATCGGGATGCGTGTACATCTGGCTGTCGATATCGGCCGGGTTGTCGGGCCCGGTGCCGAAGCGCTCATAGTGAACGGGACGCGAGATGTCCAGGGCCTTTACCGCGCGCAAAGCGGCGAGAAAGTTCGGTCCCTGGCCGGCCTCGTTGCCCAATGACCAGAGGACCACGGACGGGTGGTTCTTGAAGGACTCCACGTTAGCGACGTTGCGATCGACATGGGCCGCCTCCCAGGATTTGGGATTGGACAGGGACGCCGGGCCGTAGCCATACCCGTGCGATTCGACGTTCGCCTCGGCGCACAGGTAGATGCCGTACTCGTCGCACAACTCGTACCAGCGCGGGTCGTCGGAGTAGTGGCAGGTCCGCACGTGGTTGCAGTTGCACTGTTTGAGCACCTCCAAATCGCGGATCATCCGCTCTTCACTGACGTAGTGACCGGTATCGGGCCAATTCTCATGGCGATTGGCGCCCTTGAGCTTGACCGGCACCCCATTGATCGTGAATACGGGGCCCTTGATCTCAACTTTGCGGAACCCGGTCCGGCTCGACAGAATCTCGGTAGTCTGCTCGCCTGTCTTGAGGATCAGCACCGTGGTATACAGGTTCGGTGTTTCCGCCGTCCATTTGACGGGGTCAGGTACCTTCAAGGACAGCGTGACAGCCTTCTCTTCGCCCGGGGCCAGGCCCGGCACCTGCACCTCGGCGGTCAGGCCCGATATGGCCTTGCCCCGGCCGTCGAACAGCTCGATGCCTGCCACACGCGCGGTCGAAGCCTGCCCGCCGTAGTTCTTGACCTTCAGGACCGCCTCCAGCGTGGCATCACGATACTGCGCATCGAGGTCGGTCTTGAGGAAGAAGTCCCGCACATGCACCTGCGGGGCGCTCCACAGCGTGACGTTGCGGAAGATGCCGCTCAGACGCCACATGTCCTGGTCTTCAAGGTAACTTCCGGCGCTGTAGCGATAGACCTCGACGGCCACCATGTTCTTACCGGGTTTGACGTACGGGGTGATGTCGAATTCCGCCGCATTGCGGCTGTTGACGCTGTAGCCGACTTTCTGACCGTTGATCCAGAGAAAGAACGCCGAATCCACACCGTCGAAGGTGATGAAGATGCGCCGGTCTTTCCACTGGGCCGGGACCTCGAAATCCCGGCGGTAGCTGCCGACCGGATTGCGCTCGTTGTAGGCCGTGTAGTTCTGGGTCGGCTCGCTCATCACCCGCGGCCAGTCGCGCCGGAAGGTGTAGCCGTAATTACGATAGTACGGCGTGCCGTACCCGAGCAACTGCCAGTTGGAAGGGACGGGAATCTCTTTCCACGCACTGACGTCAAAGTCCGGCTTATGGAAATCCGCCGGCCGCTCCTCAGGTCGGGGGACCCAGTTGAATTTCCAGGAGCCGTTCAAGGAGCGGCACAGCGTCGAGGCGTGACGCTTGGCCGCCAGGGCCTCCTGCAGCGAGGCATAAGGCATCAGCGTGGCGTGCGCCGGTTCTTTGTTGACGCCCAGCACCTGCTCATTCTCGACCTCCGGTGGAACGGTCGCCGCGGTTGCCGGATGGCACATGAACGTCCAGCTCACCATAGCCATTACGACTACCACCCCAATATCCTGTACTATGCTCACGGATCATCTCCTTGCGAAAGAACGATCTTGCATTGCTCTGCCGGGTCACTGCGCCACATTCTACCAAGGCATTGACGTGCGCCCAAGACGATGTTTGAAAGGCCGCGGTCTGGTTTGCGATGCCCCCCTAGCATCTCATCATCGACAGCCATTTCGACGTCAACTCCTTGAGATCACTCACGTGAGACCGGAATGAGCCTTTACACCCTACGTCAAGATTGAGGATCAGGGGCAGTTGAAATCGGACGCTGTGTTATGATATCATGAGCATGTGTACCGTGCAGGGACACACGCCATGGAGTGGCAGGGAAGTCTCGGTCAGAATATGACAATACCTCGAAGCATAGGCCGTGAGCACATCCTCGCCGCGTTGCGAGAGATCGACAGCAAGGGCGTCCCGCCGGATCGTAATGCAACCAAGTACTACCTCGTCGAAGGCGGACGTTCGTACCCACCAAAATATGTGATTTCACTCGCTGCGGGTCACGCTACAGCCCAGCTTCTGCCTTCGGATAGATTCAACGGCGGTGCCGAAACCAACGGCTTCCTGAGAAAGCGAGGATTCATTGTCTTCGGACCGCCCAGCCAACATCCGGCCACAACGGTGGACACACGTACTACGCGCGGGACAGGGCCTCGCGTCTCCGGACCGCCCGGCGAGGGCGAATCAGCGACGGGACATGCACGTACTACGCGCCAGGCGGGACCTCGCGCAGGCCACAACGACGAACACTGCGGCGCGTGCAAGAACGGGATCGCTGCGATCCTTCGACAACTCTACGGTGAAATCCGCGAACGGGCGTCATTGGGGGTACCCGCGCGGCTATCCGGTTTCATCGGGCATAGATCTCACGCTCAGCTCTCGAAGATCCACTCTGCACTTTGTGCGCATCGGGGCTTCACTGACTTCGCCCAGAGCGAGATGTTGCGGCCCGTCGACTTCTTCGTACCAAGCGAAGCATTTGTCCTCGAAGTAGACGAGAAACAACACTTCACCTATCCGAGGGCCATCGCGCTTCGACAGTATGCCTCCGACCTCCAGGTCGGGTTCGATTTGCAGCGATGGATACATTTGTGTGAGCAGATAGCGGCCCACGACCCTACTCCCCCAGACCGCGATGAGCAACGGGCGTGGTATGACTCCATTCGCGATCACTTGTCGCTCCTCGATCCGAAAATCACGACTACTTGTCGCTTGCGTGCTTCGGATTACCCATGGTGCTCGCTTGATCCAGCGTCTATCGACGATCGCGCACTATTGCGTGATTGGGCTGGCCTGCCCTCGCGTATTGCGGTACGCAGAGCCACTGACCCGCACCAGCCGTACTGGGCGCGTATCATCATGCATGGTCCGTGGTACGGCGGCCCCATTCAGGCACGCCGCGTCTTGAGCCACATATGCAACGAGTGGCCCACGGGGAAACACGCACGCCTGATGGTGACGTGTGGCGGCTTTCTGTCATTTCCATGGCCCGGCCGGCTACGGCGTGCAGACATTGGCGACGTTCTTGATCCAGACTCCAGCGCCATGGAGATTCTATTCTCTGAGGCTGATTCTGCCGTTAGGAGTTTGCTTGGCCATTCTCTGCTCCAGAACCTCAGTGCCTGCTCCGATGCGATCACTCTGGGGGTCGACACACTCAAGCCTCGCGCGTCCCTCGTCAGCGAGAGAATCAATGACTTCCATGCGGAGTTTGTGTATCTCGTCGATCTTCGCTCCGGCACAATCATCCACCGTACCGGCAAGTCGTACCCCACTCCGGCCCAGGCCACGGGTCTGCTGCGAGTCAACGATCTGACTTCGCACTTCATGACGTTTGGCACGGATTCTGTTCTGCTGCTTGGATGTCATGACCTAACTCTCTTCAATCCGCGTGGCAATGCTGCTGCTGGCGGATGGCGAGCAGAGGTAATTCGCGAGATGCAATCCCTCGTCTCGGCGAAACGCCCAAATGTGATCGTGCATCATCCGCACACAACCGACTCGTGTCGTACATGGGATTCTGCCTGGTCAAAGCTTCGTGGATTGACACGCGATGACTCTCGGTTTGCCAGTGCGGGACGGTACTACAACGCCGCGGAAACACCACCACGGTCGTCTCTTCCTGATGTCCTCCGGTCCACCGTCTGCGGGGAGTCTCTCGATTTCGTTGTCACTCTGGACCCGCAGTGAATCTGAGCACAACCAAGGCAACCAAGTTGGTAAGGAATCTTGATGAAAAACGTACGTACCTCGATCGATCGACACCTGCTGATGATGGGACTGGCCGCCCTGGTGCTCGCCGGAGTGGGCCAAGTCCGAATCGCAGTCGCGGGCGAGGGCAAGGTGGTTTTCGCCGATGATTTCGAGACGCCTTCCGCCCAGAGTCCACCGGCGAACTGGGCCATGTGGGGCGCCCAGCAGGATAAAGTGCCCGCCAACTACACGCGCGACACCGGTCAGCCGCATACGGGCCAGGCGTGTTTCCGGATTCATCACCCGGCCCGAACACATGCGTATATCGTGTCCGCGCCGAACCGCGCGATTCGGCCACAACGAGGGATGATCTATACCGTTTTGTTCTGGGCGCGGGCGGAGAAGGCCGGCAAAGCGCTCTTCCAGTGGGCGGCGTACCGAAGCATCCAGCCGTTTATGGATGCGGCTTCGCCGGGCTCGCTGCCGTGCGAGGTGGATCGCGAGTGGCGGCCCTATACGTGCTCGGTTCGCGAGGGACTGGACTTCTTCGCGGAGGAAAGCCGCTTTCTGCTCCTGACGTTCCATGCGACCAGCGTAGCGGCCGAAGAGCAGACACTCTGGATTGATGATGTGCGCGTTTCCGAGCAGGCCGATCCCAACCCCGTAGCTCTGGTAAATGCCGCGACAATCCCCCATGCGGCGTTCGAGCACCGGTTACGCCCGGGCGACCGGCTGGAGTTCACGGTCGGCGCGGCCGACCGCTTGCGGCGCGCGACCACCGACGTGGGCGGAGTCTCCTTTCACCGCGTCTGCGGCTGGACGGGTCAACCCTATGACAGGAAAGGGGTCTACACGCTGCGGCCGGAGGTGGAGGAGGCGATCCGCGAGCTGCGGCTTCCGATGACGCGCTTTTATGCAGTCGGGGATGAACCCTTTGGCGTGGAGGCGGCTATCGACAAGGTCGCGGAGGTGTGCCGGCGCGTGGGGGTGGAGCAGGATCATTGCGTGCTCGAGCTCGAGGAACAAGGCGCGTCCCGGAAGCTGCCGCCGGAGACGTGGGCCCGGGGCGTGAGCTATGCACTGCGTCAGGGCTATCGGTTTCATTATTGGGAGATTGCCAATGAGCCTTATGCGGCGTTGTGGGGACATGGCGGAGCGTTCCCGACAGCGGAAGCCTTCATCACTCATGTCAAAGCCGTGAGCGGCGCCATCCGCCAGGTGGACCCGCAGGCGCAGATCGGGATGGATATCGATGCGGAGAATGTGCGGTGGGGCAACTATGTGCTCCAACAATTGGCGGGGTACTACGATTTCGTGGCGCCGCACCACTATTGCGGCGCCAACGTCCACAAATTGCCCTTCGAAGACATCACCTTGTCCGAGAACTACCGGATGCTCGATCGCGCGTTGAGGGTCAACGCGCTATTGCACACCTACAATGGCGACCGTCCGGTTTATCAATATGACACGGAATGGGGCATGATCTGCAGCACGGCCGAGGGGAAAGAGGCCGATTACGAGGATCGCAATGCGAACATCATCGGGACGGTGCACCGGGCCGTGCGTCTGATCTATTATGCGCGCGAGGACATCGTGCGGGGCGCCGGCGGCTGGCAGATGCTCAGCCGACTGGGCGGACAAGGGTTCGGCATTCTGTCCCAGGAAGCCCCCAACCAGCGGTTTCTGCTGTACTGGCTGTACTACTACTTCAATCGTCACGTGGGCCAGTGGGTCCTGCAGATGGACGGCACCGCACCCTATCACCAGCGTAGGCAGGAGGCAGGAAAATTCGCGGGTCCGCTCACGCCCGTGCTGGCTACCTTGAGCGGGGATGGGAACGAGATCTATCTGGTGATGGCCAATGGCTCCTGGACGAAGGCGGTGCCGTGCCGGGTGAAGCTGCGGGATTTTCGCGTCGCGAAGGCCAAGGGAGTCGTGATCAGCAGCGACAGACTGGACGCCAAACCGCTGCTGGAAAGGAAGGAAGAGGCGGTGTCCGATTTTCCGGTGGGCGCGACGGGTGAAGAGGTGAACTGCACCCTTGGGCCGCACTCGGTTGTGTTTGTGACGCTCTCACGGTCCTAATGGACCGCGGCCCGAATTGTGGCAGAACGTGCGGAGTCGCACCCGGTGCTTTCGTCTACAAGGCTTAGCCCTTCGCCCGGTCCAGCATCTGACGAACCGCGGCATTGGGGGAAAGGATCTCCCGGGCCGAACGAATGGTCACCGTGGGGATGGCGCCGTGCTCCAGGTGCATCCGCATGCGCAGTTCCTGGTCGGCATTCTGCCCACCCAGGTTGGCGTAGCCGAACGTCCGGCAGAGGCCGTCGAAGAGGAAGGCATTGAGGTCGCAACCACCCGTGCGCTCCAAGCCTTCGATGGACTGATGCCAGCTCTTGAACAGATGGACCTGCCCGAACGACTGACCCTGCATGGTGATTTCGTTGAGTCCTTCCCCTCCGACCACCAGGCCCTGGCCCAAAGTGGCCACGTGGTGGATCAGTTTGTGCATGCCCTCCGTGGGCGTGACGGCCTCCACAAAGCAGTTGTGCAGGTTGTGCGTGACCAGGGTAACATCGATGAACGTCGCGTCCACGGCCAGGTCCCGGGCGGCCTCCAGGATGGCGCGGCCCAGGATCGAGCGCCACATGCTCAGGCCGGGATGCACCTTGATCATGACCTTCTTGTCGCGATTGGTGAGGCGCGCGGCATTGGATTCCGGCACGCCCAGTCCCCGGCCCTGGTACCAGCTCCAGCCGCGCAGGTCGTTACGCTCGAGGCCGCGGTATTGGAAGTCGCGGACGTAGGCGTAGGCCGGGTGTGATGGGTCCATATCGATCGAATTGAAATGTGGCATCATGCGGAAGCCCAGGGCCCGGCCTTTGCCGATAAAGGCCTTGGCTTTGTCACTGGCCACATACGCGGGATAGTTCTCATCATAGGGATCGGTGCGCCAGTTGGGGATGTGCAGCAGCACGGTCTTGGGATCCAGTTTTTCCGCCAGCGCCTCCAGAACCGCCTCGTCGGTCGGGCACCAGCTCACGGCAAAGCCGACGTCGCGGGTCCATGCAATCCGATGTGTTTGCTCGGCCTCGAGATTGTACGCCTGCCAGAACCACCGGCGGTAGCGCTCCGCCGGCTCATGCCAGTCTTTGTCAAAGACATTGATACGCCAGGTAAGGCCCCCGGCACTGAGATTGTCGTCGATGGGGCCGTAGGCCTGGGTGTCGAAGCCCAGCCGCCTGGCGTCCTTGGCCGTACCTACGTGCAGGGCTTTGTATCGGTAGCGACTATCCTGGGTGTGCACCCAGAAGCCTCCCTGATCTGCCTGCAAGATCGCCAGACCGGCCTCCCAGGAGAACGGCCACTCCCAGTGGCCGTCTTTGATCAGAGAGTCATCCAGCGGGAGTCTCACGCCCTGGAAGAACGGGGCCACCAGCTTCAGATCCGGGCGCAAGCCCGCGAGATTCCAGCGGCAGGCCAGAACCCCGCTGCGCGACGAGTAGGCCGCCGGTTCAACCAGGATGTCACCCGTCTGCGGCTCGACGGAGACGTTCAGAACACCATCTGCGTCCCAACTGTGAAAGATGACCTCGGCCCGATGATTGGAGAGGGCGTGCGTTTGAATGGTGCCGAACTTGCTCTCATCCACGGACACGGCGTCGCCCTCGCGGTAAATCAGTTGCAGGGCCGGACAGGACGCGACATCCACCCCGCGGACAAACACCTCGCCCGTGTGCTTGCTCTTGAGGGAAGTGAGGATGCCTTTTTCCATGACCGCCGTCTGTGTAGGCGTATCGATGTAAAGAACACCGTCGCGGACTTGGATCGAGGCTTCCTGGCTTCGGGATGTTCCGCCCGCCGAAGCCTTGACAGGGGATGGTACGGCCGAGGCTGAAGCCACATGGCTCAGGGCTACACTGCTACCGGCTACTTTCAGGAAATTGCGACGATTCATGGCTCAGCTCCTTGTCATTTGTCACGCACACTGGCGAATGTAATGGGTCCCCTTGTCCATGTGACCAACATAACCCGTCGCCTGATGGGCCGCAATGAAGAAGTCCGGGCTGCCAATCCGTTGCAGAGTCAACGCCCGCGACGTACGATATGAGCGCTTCTCCGCTTCGGCGTCACGGCTCGATGGCCTGGGAATACGTGCCGAGCTTTCGTACGTCGTGACGCAAAGGAAGGACGCCCCTGGTAAGGAGTGACTCGTGACGAAAAGAGCTATACGTTCGATCCCGGTGTTTGCGGCGTTTGTTGTTCTCTCCTGGCTGCCGGTTGTGAGCATGTCAGCCCAGGAGGGCTTTACCGCCCTATTCAACGGCAAGGACCTCACCGGGTGGGTCCCCGTCGGAACGCCGGACGCCTTCACCGTGAAGGAAGAGGCCATCTACACGACGGGGGCCGGGCCCTATCCTTCCTGGCTGCGCAGCGCCAAGCCCTATGAGAACTTTGTGCTTCGTTTTGAATACCGGACGGAAGGATGGTATGAAGGCGGCGTCCTGCTTCATGCCCCGGCGGATGGGCCTGGCTCCGCGCTCGGTTTCAAGATCCATCTGCGGCACGACAGGCACGAGTATGGCGCCCGCTCTCCGGGCGCGATTTACGATGTGGCGACTCCGCGCCGCCTCGTCAATCTTCCCTCGGGCCAATGGAACCGCTGTGAGGTCGAGTGCAACTGGCCCCTGCTGCGCGTCACCCTGAATGGGACTCTCATCCATGAAATCAGCATGGATGCCAATGATGTCCTCCGCTACCGGCTACGCAGCGGCTTTGTCGGCCTTCAGAACATCGGTTGCCGGGCCTATTTCCGGAACATCCAGATCCGCTTGCTGCCGGACCAGGAGCATTGGACTCGTTTGCTGGAGCCCGGTATCGAGGGGTTCCGCGTGAGCGGAAAGGCGGACTGGCAGATCCAGGACGACACGCTCACCGGCAAAGGTCCCGATGGCCAGGCGATCACGAAGCAACAGTTCGAGGGCCCCTTCGAGTTGCAGGTGTGGGTCAAGACAATTGTCAACGGCAACGGCGGAGTGCTCTTCAACTGCGGCGGGCCGGGCATCGAAGTGCAATGCTTCAACGCGGCAGATAGCACGAACCCCACCGGCAGTCTCTACGGGATCGCTCCCGCCCGGCGAGTCGTCAGCAAAGACGAGGAGTGGTGCCTGTTGCAGATCTTCAGTGAGGGGCCGAAGGCCATGGTCCTCGTCAACGGCGAAAAGGTCTGTGCAACGAATGACCTCAAACCTCCCTACAAGGGAGGCATTGGATTCCAGCAACATACGCCCGGAGCCATCATCCATTACCGCGGTGCCCGCCTCAAGCCGTGGCCCCAGGGGTCCTTGAAATGACCGTTCGGAGTGGGTTCTCAAACGCGATGTATCGCGTTTGGGGTCCCAGTACCGCCTTCAGGCGGCTTCGGTCACCCGCGTTGGTCTGCGATGTAGAGGTCCGCAGACCTCGCGGGAATCAGAGCCCATCCGTGGCTGCCTTGGCCGTTCCCGCCGCCCCCAAATCACACCTCTTCTCCTCCCGCGCCTTCCCATCCATGTCCGACCCCGGCGCGCGATCCGTGCTCCCTGCACCAAGCGCCGGCGACCCCACCTTCAGACGGAAGTCCCCGTGCTGCGGGTCCACGAACATCGGGTCCTTATCCTCAATGGTTCCGCTGACCAAGCTGCGCCACGGCTTCTCGGCCGTACCGGGATTCGCGTCGTCACCCGTTGGCGAGACATACAGCCTTTCTCCCGCGCTGCCGGCCAGACCCGGTGTTTTCCATGCCGGCAACGGGGTACTCGGCGGGACATAGGCCCTCACGCCGCTGACGAACAGGGAGTAGGGTTTCTGTTTCCCGTGGCTCTGGGCACTGATGATCAGGTAGAAATTCTGCCTGGCTCCGACCTCCGGAACGTGGGGCGAGCCGGCGCTCATCCGTTTGACGCCATCGACCCACCACGTCACGGTTTGGCTCTGGGGATCGTAGTTCGCACCAAAGATGTGCTTCTTCGTACGATCGAGGGCGATGCGCGAGACGTTGTTCGGGTTCTGAATGTGCTCGTATCCTTGTTCGTAGATCCCGTAGTTGCTATGGACCGTTCCGGTCAAGCCAGGGCCAAAGCCGCCTTCATCGATGTCCAATTCCATCCAGCGTTCATAACCGGTTGGATCACCGGCGTAGTGATCCTGACGGGCGCCGTTGTGTTCGGCCGGCATCAGCCAGACGGCGGGAAAGTAGTCAGGATCGCTGTCGGAAAGCCGGTACTCGAATTCGACGTAGAAGCCCTCACGACCCGGCAGCAGTGGCAGTTTGCCCGTCGAGAAGTCGTGCGGAGCGCTGACCAAGTCACCCCCCAGACTCAATGCGAGAACACCATTCTCTGTCGAGTATTTGCTTAGAGGCGGCTTCTTCGAATGCCACCATTGGCCACTGAACCACTTATAGTCTCCGTTGCGAGCGTCCGTAATGTCAGCGGCCGTGGGTATCTCATTGATAACACACTTCGTATAGCCGAGCGCTGCGGCTCCCGGCGGCACGGCAGCTCCGTTGGCTCGCGCCGATTCCAGGATCAAGAGCGAGTCTTCCCAACCTGCCGGTGTCGTGAACGATTGCACACCGGCGTTCGCGCAGGATCCGATAGCCACCGATTCGCCCGTCGCCGGGTTGATCCAGAGCGAGCTGACGTGGGCGCCTTCCAAGCCGGCGAGGTTGACCGAGAACTCCGCCGGGTCCGCCAGATAGATCATCGCCCATTGGCCCTCCGGGTGGCGGGCCGCCAGATGCAGCACGCGACCCTGCGTCTGCCCGCCCGCCGCGAAGAGCGATTGATCGGGAACCAACCGCCACCACTGGGGACGAGCTTCGAAAACTCGCCGAAGAATGCCCATCTGCCGTGCGCCCGGCGCGTCGAGGGCCCGTCTCCATGTCGGTAGAATGCGCCAGCTATCGTTGTGACCATAGGCGTGGTGGCCGCCCGCCAGGTATGAATAATAAGCTTGCCGGCGAATCCAAAGAGGAGTGACATCGAAGCCGTATTCCGACCCCTGCTCGTAAGCCCCTTCCGCCATCAGGACAGGCTTGACCGGCTTGAGTTGATAGTCGTGGGTTACCATCGGGTAGATCAGCTCCACGCTCTTCCAGGTTTGCAGAGAGTTGAAATCAAGCCACTTCTCGCTATGGATGAAGCTGGAGGAATAGGGGGAAGGATCGGGTTCGACGGTGATCAGATGAGCACCGCTGTCGCCTTCTCGAAGCCCCGCCGCCAGCTCGCGCAGAATGGGGACAAACTCCGGTTTGGCCTCGGGTATCAGGGACCAGACGATGTTGGGCACCTCCTTGTACCGCTGCGCCAACCACTTGGCCCAGGGTCGGGCATTGGCAATGGTGATGCGTTTGCGGCAGGTCTGGTGGTAAGGCATCAAGTACAAGATCAGGTCCCTTTCCCGCGCTGCCTGGATCACCGCGTCCACGTTCCTGAAGTACGCCTCATTGGGCGTCAGGGGATTGTCGTCGAGCCAGGGCTTCTGTCCATACACATTGGCGCGGCTCCCGTCCCCTACACCCACGAGCATGGTCTGCACGAACACAAATCCTTTGTCCTTGGACTTGTCGAGGATCAGTTGGGCGTCCTCCAGCTTGTAGCCTCGGAACAGCTCCCATTGCGTGGTGCCCAGCCAAAACACGGGCCGGCCCTTCTGATCCACAAAGTAACGGCCGTTCGCACTGACGCGGATGGGCCAGGCAATGGGCGCAGCAGAGATGGTGGATGCGCAGACAACAACGAAGGCAATCAGGAGAAGAAGGCTTTTCATAGTCCGATTCCGTGAACCTCATGAGAGAGTCAAGGCGTTATTCCTGCCAACGCGGTCTTGGCGGCCCAATGATCGGGCCTGGCTTGCAGGGCCAGGGAGAGCTCCTGTTTGGCCTCGTCCCTTTCGCCCAGACCCAGTTGCCCCAGACCGGTCAAGTAGTGGGCATCCGCCGCCTGGAGGCGCTGCGTGAGTGGGATACTTGCGCCCGGCGTCGGATCGGACGCCTTGGCAAGGGTCTGCGTGCCGGTGTCGACAAGCTGGCGGAAGAGAGCCTTGGCACGGTCGGTCTCCCCGAGATTCTGAAGGGCCAACGCTTGATAATAGACGCCGGCCTGAGCCACGCGAACACCCGCGGCCATACCACCCATAGCACCTCGCCCGCTGAATTGGCCGGGCGGAAGACTGCCACCCCCGCCGCCTCCACGTCGGCCGCGGCCGGTGGCCGGCTGAGTGGTAGAAGCCTCGGCGGCGTCACGCCACGACTGACGGGCTTTGTCGAGGTCACCGAGCGCCTCGTGAACGTTTCCGATCCAGTAGGCGACCTCGCCTTTGCGCGCCGCGGTGTTACCGGCGGACTCCTGGAGATGGGAAGGTGTCTGCAGGGCCGCCTGGTAGTCGGCCAGGGCCTGGTCATACCGCCGGGCGGCGAAATGCTGATGGCCGCGTACGAGATTGGCGTTCACCCAGGAGTCGCCGAGCGAGAACCGCCCGCCCCCTTCCCAGGCACGGAAGAAGCGCGACTTGATCAGTTGCAGGGCCAGATCCGCTTTGCCGGCGAAGATGGCAAGGTTGATTTCGCGGGCGATCACCTCGTCACGGTTGATGACCGGTTGGTGCGATTCCATCAGGGCCAAGCGGTTTTCGGGAGCGACGCCGTTCTCTTCATAGAGTTTGTCGAGTTCATTAAAGACCATGGCGCTGCCGCCGAAGGACGCGGCTTTTTCCAGGGCGGCCAAGGCCTTGTCCCGCTGATTCCCCTGGCGGGTGTAGATCAGGGCGAGGTTGCGGTAGACGACGGGGAAATCGGCGCCGAGAGAGACCGATTTCTCCCAAAGCGTGACCGCACGATCGGGTTGCCAATCATAGAGGAGGTTGCCCAGATAATAGGGAGCGCGGGAGTCGCCGGGGTTGGCGGCCATGGCCGCTTCCAGAACAGAGATCATCTCCATCTGGAAGGGGAAGACGTAATCCGTGGCGGATCGGGCGGCCCTCCCGAAATACTCGGCGGCCTGACTGGACTGGTTGAGTCTCTGGGCAAAATAACCCAGGTAGTAAAAGACCAGGGGCGAGATTCGGGACTTGTCGGCGGCGCCTGCGACGACCTGGGTGAGGAACGTCGTGCCATCCTGCCACAAGCCCGCATTCAGATAGTCCGTGGCGACTTCGAGGGCTGTGGCCGGGTGGGCGTTGCAGGCCATCCGGAGCCGCTTGTCGCTCTCCGGCGTTTTGCCGGCCATCCACTGCTCGGCCAGCGCGTGAACATCCAGAGGGTCAATCTTGCTGATGGTGGCGACAGCGGCCAGTGCCGCACCGGTCTGTCCTGTATGCCGCAACAACGCTGATTTGAGCGCCAAGGCTCGAATGTCTTCAGTGTTGGCGTTCAGGGAATTGTCGGTATAGGTAAGGGCGGCCCGGAAATCACCGCGGCCGGAGGCGATCTGGGCCATTTCGAAGTAGCCCGCGTTACGCCAGTCGCCGGACCACGTGGCCTTGGCGAACCGCTCGAAGGCGTCGTCCGTTTTCCCCTGTGCCTTCAGCGCCAGACCCAGGTAGTAGAAGGGTTCGCCGTCTTTGGGCGAGGTGTAGCGGTCGGTGGCGCGCTCGAGGGCTTTGCGAAGGTACTGCTCGGCTTCCGCGAAGCGGCCGGCCTTGATGGCGTCAATGCCCAGGGCGGTATTGACGCGAACGTCGCCGGGGTCGCGTTTCAGGGCCTCCTGCCAGTACGGATCGGGCTTGGCATTGGGGGCATGGAACTCCTCGATGCGCAGGCCCGCCAGATAGAGTTCCTCGTTCGTCTTCATCTCTGACGCCGGCGGGAAGCTCGTGACGGGAGCCGGCTTGTCTTCGGGTTGCAGCCGGACCGGGGAGTACGCGACAAGTTCCCTGCCCTCGGCCGAGAGAGAGGCACGAAGGTCGTGCTCGTCCGCGCCGGCGGGAAACGCCACTTCCTTGACGTAGGACTTGCCGGGATTGATGGCGATGGTTTCCTGAAGGAGGATCTGGTCTTTGAGCGCCAGACCGACACGGGCGGCCGGGTGATCCGCGGTAGTGTGCAAACCGACGAGAATCCTGCCGTCCTTGACCTCAAGGTTGACCGCCGCCTCGGGGTTGGCGTTCTTGACGCCTCCAATGTCCCGGAACGGGTACCAGAACTGCGTCCAACGGCGCGTCTCATGGGGTGTCATCCAACTGTAATCGGGCTGATTATCGGAATAGGCGCCAACCATCAATTCGATGTACGGGCCGTCGGAGTCGGTGAGCAGAGTGTCCTGCAAATGGCCGTTGGGGCTGTCGCCCCAGGTAAAGAATTTCTTGCCCGCGACCACCGTGTGGTCCGCGATACTCATGGTGCCGGCTTTCTTGCCGTGGTCGTAACCGGCGGAGAAATCGTCACGGTAGTTCCAGGCAAAGACGGAACGGCTGCCGGGGATGTTCTTATACCAGCTCAGATCGACACCGCTGCTGATGGGCCAGCTCGTGAAATCGCGCTTGCCGTGGCCCGTCCCCCACTGGGTGCTGGGCGGGAAAATGATCTGATAATCTTCATTCACGTGGACGGCCACGTTGGAGAAACAGAGCATCGACGTGGGCACCGGCGTGCGATTGACCACGCGGAAAGAGGCCTCCAAATAGGACTTGCCGGGATGCAGCGTGAGGCCGACGGCCCAGCGCATGCGGTCGCGCAGCTCGAGCTCGCCGACCCAGACGGTTTTGGAACCGCCTGCCGATTCCTCGATGGTGTACTGGACGGGGAGGAAGGAGGTGGCGCGATGGTGATGCGGGACATCCCATTCGACGCCGCCGGAGATCCACGCGCCCAGGAGGCTGATCAGGGCGGGCTTGATAACATGCTGGCGGTAGAAGAAGTTGTAGCCGTTGGTCTTGTCGATGGCCTCGAAGATCTTCCCGCCGCTCTCGGGCAGGATGCCCACCTTGAGGTATTCGTTTTCGAGGTAAACCATCTGGTAGGGCTTGTCGACCTTCTCCGTGGTGAGATTGTCGTACGCCGGGTAGGGGTAAATACGCTGCTGTGCCCCTTGGGAGGCGCCACCGAAGTAGAACTGCGGATTGGGCTCCGGCGGGCCGATGAGGTAGGTGGGGATGGTGACTCGCTCCTCCCAGACATGGACGGCGGACCGATCGTCTGTCACACGGGTCTGCCCCTGGGAGTCCGGCGCGGCCTGCCCCAACAAGCTGCCTGCCAGGGCGAGGGTCAAAAGTACGGCGACGGCGGAATGAGAGACGAGAGGTTTCATAAGTTTCTCCTTGTTCAGAGCGAAAGCAGGTATTCCACCAAGGCGTCGACCTCGTCTTTGCTCAAGTGGGACGTCTTGCCATGTTTGTCGTCGGGATTCATCCCCGACGCGCAGCGGCGCTGCGGGGTGGTCAGGACATCTTTCAGCGTGACCGCGCTGCCGTCGTGCAGATAAGGCCCCGTGCGCCACAGCTCGACGCACGTCGGCGTATCGAACCGCCCGGTGCGATCCAGCTCGTGTTTCGTGCCCACGTCGTGGGTCTCCAGCGAAGTGAACAATGGCGCGGTATGACACTTCGCACAACCGATCTTGGCATCCTCAAAGAGGCGTTTGCCTTGGAGAGCTTTCTCCGAGAGCCGCCCGGCGACCAGCCACGGGCTCGCCTCGGGCCCCAGGGAGCGCAGGTACGCCTGCACCGCCTTCAGATCGCCCGACTCGATCTCGCGGAACTGAATGAACTGAAAGCCCTTCTCGGCGGCCTCCTCCATACTCTCGCGAACGCCCAGGGACATGACAGGCGGCGTCCGGTGCGACCACAGCAGCGAGCGGGCATTCTTCGGATTGCCGAGGCCGTCGTTGACCAAGTCCCAATTCATGCCGTCGGCGCGGCCGTCGGGATGGCAGGTGGAACAACTGAGCCAGTGCTGGAAGCAGTGGCGTCCATCGTGGAAGACGAATTCGCCGCGACGCACCGCGTCCGCTTCGGGCTGAGGGCCGAGACTGACCGTCCTGGTCACCCGGCAGCGATCCGGATCGAGAAGGAGGACCGCGCCGGAATAGTAGCTTGCCACGGCCAACCGCTTGCCCTCCGCGGATAGCGCGAGGCCCCGCGGGCCCTGGGCGGCAATCGTGACCCGCGAGAGGAGTCCGGCGGCATACAGGGCGCTGAGGTCATAGGCCAGTGCGCGCCTCTTGCCGGGGTCGTCTCCGGCGAGGAATTCGTGGAGCTTTGCCAACTCGATCTTGGCGATCTGCTGCACCCCGGCGATGGTGACCCAGGCTGTCTTACCGTCCGGGGCCAGAGCGATTCCCCACGGGTCCGCCGCCCCTCCGTTGATCGTGTCAAGCAGCACCGTCGCATAGAGCTCCTTGGCAGACAGGTCGAGGATGCTCAGGGCGTTGGTGTTGATCCACCCCCGCTCCACCTGTGTCGTCGGCAAGGTCGTTCGGCCCTGCGTGTGGACGACATACGCCCACCGGCCGTCGGAGGATACCCGGACTTGACGGACATTGGAAGAACCACCGGGCAATGGGATATTCTTCGCGTTCTTTCCTGTATCGAGGTCGATCAGGCTGATGACCGCGGACGACGCAGGATCGGTCGCGGGACCGGCGGGGATGAGATTACCCACGACGGCCATCCCTTCGTCCGGCGTGACCGCCACGAAGTATGGATGCTTTCCGCAGACGCTCCGCGAACGCTCCTTCCCTGTCTTCAGATCGACGATCGAGACGAGGTGCAGACCATAGTCACAAACGACGAGCAGATCTTTCTTCGAGGCCACCGCCACACCGACAGGCTTGGGTCCGACGACGAACCGCCGGAGCACTTCTCCCGTCTTGGCATTCACTTGGGCCACCGTGCCGGCGTCATACTCCGACACCACGACCCTACCCTCCCCCTGCCATGCCACCCCTGTGGGTTTGCCGTGCAATTCGATCTCTTTGGCTACTTGGCCCGCGTGTGCGTCGAGGAGATACAACCGACCGGCCGTCCGATCGGAGACCGCCAGTGTCCCGCCCTCCGGCGCGAAAGCCAGATCGAACGGGGAACGATAGGGCTGTCTCTCCGCGGCAGCGGCCAGCACCGGAAACGTCACTGAGCCCAGCAGCACAAAAGCTAACCGAGATACGCCGGACCACTTTGTCGAAAGAAGACAATCCATGATTTCTCATCCCTCAGTGACCACCGCCTGCGCGAGCTTGCTCTCGGCCGACCCCGGCACGGGCCTGTCCCACTCGACGCCGGTGGGATTCTTCGGGTCCATCTCCGGCGGCCACGGGTAGGCGCCTTCGCCCGTCTCCTGGGCCCGTTGTTCATCTTCATCCAAGGTTGGCGTGCCCAGGCGCATCGCATTCAAGTCCAGCCACAACATGATGCGACGCAGGTCCTCGGTCGCCACCCACTGGGCGTGCGTGGCCACGAGGGCCTTGCCCAAACGGGAATGAGCAAAGCCGAAGTTCAGCGGCGTGGATCGATAGCCGCCGTACGGCCCGAGTCCATCGTTGTTGTTGCTGGCGTCGAACCAGTAGCAGTAGTCGGAGAGCTTTGACTTGCCCTGCGGATCGGGAAAGGCGGACGCAGGCATATTGTACTCGAAACTGAAAGGCGGCTCCCCCTTCTCCTTGTGGCAGGACACGCAGGACTTCTGGAAGATGGGCCGCACCAATCCGAAGGTCACGGGAGCCGGCCCGCCGGCCTCGGGTTCCAGATGGGAAGGAGGACGGCGTGCGGCCAAGGGGACGGCCGCCGGCGACCGCGCCGCTTCCCACCTGTCTTCGTGGCAGCCGACACAGGAAAGCTGCTCGCCGGAATGAACGTAGGTGAGCGACCGCATCGTCTGCACGGCCATGCCCTTTTCGTCCAGCAGTTGAAACAGCAGAGCCTTGTTGACCGGCGCTTCGCAATAGACGCTGCCGTCGACCTCGACGGGGACGGTGCCCAGCGAGGCGCGGCAGATTCCCCCCTCACTCCAACCCGTGAAGGGCTTTTCCACGTTCGGCGAAGCCCACGGTCGCGGGAAAAGCTGCACCAGACGCATCCTTTTGATGTTCACGCCCGGCGGGCATGGACGATCCGCGCGACGGACATCCGTCACCAGGATCGTGGCCCGCTTGTGCTCCGGCAGGCCCGCCCGCTCGCCCTGAAAGGTGGCGGTCGGGATGACCGTAGGCATGGGACGGGGTCGCAAGGGGCGTGCCGCCAGGTAGTAGCCCCCGCCGGCCAGATTGCAGCCCGTCAGCAATTCGCGATTGCCGAAGGCATCGAGCAGATACAGCTTCATCGGCACCTTGGTGTATTCCTCCTGCAAACCGCCGCGCCCGCCTTCGATCGGTCCCCACGGGATCAGATAGAACGTCTCGCTCAGGGGCCAGGGATCGAAGTAGGCGCAATCGTTCTTGATGCGCACGAACGAGATCCCCTGGTAAAGGCCCCGCTTCGAGTAACGCCCGCACTCACTGGGAAACGGGAGCCCCTGGGGCACGATGACTTGCACTTGCGAGACCTTGCCGTCATCCCGCACCGTGGAGTCGATCAGGATGGGGATCCCATAGGGCGGCGCATGGTGCGTGGAGGCGATGGCCATGTATTTCTGAGAGCCGGGCACGGCCCGCATGAAGTACTCGGCAAACGGCCGGTCCCCTCTTCCATCCCGGGGCCGGTCGCCGCAGACGGTTGGTTCCGGATAGTTGCCGTGGGGCGAGCGCGGATCGCGACCGTCGGGGTTGCACACCCACAGGTGGTGCGCGGCCGAGAAGTCGCGGTCAATGTAATCCCAGCGCATGTAAATAAGCCGCCCGTCGTTGTCCACGCTCGGATACCGTTCGTTGGTCTCGTGGAAGCTGATCTGCACCTGATCCGTGCCGTCGGGTTTCATCGAGTGCATGACGGCCTGCGGGGTAGCGGGGCCGAAGTTGCAGCGGACCGTCAGTTGGACGCGGGTGGAGATGAACACGATCCGGCCGTTGGGCAGCCAGACCGGGTCCAGGTCATCAAAACCGCCGTCCGTCAGTTGGCGCAGATGCGAGCCATCCACATTGACGCTCACGATCTTCAAGGCCCGTGGCGATGGCTGGAGCCAGGCAAAGACCACTTTCCTGCCGTCAAACGAGAGGTCAAAGGACCGGACGACTTTGCTGACTTCCAGGATTCTCCGGCCCTGGAACGGGCCATTCTCGAAACGCGAGTCTTCCAGCAGATGACGCACGGTGACGGGGCCTGTCTTGAGCCCGGACAAAATGTAGAGGCCGCCGTCCTTTAGCACGGAGCTCGCCCAGGCCTCCTGAACGTGCCCGTAGCGACTCGACCAGCGATTGAAGATCAACTGGTCGAAATCCAGCAGCGGGTTGGCCAGGGCCGCGGCCCGGCCGATCGCCCGCACAGCCAGGTAAATCTCTTTGTCATCCGCCCCGGCGTTCTTGGACTGGGCAACGGCCAATTGTTTCTCCAAGACCCCGAGAGGGGGCGCCTGGGGCATGCTCTTCAAATGCGCCAGCAAAGCCGCCGTGCGGCGGAGAGCGACGTCCGCCCCAGTTCGGTCGCTCTCCCACAAGAGAGACTGGATATGGGCGACATCCTTGCGTTCCTCGCCCGTTCTGAGCAGGGCATAGCGGTTGTCCCGCTTGCTCAGGGCCGCCTTCAGACTCGCATAGTCATCCTCCCAGGATTCGCGAACGTCCGGGGCTGCCTCCACGGCGGGTGCCGCAGCACTGGGGCCGATCCCAGCGGATTCCGCCCACACATTGGTGGAAAGTGCCTCGACGGCAATGACGATCCAGAACGTGGCCAGATTCGCGGGTCCTGCGAAGCGGTGCGCGAAGGGAGCGGTTCCTTTGATCATATGTTTTGACGCCTCATGCCTTCATCATCTCCCCAGATTTCTGTGTCCCAGACAGGATGACTCCTCGTTCCGATCAACGGTTTACGTTTTTCTCTCTGTCGCACAAGGACTCAACGAAATCGTCATGTTGACCATGGTGATCATGATGATCACCGATTTTGCTGCATTTTGCTACAGTCGGGTTTGAATGCAGGTGAAGAATCCTTTTGCCTTCGCAAATAGAACGGCGGCCAAACAACAGGTTCCAGACTCCGGCGGGTTCATGCGTCACACCTGAAATCACTCGTGTTGTGCTCGGATGAGTCTGTGCACCCTATGACAGATATTAGCATAGCAACTCCCTGCGACTGTGTTAGAATAGCTGAGACTTCGCGCATCCGCGTTTCTTGACTGGGGGATACTGATGCGATACAGGGGAATCGAGTACATCCTGCTGCGAATCAGCGTTGTGCTGCTTCTGCTGTTGGCGCTGTTCCAGCCGGGGTGAATTGCCTGACGGCGGGCGGTCCTTGCAGGATCGTCGCACAATGATGGCGCATGCGTCCCATCCGTCCTATCGGTCGTATAAGTCTTATAGGACGAATGGGACCAATAGGACCTATGTGCCGCAGCTACGCTTCGGGCGGGCTGCCGCCGGTCCAGGCGGACCGATCACCGCGTCGTCAGGTATCCTTCCGGCACGACCTTGAACTTGTATCCGCCGACATCGGTGAAGTAAATGCGGTCGCGACCGTTCTGGAAGTCGAACGTCGTATGGCCGTCCGTATAGCGATCCAGCAGCCGCCGGGCGGTCTCAGCGTGCGTTTTATCTTTGAGCAGCGCAAACAGTCGCTCCAGTGCCTCGACCTTGCGGTTGGAATCAAGGCCGAGCGACTTGAGGTCGTCGTCCACGCGCCAGCCCCGGTCGTAGTAGACAAGCTCCAGATGGGCTTTGTAGTAGGCGGCCAAGCCCTCCGGATCAGCGTGGTACTTCTCCCAGAGGCTTTCGGGGAAGGTACGCAGGAAGAACTGCTTCTTGTCCTCGGACACAGCGGTGATGATCGAGGCCAGCGAGATGGCACTGTGCCGATCGCTGGCCTGCCGGCGGACCAGCGGTGCCTGGCCGTCGAAGCGATGGATGTAGTGGATGCAGTTGAGGAACAGCCGCCGGCCGGCCTCCGTCATCTGGGAGGGCGGCGCCGAGTAGCCCCATTGCAGGAAGTTGCCCTGCCGGCCGATACCCACATCGCCATAGGATTTGCCGACGTTGAAGCCCAGGGCCAGAACCTGGGCATCCGGAGAGTCCGTGAAACCGGCCCCACGGGCGACCACCCCGCCGACGGTCTTGCCGGTCTTCTGCACGAGCCAGACTTTCATCTTTTCGGGCAGCTTGTCCGGACCGTTAGGATTCGATTTGTAGTTCCCCGGCGTATTCCAGGACTCGAACTGGGGCTGGACCGCCAGCGGCGTGCGATACACCTCGTGATCGAGCGACTCAGCATGAGCCGCGTTCTCCAGGCAGTCTCACAAATAGCCCGTCTTGAGCCGCCACCGGCGGCAGATCAGGGCTCCGCGAATGCCCAGGGTGACCACGGGGCGGGAGAAACTCGCGGCGACGGTCGGCGTGGGACCTTCGATGGCGTTGGGGTCCCAATCCAAGAGCGTCACGTCAAAGCCTTGCGTATCCGCCTCCTTGAAGGTCTCCAGGTTGCCCGTCCGGACCACGTCGAAGTACTTCTTCAGGAAGCCGACAAAGTCCTTCTCGCGGTCCGAGCCGGGCCGACCGGCGTACAGAATCCTCAGACTACGATTCCATGGCGGATTGGCGCTGGCGGATTGCGGATTCACACCCGTGGGTCCAGCCCGGTCCGCGGCCTTGCAGAGCGCGGTCCCCGCGAGGACTGTCAGACAGACCACCGCCACTGCACCTATCCGCGTGCCTCTGCGCCGTACGGTCTGCATGTTCAGTCCCTCTACATTGCTTATCTTGAAACAATTGTAACGTTGGCCCTTCTACCCCGTCAAGAAGATAGGAAATTCGCGGGAGTGTTTGATTTCGAATGGCTTTTGTGGTAGGGTAGCCGGAGCGTGGTAGCTTTCAGGAATGGCTGTGAACCCTGGAGGGAACGCCATGGAAAAGCGAAAAAGCGATCGCCAACACGTCTGCACGGGCGTCCTTCTGACCTGTATCCTGCTGTTCCTCGCGTCGGGCCGTCTGGATGGCTCGGAACCGGCAGGACCACCGGCGAAGGACTGCCGGACCGCCGCGGCCGCCCCACCGAACGAGATGGCGGTGGCCCTGAAGGAGATTCCCGTATGGGAAGCCCATGAACGGGTCCGCTTCTCCTTTCTGACGGGGCTGCCCTCCTACACAAGTCCACAAGGGGATGCCAACATCCGCTACCCCACTCTCAAATCCGGTACGCCCCTGTACGGCAGAATCGGCCCTGGCAACCTTCCGGATGCCCGGCGCGAGGGAGGCGTCGGCAATCGGGGCGGCCTGGTCTTCGTGCTCGATTTCTCGGACAAGCCGGTCGTGGTGTTTGTCCAGCCTATGAGGAACGGCCGCATCTCCCTGGGGAGCCAGGCGAGGATCAAGGCCGTATTGGTGGACCCGGTCCTCAACATCATGGTCCGGCGGCTCGAGGACATGAGCCATCCCGAGAAGAAACCCTATAAGACGCCGGATGGGCAGGAGATGACCTACGAACAGGGTCCCTCGCTCGATCCCAAAGTGACCATCGCACGGACCAACGGCGCGATCGTCGCCGAGGGCATGATGCCCTTTGGCTGAGGCGGCACCTGCGGGTACTCGTGGCGGGTACCGCAAGATCTCAAGCTCGACGGCAACGAAGAAACCTTCACGATCACGGTGATCTACGACACCCGCGACTTGTACGGAACGGCGAAAGGAGAGCGGCAGATCACGATCCGGCGGAATTGAAGCCCAGAGAATGCCATGGTTTGTTGAAGGGATGGCGCAATGATTACGGGAAATCGACGATGTATCGGCTTCGCAACAGGCATTGCCCTGTTGCTCTGTGCCTTTGCCTTCGGGCAGACGAAAGACCCACCATCGACCGGCCCAAGTCAACCGCCGGCGCAGGAGGTGGAGCAGACGTTTGCCCTGCACGAGGTCTCGGTGTTCGATTTGGCGGAGCAGCGGACGGAGTTTCGGCATAGCGGCTCGACCGTCTTCTGTAGTGAGGCGGCAGATGCCAATGTCGTTGCCTATCCGGCGTTCCAGTCGCGGCATCCTGTCTACGGCGCCCTCATAACGTACCTGCCGGAGGGACAGCGCGTCCCCGCGACGCATCGGTTTGCCCTCGACGAGTCCGGCGGAACGGGGCAAGGCTACGATCGGCTTTACTTCGACTTGAATCGCAACGACAACCTGACGGACGACAAGGTCATAGTGCCGCAGAAGAACCCGCCGGCACGAGCCCTGGACAATCCGAGAGATACCCCCCAGGTCCTCTTCGAGGCCGTCGGCCTCCCCTTCCCGTTCGGCACGCAGGGTGAACGCCCGATCGAGGTCCTGCCGCGCCTGATGGTCTTGTCCGATCAGCGGAAGATGGTGTGCTTCCTCCCGACCAAGGCCCGCCAAGGCCAGATCCAGATCGGCGAGTGCCGGTATGATGCCTTGCTCACCCACGACGGCTACCAGATCACCGGCTGGTTCGATCATCCCCAAACGACCCTGTACCTGGAGTCTACCGCAACCCACGCACGCTGGATCTCGGGGACCGGCCGCGAGTTGACCGGCATACGGCACAACATCGGAGGTACCTTCTGCCGGTTTTCTGTGACGCCGGCAGGCGATAAGCTGACCGTTCGCACCTACACGGGGCCGTTGGGCACTTTCGAGGTGGTCCGCGGCGATCGAAAGATCGGCACGCTCGCCATGTCCGGGTCGCTGCGCTCGGCGACCACAACGGTGCCGGTAGGAGTTGACCTGTGCGACGGTCGTCCGCCGGCGCCGGCCCGCTCCTGCAAGCTCCCCGTCGGCGACTACCGGCTCAGCTATCTGACCGTGCAGATCGACGCTCTGCGCGTCGGGATCCTCAACAACTATCATGTGGACGGCAAACCGAGAGGCAAGATAGATCCCGCGAACACCTACGGCATCGCCATCCGCGCGGACAAGCCCTTCGTGCTGGAGTTCTCCCGCCAGCCGCAGGTCCTTTTCGCCTTGCCCGCCAGAGACCACCGCGTGAAGTTGGGGGAGGAGTTGAGCGTCCAGGCCGTGCTGATAGATACCGGTCTCGACGTCATGTTCCGCCACCTCACGCAGGAAAAGCAACTGGACCCAAAGATCACGCTCGCGCGGGCCAACGGCGAGATTGTCGCCGAGGGCACCATGCCGTTTGGCTGAGACAGCACCTGCGGGTACTCGTGGCGAGTGCCACCAGACCTGAAACTGAGCGGCAACGAGGAAACCTTGACAATTACAGCGACCTATGACACGCAGGAGTTATATGGTACCGTAGCAGGGAGCCGACAGGTGACGATCTACCGGGAGTGATCAGGTTCAGGGCAACGTGAAATGAGACACACGCACACAAGATTGGCGGCGACCGTCTGCTCTGCCCTGGCGTTGGCGCTCGCGTCGGCGCCCCCGGCGCGGGGACAGAATGTACCCCAGCCGCCCTCGGCTGGGAAGGAATCACCCCCGAGGGCGGGGGTGCTACAGAAGTCTGCCACGCTCAGCGGCGGACCCCTCCTGGCAGCACTCACGGTCGAACGTCGCGGCCGTCTGCTCGTCCTGACCTACGGACCCAAGTCGGCCGGTGGCGCATTGTCGTCCAACGCCGGCCCGCGCGGCGAGCCGCCCCAGTTTGCCGTCTACCAGGGCCAGCGGCAGATCGCCTCCGGGCGATTCGAGTATGGCTGAGGCGGCGTCTGCTCGTACTCGTGGCGAGTACCCCTGACGGCATTTGGCGACTTGCGCATCGTAGCTTCGGCCCGCATCGACGGGGCCGGCCCGTTCGAGGGTCAGCCGGTCTTCTTTCACTGGTCGTGGTACTGGCATCTTCTCGGCTTGGGGCCGTGGGCGCTGTTGGCCCTGGCGATTGCCCTGCCCCGCAAGAACCGCCACCGCCACGCGCTGCTGATCTTCGTCCCCATGGTGGTCCTCGGCCTTCTGTGGCAGACAGTCACGAAAGCCACAGGAATGCCCTCGGCAACGGCCGTGCAGTTCAGCTTCCTCATCGAGGTCCTTATCGTTGGCATGGCCCTGCTGTGGCTCAACGCCGACGGGCTCGGCAGACGCCGCGGCCTGATACGCTTCGTTGGGAGTCTCGGGATCGTGCTTCTGGCCGGTCTGGCGGTCGTCCTGTCTTATGGGAGAACGTTCGTAGGAGGCCAAGGCGCCGTAATCCTGGTCTTCACCACCATCCTGGCTGTTGTCCTGCTGGTGTCTTTGGCCCTGACGCGCTGGCTGGTCCGCCGGCGTTACCGTCCCCTCCCCTTCATGTTGTGGTTGGCTGCCTGGTGTCTGCTGTGTTCGCTGGCCGGCATTACGGCATTTATGGCAGTCATCATGCTGGCGAGTCCCTCCGGCGTCTACAATTTGCAGTACATCGTCATGGGGATCATCGTACCGAGCCTGGTGTTGGGTTTGGGCATTTACGTCGTCAATCTACCCTACATGCTCCTGATGTTCAGCAGTCCCTTCTTCCGCCAGCGGTTCCAAGTCTGGCTCGGCGTCGGGTCCTGGCTGCCGCAGGGCCAAGCCGCGAACCCGGAGGGCTTATGTTCCACCAGCAGAGAGTGAAATACCATCGGCTCGGCTGGATTCTCTGGGGCCTTGTCTTTCTCCACGGGACGCAAGCCGGTCTCTGCGCCGAGCAAACACCACAGGTCGGCACGCTTCGCCTCGAGGACCAAGGGATCGAGCGCTTGGTTCTGCAAGGCAGTACCGGGCCGCGACTTTTCTATTACTCTCACGAACCGAATCTCGTTTTGCGCGCGGACACCTACCGTCTGGAGGAGATCGTAGTCCAAGGCAACTACTCCAGCTCGGGGCTTCAGATTCCCGCCCCGGCGCGCGTGCTGACGATCGCGCCGGGTGGGCTCGTGACCCTGAAGCTGGGCATTCCCTTGCGCCAGGCGGTCAAAATCGAGCGGTGGGGCCGGTCCCTGGTTTTGAATTACCAACTGCTCGGGTGCGGCGGCGAATCGTATACCTTCACCCGGCGCCAAGGCGCGAACCCGCCGGTCTTTACCGTCCACCAAGGTGAACGTCAAGCGGGCTCAGGCCGCTTCGCGGCGGGCTGAAGTGGCACCGGCCCGTGCTCGTGGCGAGCACCCCTTGGAACCTGCGGACCGTTGCGAATCGTCGTCTCCTGCAACCTCGGCACTCTCGGACCCGGTACAGGAGAGCCAAGCCTCTACTACTGGCACTGGTACTACAATGTCCCGGGATTAGCCTTGTGGGCGGTTCTAGCTCTTGCGATGGTCGTGCCCAGAGCCAACCGCAGGCGGGAGGCGCTGCTGATCCTCGTGCCCGTGCTGTTGGTGAGCCTGGTCTGGCTGGTCATCGCACGAGTCTCCCAGCCGGTGACCTCGGACCGAGAGATGTTCGGCGTGATGGTCCTGTCTCTGACGGTGGCGTCCGCCGCACTGTGGCTGCTCGGCCATGTGATCGCGAATTACGCACCGTGCACGAGGCTCGTCTTGGCGTTGAGCATCGCGGTGGGGGTGGCCGTTGTGGGCGCGCTGTCCGTCACAGATTTCTCCCGACAAACGATTGCGCTCCCATCGCTTTTGGGCTTTTTGATGCCGGCGCTGGTCCTGGGGTACGCGGCGGCCGCGCGGATGTCACGCCGCACGTATCGCCCGACAAGGTTCCTTCTCCTGCTGGCCGCATGGACGGTGGCGTTCTCCGCGATAGGCGTGCCTCTATGGTTCCTGTTTGAGTCTGGCGTGACCGCCAGTTGGCCAACCCACATACTCCCCGTGTTGGGGGTATTCCTTCTCGCCGGCTTGGTCGCGGGAGCGTGTGTCTTTCTGGTGTCCCTGTCTTTCGTTCTTGTCGGTCTGCGCAGCCCCTTGTTCCGGCCCCGCCTGTTCGCGTGCCTGACACTCCCACCCGGACCGGGTCCGGCAGACAACGTCGCAGTGGCAGACCTCCGCACGGAAGGTTAGAATACCCTCGTCTGTCGATGGAAGGCTGATTGTTGCTGGAGGCAAATTGGGATGGTTCGAAGTCTGAGCAGACGGGCTTTTCTGAAGTCGGCCGGCGCAGGGGTCGCGGCCGTGACGCTCGTCGAACGTATTGGGGGGCGGAGCCGGGCCGAGGCCGGGGAGGCCACGGGCAAACCGAATATCATCTTCATCCTGGCGGATGACCTGGGCTACGGCGATCTTGGCTGTTACGGCCAAAAGCAGATTCAGACGCCGAACCTCGACCGCCTGGCGGCCGAGGGGATGCGTTTTACCGACCACTATGCCGGCACGACGGTGTGTGCCCCGTCGCGGTGTTCCCTGATGACCGGCCTGCACACGGGCCATACGTACGTTCGCGGCAATCACGAGATCCAGCCGATGGGCCAGTTGCCGCTGCCGGCGGATACGGTGACGCTGCCGAAGGTGCTCCAGAAGGCGGGCTATACGACGGCCCTGATCGGCAAGTGGGGCCTGGGCGGACCCGGCAGCACGGGCACGCCGAATAAGCAGGGATTTGATTATTTCTTCGGCTACCTGTGCCAGCGGCACGCCCACAACTACTACCCCGCGTTTCTCTTCCGCAACGACGAACGAGTCCCGTTGAAGAACGAAGTCCCGGACGGCCGGGCCGATGGGGCAGGCGTCGCGACGAAGAAGGTCGAGTACTCGGCCGATCTGACCGAGCAGGAGGCCCTCCAATTCGTCGCAGGGAACCGTCAGGGCCCCTTCTTCCTGTGTTTCACCGGGACGCTCCCGCACGCCAACAACGAGGGCGGCAAGAACGGCATGGAGGTGCCGGATTACGGCATCTACGCCGACAAGGACTGGCCTCAGCCGGATAAGGGCCGCGCCGCCATGATCTCGCGTCTGGATCGCGCCGTGGGACGGATCGTGCAGAAGCTCAAAGACCTCGGCCTCGAGAACAACACGCTGGTCTTCTTCGCCAGCGACAACGGCCCGCACCGCGAGGGCGGGGCCAATCCGGAGTTCTTCCACAGCAGCGGCCCCTTCCGCGGCATCAAACGCGACCTCTACGAAGGCGGCATCCGCGTGCCGCTGATCGCCCGCTGGCCCGGCCGGATCAAAGCCGGCGTGGTGACCGATCACGTGTCCGCCTTCTGGGATTTCCTGCCCACGCTGGCGGAATTGGCCGGCGCTCCGTCCCGCGCCGGCACGGATGGCATTTCCTTGCTGCCGACACTGTTGGGCCGGCCCGAGCAGCAGAAAAGACACGAGTTCCTCTACTGGGAATTTCACGAAGGCGGCTCGATTCAAGCGGTGCGCATGGGCCGCTGGAAGGCGGTCCGCACCTTCGGCGAGCCACTGGAACTGTACGATCTGCAGACGGACACCGGTGAGACCCGCAACGTCGCCGGCAATCATCCCGACGTAGTGGCGCAGATCGAGAAGTACTTGACCACGGCCCGAACCGAATCGAAGTTCTGGCCCCTCAAAGGAGGCAAAGCATGAGAGAAGATCTCGATAGCATGGCGCGTCGTTCCTTTCTCGGTGGTGCGCTGGCAGCGGCCGCTGTTGGTAGTGTGCCCGTGAGGGCATCCGAAGGGGTCAGGGGTCAGGAATCAGGGGTCAGCCTGCGGGAGAAGTTCTTCGGCTGCATTGCCGGCTGTCATATCGGCTCGGCGATGGGCGCCCCCGTCGAAGGCTGGCCTTACGAGAGGATCGAACGCGAGTACGGCCTGCTCGACAAGCCCTTGTCTTATACGGCCTATGGCAAGAGAGACTGGGTGCGCGAGCCCGGCACGACCGAGGATGGTGTCGAGCGGCAGAAGCTGATGATCACCGCCATTATCGAAAAGCAGGACCGGATCAACGCCGAGGACCTGCGGCGGGCCTGGGTGGACCACATGAATCCCAACGCCGCCGGACTGGTCTCGGAGCCGTTCGAGGGACCGCTGCTGGCGATGGCCAAGACGCATATCGCCGCCTCCGATATCGGCAAGTATTGCGACTACTCCGGCCTGGTGTCGCTGTCCCGCTCCTGCCATCCCATCGGCCTGATCAACGCGGGCGACGTGCGCGGGGCCATCGACGATATTCGCCAGGTCGGCCAGCTCTACAACACCGCCAACAGCCGGGGCATCCTGTGGGCGGAGGTCACGGTCGTCGCGATTGCCGCCGCCACCAAGCCCGGCGCGACAGTCGATAGCGTGCTCGGCGCGGTCTTCGACAACTGCGACAAAGTGGACACCCGGTTCTTCCGCCCGGCCGGCATCCGCGGCGAACTCGACCGGGCGCTGAAGCTCACCGCCGGTTGCACCGACGTCCGCGACATGCGGCGCAAGTTCGACTCCGTTTACAGCGGCACGGGACTCGTCTACGCCCAGAGCTACGCCAACGAGATCGTCACCAAGGCGATCTGCGTCCTGCGCATGACCAAAGGCAACACGTGGGAGGCCCTGAAAGCAGGGATCAACATGGGCCGGGACACCGACTGCCTCGCCGCCGTGGCGGGCGGCATTTCCGGGGCCCTCTCGGGCGGCGCGTCCATCCCCGCGGACGTGGTCAAGCAGGTCGATTACGCCACGTCCCTCAATCCGCACACGAACTCCCAGCGGACGCTGCGCGAAAGCTCCGACGGCCTGTACCATGCCTTCCAGGCGCGACTCGCCAGGATGAAGACCTACGCGCAGGAGATGGAGGCCGCGTAGAACACTCACGAAAGGGGCACTTCGGTCTCTTGCCGGGGCTGCCGGGCGGGCGAGACCTGCTCCTCGCGACGAGGAGGCTGTGCCTTCCCAAGGTCTTGGACCATGACCGCGGATAGGGAATGAAGCTTGTTGAGAGTCCTCCAATAACAGGTATCGAGGTCTTGCGATAGTTCAGGGGCAATGCGTTTCCCGGCTCCGCCCTTTCTCCCGAGACGGGCCAGGCAGCGGTCGATGGCTCTGGCCTCGCTGTTTACGTGGTTCGAGGCCGGAAAAGCGTTGGCCAAAGGGCCCAGCAGACTGTAGAGAAAGACCCCAAAGCTCAGCAGGGCCGGCGCCCAGGCCTGCCGGCCAGCGGAGAGAACGCCATACACGAGCGCCGTCCCAGCCGCCGTCTGCACCACGCTGACAACGTCTCCACCCGAGAAGAGGAAGTGCTGCGATCTCAACTGGGGGACAAACACGGAAGGGCTGCTGAGAAACATCTCACGCTCGTTCGCCAGCAGCAGGTTCGGAAACGACCGCACCATCTCCCTGGCGACGCGCCGGTTGCGCCCATCGACCACGTGCATCCATAAGAGCGTGAGAACCAGAGCCGCGGGCGTGTAATAGGGCCACAGGCCCGCGACCGAGAAGGAGAGCACGCCGAAGCAGAGGGCCGTGAGAACCAGGATGGAAACGATCACGATCATGCTGACTCCGATCGCTCCGTGTTGTGAAAGACCTCTTCGTCATCCCCATGCGAGGTGCAATGACTGCACGTGTCGTTCTATTTATAGTATGCGGCATTTTCCGCCCCTGCCAATGGCGCCGGCGCATAATATCGCGAAAAATAGGCGCGGGGGACATTTCGCCCCTTCTTGGGGTCCCAGGGGTAGAAGATATGGAACGACCGGCTCTCGCCTGCTATAGAGGTGGTTAGGCGTGCCGGGGGTCTCCGGCACTATCGCGGGTTACTATCCGCGATAGCA
>Ga0315289_10001455_pt1 | contig 36978 bp, 38 predicted proteins | sample YL17G11_40_MG_FD_203452 | JGI IMG/M metagenome (GOLD analysis project Ga0315289, IMG submission 203452) | Sediment microbial communities from Yellowstone Lake, YNP, Wyoming, USA - YL17G11_40 | ecosystem: Environmental > Aquatic > Freshwater > Lake > Sediment | place: USA: Wyoming | collected...
TGGTCTTTTATCGTAAATATAGACCGCAAAATTTGGCCGAGATTGATAAGGAAGAAATAAGACGCCGGCTTTCATTTATTTTGGCCTCCCCAAAGGCGATTCCTCATGCCTTTTTGTTTACCGGTCCTAAAGGGACAGGAAAAACCTCGGCCGCTAGGATTTTAGCCAAGGCAGTAAATTGTTTAAAACGGACCACCTCCGAGGTGGATGGGACCCCGCCGAAGGAGAGGGGAGGCACCCCTGCCTCGCCGGCGGGCGGGTCGGAGGTGAAAGGGATAGAGCCTTGTAACCATTGTTTCCAATGTCTTTCTATTACTAACGGCACTAACCTTGATGTTTTAGAAATTGATGCCGCCTCCAACCGAGGAATTGATGAGATTCGCGAGCTTCGGGATAAAATAAAGCTGGCCCCAGCCTCGGCCCATTATAAGGTTTACATCATTGATGAAGTCCATATGCTGACAACCGAGGCGGCTAATGCCCTTTTAAAGACATTGGAGGAACCGCCCGCTCATGCTATTTTTGTTCTAGCAACAACCGAGCCCCAGAAACTTCCGGAAACAATTATCTCCCGTTGTCTTCGTTTTAACTTTGGTCGGGCTACTAGAGAGGAAATCGTTCGAGCACTTCAAAGAGTCATCTCCGGGGAAAATATAAAATTGAAAGAGTCTGTTCTTGAGCTTATTGCCGATTTTGCCGATGGTTCTTTTAGGGATGCCCAAAAGATTTTGGAAGAAGCAGTTTTTGAAAATCTTACAACCGATGAAGAAATTAGGAAATTGCTAGGCTTAACCGCTCCGCCCTTACTCCAAAAAATTTTAAGGAGTCTTTTTAGGAAAGATGCGAAAGAGGCTTTAGAGACGGTTCTTTCTGCTTATAACGAAGGGGCGAATATAAAGAATTTAAATGAGGGAGTTTTAGAAGCGCTTCATAATCTGCTTCTTGATAAATGTGGCGTTGCGGCGATCCCGGACAGGCTTAGCTTGTTAGAGGTTGATAAGATAAGCTCTTTAGAAATTAGGCAGTTGATAAATTTATTTTCCAAAGCCTATCAGGAGCTTAAGATAGCCAGCGTTCCCACTTTACCATTAGAACTGGCGATTATTGAGTGGTGCGAAGGAAAGGAGGGGTGAAAAAAGATGTTTAATCCGCTAAAAAGCCTTGGTGATTTAAAGTCGATGCGTGACCAGGCGCTAAAAATTCAACAGGCCCTCTCTCAAGAACAGGTTAGCGTTGAGATGGGCGACGTTCGGGTTGTTATGACCGGCGACCAGAAAATTTTGGAATTAACAGTTAATGGAACAGCCGTTCCCCAGATTCAGGAAGCCATAAGTGAGGCTATCAAAAAATCCCAAGAAGTTGCCGCCCACAAACTCCAAGAAATGTCCGGAGGCCTAGGAAGCCTAGGAAGTTTATTAGGTAGATGAACTACCGTCCTAGCTCGCTGGACGGTATCCTAACGGAAAGTTCGTTCTCTTGCTTGCTTCATCCGTGGAGCAAGCTCCACGGTTTTCGCAAGCGCGTGAATAAACCGCGCAAAAAATTATAATAGCGGGCGGTTTGTGTCTTTTACCTCTCTCGTCTGTCAAGAGTGATGGTATGAAAATAAAAAGAAATTTGAGGACGCGATGTTTTCTCCCCAAAAAATTATTGGTAACGGGTTCGCTAGCTTTTGATTTCATAATGGATTTCCCGGGAAAATTCTCCGACCATATCATCCCTTCAAAAATCCACGCCATTAATCTTTCATTTTTGGTTAGTAGGATTAACCGCCAGAGGGGGGGGACAGCCGGAAATATTGGCTATAATCTAGCTCTTTTAGGTGTCAAACCCATAATTTTAGCCACCGCCGGCAACGATTTTTCGGATTATAGAAAGTTTTTGGAAAGCGTGGGCGTCGACACTTCAATGGTATATATAATTAAAAAAGGGTTAACTGGTCGAGCCTTTATTTTTACCGATATGGTTGATAATCAAATTACTGGTTTTTATCCTGGGGCGATGAAATACGCAAAGGAACTATCTCTTAAAAATAAAGAAATTTTTTCAAAATTCACTATGGTTATTATCGCTCCTAATGAGCCCGAAGCCATGATAAATTTCGCCAAAGAATGCCAAGAGTTGGGGATGGATTATCTTTTTGATCCGGGGATGCAGTTGCCAAGACTGACGGACCAGGATTTACGACTGGGAATTGAGGGAGCAAAAATTGTCATCGGCAATGACTATGAAATTGCCCTTATTAAAAAAAGACTAGGTAAAATTCCAATGTACATTACATATAACGATCGTGTATTACAACATACAAGTAAAAGTAAAGTTTTAATCACAACGTTAGGAGAAAAGGGATCGATAATTGAGAGCAAAGGGGGAAAATACGAAATTCCTCCGGCCAAACCGAAGGCGGTTTTGGATCCGACCGGTGCCGGTGATGCCTACCGGGCGGGGGTTTTGGCCGGTTATCTACGGGGGTTTCCACTTGGTGTTTGTGGTAAAATGGGAAGCGTCTGTGCTGTTTATACGGTAGAAAAATACGGAACAACAACGCATAAATTTTCAATAAAACAATTTTGTCGAAGATACAAAGAGAACTTTAAAGATGAAACAATCCAATTGTAACGATCAAAAACTTGTTCTTTTCGACATCGATGGAACATTAATTCAAGGCGGCCATCCAATTCTTAGACAAAGCTATCTACAGGCAATTAAGAAAGTTTTTGGAATAGAGATCCTAGTTGACTGGCGAAAACATGATGGGTCAATAGACAGAAAAATTTTTATAGACATTCTTAAAGACCAAGGAATTTCAGAAGGCCAGATTTTAGGGAAGCTTGAGGATTTATTTGAAGAAAGATATAACTATTTCTATCAAAACGTTGAAGAAGATTATAGAAAAAGACTAATAAAACCGGCAAAAAATCTAGTTGTCAAATTGAGTAAAAGGGGAATTAACTTGGGGCTTCTAACCGGTAATCTCCCCAGTGTTGCTCGCCTAAAAATGGAAGTTACCGGATTGTCTACCTATTTTAAGTTTGGTCTCTTCGGCCATGAGGCGGAAGATAGAGTTAGTCTTGCTAAAGAAGTTTTCCTCAAAGCCAAAGAATTCTTTGGCATTAAATTTTTGCCAGAAAACATTTATGTTATTGGTGATACAGTTAAGGATATAGAATGTGGTAAAAGCATTAAGGCAAGGACGATTGGCGTAGCGACAGGATTTATTGCATCACTTGGTGAGCTTAAAAAGGCAAAGCCTGATTTGGCAGTCAAGACCTTAGCCGACACAAAGGTTTTCAAGTTTATATTTTCAACTTAAGAGCCTCAATGCATATTGGGGGGACTGAAAAATTCGGCTTTAAAAAAACAGGAGTTTTGCCCGAGGCCTTTTTCTACAGAGGAAAATACATCGATGAGATTATGCTATGTAAAGAATTGTAAGGATCCGTTTATGGAACACGATATAAAAGACCTCTCGTTGGCTACTTCGGGTAAACTTAAGATCGAATGGGCAAGTCAGCATATGCCGGTTTTGGGGCTAATAAGAAAGCGTTTTACTAAAGAGAAGCCTCTTAAAAATATCAAAATTGGCGCTTGTCTTCATGTAACATCGGAAACTGCCAATCTGATGCTAACCCTTAAAAATGGTGGCGCCTCTCTTGCTCTTTGTGCCTCAAATCCTTTATCGACTCAAGATGATGTTGCCGCCTCTCTAGTTAGAGATTTTGATATTCCGGTTTTTGCCAAAAATGGTGAGGATAACAAAACTTACTATAAGCATATAAAAACTGTTCTTAAGACTTTTCCAAATATTACTATGGATGATGGAGCGGATATAGTAACTTCATTACATAAATTCCAAATACTAAATCTCAAATCACAAACAAGCTCTAAATTCAAAATTAAAGACTCCAAACAAGAAGAATGGGAATTTTATGGCTCAAGTGAAGAGACTACTACTGGAGTAATAAGGTTAAAGGCGATGGAGAAAGATGGAGCCCTTAAGGTTCCGGTAATTGCCGTTAATGATAGTCAAACCAAGCATTTTTTTGATAATCGCTATGGCACTGGTCAGTCAACGATTGATGGAATTATGCGGGCAACAAATATTTTACTAGCGGGTAAAACCTTTGTTGTCTGCGGTTATGGCTGGTGTGGTCGGGGAATAGCCACAAGAGCAAGAGGGATGGGAGCTAAAGTAATTGTCGTTGAGGTTGAACCGGTTAAGGCTTTAGAGGCGGTCATGGATGGTTATCAAGTTTTGTCGATTGCTAAAGCAGCCAAAATTGGCGATATTTTTGTTACGGCTACAGGTAATAAAAATGTAATTTCGGTTAAACATATGAAACAAATGAAAAATGGGGCGATTCTTGCCAACAGCGGACATTTTAATGTTGAGGTTAATATCGAAGGACTGGAAAAAATTGCGAAAAAAAAGCGTCGCATCAGGCCATTTGTTGAGGAGTACGCAATTGACTTTAATTCGATATCGAAATATAGTAAAAAACAAACAAAAAAGATTTATGTTTTAGGAGAGGGACGTTTGGTTAATTTAGTGGCGGCGGAAGGTCACCCGTCAGAGGTAATGGACATGTCTTTTGCTAATCAGGCCCTAGCGGCCGAGTGGATTTTAAGAAACAAAGAGAGACTTAGGCCGATGGTTTACATACTGCCTTCGGAAATAGATGAACAAATAGCCAGATTAAAACTTAAAAGCCTAGGAGTTGAAATTGACAAACTAACCTTGGAGCAGAAAGAATACCTCTCAAATTGGCAAGAAGGGACATAGAGTTTACCTCTTCCTCTTGACACTAGAAGAAAGCTTATGATAAAAAAAGACCATCTTCCTGCCTAGTATTATATTATGGTTGCGCCACAAGAAGACTTAACGTGTCATTCCCCAGACTTATTAACTCCTGAAGCGAGAGAAACGGCCGCAAGTTTAATCTCTCCGGAATTTGATGATCAGCATGGATTTGTTAGTGGGAATTTTTCTGTCTACTATATTGGAAGTTCGCCCGCTGACGTTGTTCATTTTGGTTTACCGAATATGATAGAAACCTGGACCCAATTACCAAGAAGCAAGCAAATTGTAACGCTTCCTGATGAAAGAAGAGCCAAAAATGGTTTTTTGGAGAATATGTATGTTCAATTCTCTGAAAGAATTCCCGGAGTGGTTCTCGATCCAGAGAATGAAGGAATTTGGGTTGACACGGCAACAATTACCGATAAAGAAAGAGAGCAGGTTTACACCGACTGGTCGATTGTATTTGAGGGAATCGATCCTGAAAATGGTGGAGTACCAATAGAGGCGCGTGTTAACGAGGCTCTTGGTAGATATGCTATTTCTCAAGATTATGCCGCCGGCCTTTATTATCTAAAAGAATCAGGAATAGGGGGAAGGGCGGCTGGCGTTAAAGGACACATGACCGGCTTATTTAGTTGGGGTTTTACCGTTCCCGACCAAAATGGAAAACCGATTATTTATGATGATGAATCTTTTGATATTATTGCCAGGGCGATGCTTTTAAAAGCGAGATGGCAACAAGGATTTCTAGAGGAAATAAATCCCAACGCCATTTTTCACCTCGATGAGCCCTATTTGGTCAATGCGGGTTCAGCCTTCATTTCTGGGTCTTCTGCCTTAGAATGGCTTGATGAAGAGTCAAAGGCTATAAAGGGTAATATTGGCGCTCACTGTTGTGGAGCAACTGATTATAGTAGGCTTTTTAATAGCCCACTTCGCATAGTTGCCTTAGACTTAACCGGGGAAAATTGGGATGGTGACTGGTCTACGGCAAATTTTGCGGAAAGCTTTGTTACGAGTGCACCGTCTGCGGGCGTTAAAGATTTTCTAAGGCGAGGAGGAATTATTGCCCTTGGAGTAGTGCCTTATCGCACTTCTATTTCACCCGACCAGGTTACCGCTCATGCCTTAAGTTTGTTTGCTGAACTTGGAAAAAGGGGAATCGACGTTAGGCCGTTTATTCGTCAATTTATAATCACTCCCACTTGTGGTGGCGGTTCAGAAACGGTTGAAGCTGCCAGTCACGCCTTTTCTTCATCAGTATTAGTTGCCTCCCAGCTTCAAAAGGAACTTCTTGGAAAATAAGAATATTGAGATTTAAATGTGGTGTATTAGCCAGACACCCTGGGGGTGTAAACAAGTAGACACCTCTTTACAAACAATTAAAAACTTGTTACTCTAGTGTTAGACGATAACTATGGCCTATCGAAAAATATTGTTTGCCAACAATGAAGTTTATCATGTTGTTAATCGAGGAGTGGAGGAAAGAGAAATCTTTTTGGACAAAAGGGATTATACCAGATTTTTAGATGCATTTATTTATTATCAGAAAGCCAAACCTCCAGCCCGTTTTTCTTTTAGAGGAAGACTTAATAAAGAAGTTCTAGCCAGATTGACGACTCTTGAGAATTTAGTGGAGATTATTTGTTACTGTTTAATGCCTAATCATTTTCATTTTTTGTTAAGACAAACCAAAAACGAGGGGATTTCCTTGTTTATTAGTAGACTTAGTAACAGTTACACACGTTATTTTAATACGCGTCATCGACGCACGGGTCATCTTCTTCAAGGACCATTTAAGGCGAAAAGGATTGAGACTGAGGAACAGTTAATTCATGTATCTCGTTATATTCATCTTAACCCCGCAGTCGGTTTTTTAGTTAAAGACTTAAATCACTATCCCTGCTCTTCTTTTCTGGAATATGTTAAAAAAGATGAAGAAAAGGGAATTTGCCAAAGGGAATCTGTTTTAGCCCAGTTTTCCTCTCCTAAGGAATATGAAAAATTTGTCTGCGATCAAAAAGACTACGCCTTAAAGCTGAAAGAAATTCAAAGAATTACCCTCGAGCTGGGTTAATTCAAGAGGTGTCAATATAATTTCACCCTGGGGGTGTCAATATAAAGGTGAAAAATTTTAAAATATTTTCTGGGACATCAAATCTGCCTTTGGCCCAAAAAATTGCCCAAAATTTAGGGGTTTCTTTAGCAAACGTGGAGATCACCAGATTTTCCGATGGGGAGTGTCGAGTATGGGTTAAAGAGGATGTTAGAGGGCTTAATACTTTCGTAATTCAATCTCTATCCAAAGTAGCAGATGAGAATCTGGTTGAACTTTCTCTTTTAGGTTGGGCCTTAAAAAATTTAGGCGCCAAAACCGTGACCGCCATTATTCCTTGGCTTGGATATTCGAAACAAGATAAGGAATTTAGGAAAGGGGAGGCCATTTCCATTCAATTGGTAGCTAAATTTATTGAAGCGGCCGGTTTTGATAAGGTTATCACCTGTGAACTTCACTCCCAAAGGATTTTGGATTTCTTTAAAATTCCCCTTGTAGACCTTTCCACTAAAAAAGTCTTAGGCGAAGAATTGTCTTTTAATAAAAATATGGTTGTCGTCTGTCCAGATGAAGGCGGAAGAAATCGATCGGAAGATTTTGCCCGGGAATTTAATCTGCCCATTCTTTATATCAAGAAGAAAAGAGACTTAAAAAGCGGTAAAGTAAAGGTTCTTAAGGGCCCTAAAGTTTTTGGGAAAGAAGTAGTCATTTTTGATGATATTATAAATACCGGCGGGACGATTGCGCAAGAGGCCAAAGCATTAAAAAAAAGTGGTGCCAAGAGGATAATCGTCTTAGCCGTTCATCCCGTTTTCTCAGGGAAAGCGGCAAGTATTTTGGATAATTCCCCGGTGGATGAGGCGATTGTAAGCGATACTATCCTTCTTCCCAAGGAAAAGTTTTTTCCAAAACTAAAAATCGTTTCCGTCGCCCCACTCTTAGCCGGTTGCATTAAAAAAGAATGAATCTAGCCAGGCCACTTAAAAAATTGATCGAAGCCTTTGAGAGGCTGCCGGGGATTGGGCCAAAAACCGCCCAAAGGTTGACCTTTTATCTTCTTCATGTGCCTCAGGAGGAGCTTGATAATTTTGCCGACGCTTTGTCGGGCTTAAAAAAGAATACCGTTTTATGCTCAATTTGTTTTAATGTCTCCGAGACCGATCCTTGCCCAATTTGCGTTGACCCCGGCCGGGATAAGGGGATAATTTGTGTAGTTGAACAACCGATTGATATTCTCTCAATTGAGAGAACTGGCAAATACAAGGGCGTATATCACGTTCTCCATGGGAGAATCGACCCCTTAAATAACATTGGTCCGGAGGAAATTTATATTAAACAATTGCTTCAACGTGTCACTCCGCCAGCTGGCGAATCACCCGTCACCGAAGTTATCCTTGCCACTAATTCCAATATGGAAGGAGAAGCCACCGCTATGTACCTCAGAAGAGAAATCTCAAATCGGGAAATCCAAATCTCAAATCTACCGAGGATTACTCGCTTGGGGCAGGGGTTGCCGATAGGAGCGGATTTAGAGTATGCTGATGAAGTGACCTTGACAAAGGCAATTGAAGGAAGAAGAGAATACTAACATGAGAGTGCAAAGATCAAAGTGCAAAAATCAAAGCCTAACTCAAAACTCAAAACTTAACAGATTTGAACTTTGGACCTGGTTTTGCTTTTTGATATTTGATGCTTCGACTTTGCTCAGCATCATCCTGAGCTTGCCGAAGGATGATATTTGATCTTTCTTTATAAGTTATGTCCGATACAATCATCAGCGAAGTAGCAGGTGAAATTAGGGAAACGGTTAAAAGGGTACCGAAGGAAGTGGCCAAGATTAACCCCGGAGAGATGTGGAAGGCGCTTTTAACCGGAGAAACAACCGGGCAAAATCCTAAGGAATTAGAAAAGGCTGATAAAAAGAAGGTTGGCAAAGAAGCGGCGAGACTTAAAGCCATAATTGCCGAGGAAAAAAAGAAAAGTGAATTGCCTATCTATTATCAAAATCTTAAAGAAGAGCAAGAAAAGGCCCTTCGTCGTCGAGAAGCGGCGGAAAAAGAGTTGCCCGCCCCTAAAACCACTTCAAAACCAAGGGGAATGCCTTTTTCAACCGTCAAAATGAAAGAAGGAACGGAAGGAAGGGTAAAAAATGTTGTCGCCGGATAGATGATTAATATCTAAGGCTCGATTCCGGGAATCAATGTATCAGACTATATCAAATGTTTAGATTATACAATACCTTAACCAGAAAAGTTGAGGAATTTAAGCCCCTTCGGCCAGCTCAGGGCAAGCGACCTGCGGAAGTGGGGATTTATTCCTGCGGTCCGACCGTCTATTGGAATCAGCACATCGGCCATATGTATGCCTATGTTCAGTGGGATATCCTGGCTCGATTTTTAAGGTATCTTGGATATAAGGTTAAATGGGTGATGAATATTACCGATGTTGGTCATCTGACTTCAGATGAAGATCGCGGTGAGGATAAGATAGAAAAGGGCGCCCAAAGGGAAGGGCTTTCGGTTTGGCAAATTGCTGATAAATACATAAAGCAATTTTTGGAAAGCCTCGACCTTTTAAATATCAAAAAACCTGACATCCTATGCCGGGCGACCGAACATATCAAAGAGCAGATTGATTTAATCAAAAAGATTCAAGACCACGGCTTTGCTTATAAAACCAGAACGGGACTCGTCTTTGATACATCAAAATTTCCCAACTATCCAAAATTTGCCAAACTGAACCTTGAAAAACAATATGCTGGCGCAAGAGTTGAGGTTGATTTAGAAAAGAGAAAACCGTGGGATTTCTTACTTTGGGTGACCAACCAACCAAACCATATTATGCAATGGGATAGTCCCTGGGGGAGGGGATTTCCCGGTTGGCATATTGAATGTACCGCCATGTCAACAAAATATTTAGGGGAGCGTTTTGATATTCATACCGGCGGCAAAGAGCATATTCCCGTCCATCACACCAATGAAATTGCCCAAGGGTTTGGTGCCATAGGGCATAAGACAGCCAATTATTGGCTTCATAATGCCTGGCTAGTCTTAAAAGGCGAAAAAATGAGTAAAAGTTTGGGGAATATGGTTTTAGTGACGGATTTGGTAAAGAAAGGCCTCGACCCTTTATCCCTGCGATATCTTATTCTAACCTCTCATTACCGTCAGGGCATGGATTTTACCTGGGAAGGCCTTTCGGCCAGCCAGACGGCGTTACGAAATCTCCAAGAGATAGTGGCAAACCTACGGCAAGTTAGGGAGACAGAAAGCATAATTTCTCCAGAGAAATTAGCAAAAGTAGATAAACTTAGAGAGAAATTTAAAAATGCGATTGGTAATGACTTAGCAATTCCCGAAGGCCTAAGCATAACCTGGGAAGTGGCGAAATCAAATATCCCCGCTCCTGATAAACTTGATCTTTTATTGGATTTTGACCATGTCTTAGGCCTTAACTTAGAAAAAATTTCAAATTTCAAATTTCAAATTTCAAATGAGATAAACAGATTGGCAGAAGAAAGAGAGAAATTAAGAGGGCAAGACCGTTGGCAGGAGGCAGATGAAATAAGAAAAAAAATTGAAGCTGCCGGCTTTATAGTCGAAGACACGGCCTCGGGTCCAAAACTTAAACCCCGCCGTCAATAATTCCCCAGGTACCATAATATTGACAATATCCCATAAAAAATATAAAATTTAAGCGTTCCTTAAAACCTGCCCAAGACAATGGCGTCTTGGGTTTTTTGTTGTTTTAAAGGACTTCGCACTTTAAAAAATAAATAGGGTGAAGAAAGAGTAATGAAAGCTAAGGCTGAGACAGAGAGAGGATAAGGGAGGTCTTTATCCTTTGCCTATCTCAGCCAAGCTTAGGGTCGGAAAGCCCATCTTTCCAAATTCAAACTCACTCATTCAAAGAAAGGAAAAGCTTATAAGAAAAGCATTTGCCACTCGCCACAAACCGTCGGCGAGACCCAATGTCATTACCGATTCCTGGAATAGGGCGAATTCCAGGCTGGTCGGAGAAAGGAGAACAAGTCAAACTCAGGGCCTTACTAGCCCTCATGTTTGATTAGTAGGTAAACTTAACGTCTTCTGGGGGGCGAAAAATGGGGAAGTCAATTCTTATCCAGTTCGAGGGGCAGAGCCAAACTGTCCCGTTCGAGAACTGGATAACGGTGGAAGACGCGGTCGCGGTCGCCTTCCGGCATGCCGGCTGGAACAAAGGTACCCCACCCGAGGGGTGGCGGTTTACACTGGCGACAATGGAGGGAAAAACACTTGAGGTGGTGGATCCGAAAACCGACCTCAACGCTAACTTTGTCGTCATCGTCCGCCGGCCGCCAGTGCCCGTGACCGTGAAGATTCAGTTGCTTGCCGCAGATGCGGAAAAACTTGCGGGAAGCCTCAAAGAGGGCGGGTTAATAGTTTCCCTATCTCTCGGAGTTCCCGCGGTGCTGGTGTCGACCGATGAAGAGGCGCTTGCTGCCTGTTTTACTGCCATTTGGGCGGCAATGACAGAACAAGTTAAGACGCTTCTTCTCGGTGGGAACAAGTTTACCATTCAGTGTGGGCCTTTTTCGGCCAGCGTCAAGGTGCGTCGGCGCAGGCCGAAAAGCTAAAGTTCCACTAATCTTCATCAGAGACATCGTTTCTGATGAATACTAAGGAGGAGAACCATGAAAAGGTCAGTGACAGTGACAGTCAAATTCGAAGGGCAAACGCGGCGGCTACTGCGCGGTGCGGCGGCACGGCCTGTTAGCGAGGTGGTGACCATCGCCTTTGTCCGTGCGGGCTGGAATGGGGGAGCACCGCCGCAAAATTGGGGCTTTCAGCTAAGAGACCGGAGTCAGTTGACCATCTACAGGGTCAACAAACAAATGATGGTGTTTCCGGGAGACACCATCGAAGTCTATCCACCAGCCAAGGTAGTTCGACTAGAAATCACGTCCACGTCTCCAGGATCCGAAGAGATGGAATCCTTGGCTCACAACCTCGAGGGACTGAGGGTTGGCGAGGTCGTGGTGGGACAGACTGAGGGTAGCACCCGCATCATCGTGACGGCCGACGAAGAGGCCATATGGCCATGTCTAGAGATAATGTTAGGTTACAACCAGCTCTCTCAGGGCGTGCAAGTGCAGATTGGCCACTTCCAGGTCTACGTGAAATCAGAGACCACATGACGGAGGAAATCCGGAGCTGACGGGTTTGGGACTCTCAATAATTCGCAGAGAAAGGAGGTGAGATCCGTGTCTGAGAATCAAACAGCAACCTTTGTCTACGGCGAAAGACAACACGTAGCGACTCTGACCGAAGAGGAGCTCGAGACGATCGAGCAACTCGTGCCCCAAGTGTTCCAAGCTGCAGGGTGGGGTGAGCCGCCGGCCGTCTACCATGTCACCGTTGTAGATGACGCGGGAGAGGCGCTGAGCGGAGTAGAGCTTGACTGGAACGTCTTCTCCGGCGACACAGTTTCAATTCTGGACGGGCCCGCCGAAGAGGCCGAGACCGTCGTCGAGGGCGAGACTGGAGCCAGCGCCGGTGCCGAGGGCGGGGGCTGAACGACCGCGCCCGAAAGTTAGCCAGGTGTGGCTCAAGGAAGGGAGACTTCCGTCTTCGGATGGAAGTCTCCTGACCCCAAAAGGGTTCTTCACCCTTTTAAGTCTTACAGAAATCTCAGCTTGTGCTTTACATTAAGGAGTTAACCCTTCGATATAACTCAGGATTGACTTCTTAACAAAAAAGCACAAGTTGGGAATATTTTTTAAAAACCCGTCAAATTTGGTTCAAAAGCGACCAAAAGGAGGCGGGTTTTTTTGTGCTATAATGAAAAAAATTGTGCGGCATCGGAGAACCCGGATTTTAACCGGGCTGGACATTACCTCTAACTTATGCCATATTAATATAAGGAGAAACTTTATGTCATTAAGCGTAGGGCTCGTGGGGCTTCCTAATGCCGGGAAATCAACCCTTTTTAATGCCCTCTTAAAAAGAGCAATCGCTAAAGTGGCCGAATATCCATTTACGACCGTTACCCCTCATGAAGGAGTAATTGATGTTCCGGATGAGAGGTTAGCAAGTCTCGCCCTTGCCCTTAAGCCGGAAAAAGTTACCCCAGCCACGATTAAATTTATTGATATTGCCGGCTTAATAAAAGGCGCCCACAAAGGAGAAGGGCTGGGGAACGAATTCTTAGGCCATATAAGAGAGGTTGATCTTGTCCTTCATCTAATCCGCGCCTTTGATAGCGGTGTTCCCCATCCAATGGGAGAAATAGATCCAAAGAGAGATTATGAAGTAGTTGAAACGGAGTTAGTTTTGAAAGATTTGGAGACGGTGAAAAAGTTAACAGTAAACATTTCCCAGCCTATGGAGAAGAAACTAGAAAGTCTAATTGGAAAATTATCTTTATGGTTAAATGAGGGGAAACCGCTGCGTGATCTACTGCTTTCTCCTGAAGAAAAAGAAGAGGTTAAACAGTTTTTCCTTCTGACTGACAAACCGGAAATTTGTGTTCTAAATATTTCGGAGAAAGATTTAAACAACACGGCACAAGTTTCTGCCACGGCGCCTTTTTGTGTCAATCCGATCGTTATTTGCGCCAAACTTGAGGCGGAGTTGGCGGATTTTGGGGAAAGCGAGGGAAAGGCCTATTTAGCAACTTACCAAATTAATGAATCTGGTCTTGAAAAGCTAATTAAGGAAAGTTATAAAACCTTAGATCTTCTTACTTTTTATACTATCAAAGGAGGAAAGGAAGTTCGGGCCTGGTCGATTAAGAAAGGGGCAACCGCGCTTAGCGCGGCGGCGATTGTTCATACCGATATGGCCAAAGGTTTTATTAAGGCAGAAGTTATCAATTATGAAGATTTTAAAAAATATTCCTCTTGGAAAGCGGCGTCGGAGGCGGGAACAATTGAGCTGGTGGGAAGAGATTATCAGGTCGCGGAGGGTGATATTTTAGAAATTAAATTTTCCCCTTAAAAAAAGGCCTCTTGCTAAAAATTTTAGAGCATGATATATTCTAACACATGGATAGCTATCAGCTAGTTTTAGTTTTAAGCCCAGATTTGTCTTCGGAGGGACAGAAAAAGCTTTTGGAAAAGATAAAAACCCAGATTAAAAATGGGGATGGAATAGTTAAGAAGGAAGAAAATTTGGGCAAAAAGGCGCTTTCTTACCCCATAAGAAAGAAGACGGAAGGTTTTTATTATGTCGTAAATTTTAATATTAAAAGAAAGGAGGTAGAGAAGATTAAGGAGAAGGTGAAGACAGAAACAGACATTCTAAGATATTTGCTAATAGGAATTAAAGACCGAAAGGAGAGGAAGAAGATCAACTAAGAAAAAATATTTACTAAAGTAAGATTAAGGAGGAAATATGGCATCAAGGTCATTAAATAAAGTAATATTAATTGGAAATTTAACCAGGGATCCTGAGCTTCGCTATACTCCACAGGGCACCGCTGTTTGTACTTTTGGCTTAGCTACCAATCGGGCTTGGACCACAGAGAATGGCGAGAAGAGAGAAGAAACGGAGTTTCACCGAATTGTCGCCTGGAGTAAACTAGCCGAGCTCTGCAGCCAACTTTTAGCTAAGGGGAGAAAAGTCTATGTAGAGGGGAGACTTCAGACTCGGTCTTGGACAGCGGCTGATGGGGCACAACGAATAACGACCGAAATTGTTATTGATGATATGATAATTCTTGACTCAAAGAGGGCCTTTGAGGAGGCTCAAGCAGCTAAGCTAGAGACCCCTCAACCAGGAGTGGAGACCCCCAGCGAAGTGGGAGCTACTCTCTCTGTTTCCGCCGCAGGGACCGTTTCGACAGACGACAAGGAAGCGGGAAAGAAGAAGGGGAAGGGAAAACCAAAAGAATTAGAGGGGGGAAAAGAAGAAACGGTTGCGGAGGCGAAAACCCAAGAAGAACCAAAAGAGGAAATAAATCTTGACGACATACCTTTTTAAAAATTCAAAATCCAAAAATTTTTGAACTTTGTCCGCCCCGCCGGTTGGCGGATTGGATTTGCTTTGAATCTTTGGATTTTGTCATTTGGATTTTATATTTTGTTTATGTTACGAAAGAAAAGATTTATCCGTCGGCCTGTAGCGCGGAAGTGCTTTTTCTGTCAAAATAACCTTGAGCCGTCTTTTTTGGAGATTGAAAATTTGCGCAAGTTTATTTCAGAGCGGGGGAAAATTATCTCCAAAACTTGGACTGGCGTTTGTTCAAAGCACCAACGTCGGCTCGGCCGAGCGATAAAAAGAGCAAGGCAGTTGTCTCTTCTTCCCTATGTAGTTAGGGCCTAAAAGGCGACAGAAATTTGATGAAAACCACCATCTCTATTCCTATTCCGCCAGGGGCAAAAATTTTAGTTGAGGCAGGCAAGAGCGTAGAAAATGGAACTCTGCTTGCTCAAAAGCGGCAAGGCCGAAGACAGACAATTTCCCTCTCTAAAGCTTTTAAAGTTACTCCAGAAAACATTAAAAAATTTCTTCAAAAGAAAGAAGGAGATACGGTTCTTCCGGGAGATGTTCTTGTGAGAAAGCCATCTTTTTTAACGGAAGTCACTGTTACCAGTCCCCTTGGCGGACGAATCGAGAAGATCGATATCTACCAAGGTATAGTAACCATTATTAGTGAGGAGGAAGAAATAAAGGTTACTTCTCCTGTGTCTGGAAAAGTTAAGAAGGTTAACCAAGAGGAAGTAGAGGTTGAATTTTCTGGCCGCCTTTTTGAAGCTAAAGATGGTAGAGGAAATACTCAGGGGTCGATGGTAAACTTTCTTGGTTTCTCTCATCTTGATATTTATGCTCTTCCCTCGGATATTTTTGGGAAAATTATTCTTGGAGAAAGTATAAACAAAAGTGGCGTGGCAAAGGCGGAGGCGCTTGAGGTTGGCGGTCTTATCTTAGCCGAAGCCCCCCCTATTTTTTCTTTACCTTTCTTGATTTTCGCCAAAGAAATCCTGCCCGGGTTGGCAGAATTTACTGGGAATATGGTAATATTAGATGGTGAGAGAAAAAGACTAATAATTCCCTTTAAATGAATCTGTCGAAATTAAGAAATTTTATCGTCCTTTTAACCCTTCTAATTCTAGCGGGGGGAATGGGTTTTAATCTTGGCCAGAAAAGCGTTAAACCTTATTTTCCCCATCCTCAGGTTTTAAATCGTGAGGCCCCTCCACTTACCATGGTTGATTTTTCTCTTTTCTGGGACGTTTGGGAAAGGGTTTCGAAAGATTTTATTGACAAGAAGGCCTTAGACCCTCAGAAAATGGTTTGGGGAGCCATTTCGGGAATGGTTCAAAGTTTGGGTGATCCCTACACCGTCTTTCTGCCTCCCCAGCAAAATAAAGAGGCAAAAGAAGATTTAGGCGGATTATTTGAAGGAATTGGAGCTCAGCTTGGCGTCAATGATAAAAAAATTGTCGTTATTGCTCCTTTAAAAGGGACGCCCGCCGAATCGGCGGGCATTAAAGCGGGCGACTGGATTGTCAAAGTTGATGGCAAAGAAACGGGCGGTTGGACTCTTCCTGAGGCAGTTTCAAAAATAAGGGGCCCAAAGGGAACAAAAGTGACTTTAACAATTGTCCACAGAGAAGAAGAAAAATCGGTAGAAGTTTCGGTAACCCGGGATAAAATTTTGGTTAAAAGTGTTGAAAGCTGGGTAAAGGACATAAAAGATATCAAAGAGATTAAGGAAATAAACAATCTTAAGGGAACGGTGGCTTACTTAAGGCTTTTGCGATTTGGTGACCAAACAAATGCGGAATGGGAAAAGGCAGTCCAAGAAATCTCTAATTTTAATTCGCCAGTTGGCGGACAAAGCCCAAGTAGTCTTAATGGACTTATTCTTGACCTAAGAAATAACCCAGGCGGTTATCTTCAGGGAGCAGTTTTTATCACCTCAGAGTTTTTGAAAGAGGGCGTTATTGTTAAACAAGAAAATGCCTCGGGGGCTCATCAGACGTACTCTGTTAGCCGGGAAGGAAAGTTCCTTAGAATTCCCTTAGTCGTTTTAATTAACAAAGGAAGTGCCTCGGCCTCAGAGATTGTTGCTGGTGCCCTAAAAGAGCGAGGTAGGGCAAAATTAGTAGGCGAGACAACTTTTGGGAAAGGTTCAATTCAGGAGGCTCAAGACCTAAAAGGGGATGCTGGGCTTCATATAACCAACGCCAAATGGCTTCTTCCCTCAGGTCGTTCCGTCAATGGAACGGGGATTGACCCAGATGTTAAAATTGAAGATGATACTAAAACAGAGAATATTGATGAACAGTTAGAGAAAGCCGTGGAAGTTCTTGTAAAATAAAAATCTGAGATTCGAAATAATCAAAATGACAAAGTCCAAAGATTCAAATAAAATCCAAATCTCAATCCTTCGATAAGCTCAGGATTGACCCTGAGCAAAGTCGAACAGGTCAAAGTTCAAAAATTTTTGGATTTTGGATTTTGAACCTTATTTGAGATTTGAAATTTGGATTTTGGATTTTAATTTATGCGTCGTCTTTTTCTTCTTTTGTCTATCTTAATAATTCTTGTTTCTGTCGGGATTTCCTCTGGACTTTTGGGACTGAACTGGCATGAGATAGAGAAGTATTGGCCAAAGATTTCGCCCCAAGTAGAAACGTCTCCTTTACTGGGTCAGGAAAAAATAAAAATTGTCAGCGAGGAATCGGCGGTTATCTCAGTGGTTGAAAAAGTTGGGCCGTCGGTGGTTACCGTGGGCATAACCAAGACGCAAACAATGGGCAGTCTTTTTGAAATCAATCCCTTTGACCCTTTTAATATTTTTAGGCAGCAACCAGGTCGGGAGGAAAAGGTTGAACAAAACATAGGTTCAGGCTTCATCGTCTCCCAGGATGGGATGATTGTTACTAATAAACATGTAGTTTCCGATACTGAGGCCAAATACAAAGTGGTCACCAAAGACGATAAGACTTACGAAGTTGCCAAAATCTACCGCGACCCGGCAAACGACCTGGCGATTTTAAAAATTGTCGCCTCCGATCTTCCTCCGGTTGAAATGGGCGATTCCTCCGGTCTTAAAGTCGGCCAGTTTGCCATTGCTATTGGTACGGCCTTGGGTGAATTTAGAAATACGGTAACTACCGGAGTCATTTCTGGTTTGGGAAGGGGGATAACGGCCGGCTCGCCATTTGAAGGATATGTTGAGCGGCTTGATAATGTTATTCAAACCGATGCGGCCATTAATCCCGGAAATAGTGGTGGGCCACTTTTAAATTCCGGAGGCCAGGTGATTGGGGTTAATGTGGCCGTGTCTACCCAAGGTCAAAATATAGGCTTTGCTGTCCCGATTAATGTGATTAAAGAATCTTTGGACAATTTTAATAAAACGGGCAAATTCAGCCGTCCCTTTCTTGGTATTCGCTACAAGATGATAAGAAAAGATTTGGCTCTTTTAAATGATGTGCCGGAGGGGGTTTATGTTCAGGAAGTTGTTTCCGGCTCGCCGGCCGAGAAAGCCGGAGTAGAAAATGAGGATATCATTACCAAGATTGACGGCCAGAAAATTTCCGAAAAAGACGGTGATTTGGCAAAGATAATTAGCGCTAAAAAAACCGGAGACAGGGTGGAATTAACCATTTGGCGGGAAGGAAAAGAAATAAAAACTTCTGTTGTCTTGGGCGAATTCAGCGGCGAATAACCTCGTTTTTCCCCACTCACACCGGCTTTTCAAGGGCAGCTCTTTCCGCCTCGAAAGGCCTGGCCTTTTGAGGCTAAAACCTAAGAGACCCGCTTAAAGTTGATTTCAAAAGCAAATCAACCGGAGGCGGGTTTTTGTTTGCCCTGAGCCCAACGTGGTTCAGGGGTAGCCGTTGATTTTTTCGACTATCGTCTAAAAATTTCAAAAGATAAAACAGAAAAGACAAAAGAGAAGATAGGAATTTTGTGCCTAAAAGCGAATTTTAAAAGGACGGTCGGCCTTTTATTTTTCGCTACCAAGAGCCTTTGGTAGGTTTAACCTGTAAGAGGGCTTTCTGACGGGTTAAAATTGTGGATTTTCTAGGGGTGCCCGCCGGCATAGCTATTTTTTCTGGTGGAGATGGTTTGAATAATCTTCTCGAGATCTCCGTCAATAACTGACTCCAGATTTTTCCAAGATTTATTGATTCTATGATCGGTAACACGGTTTTGGGGAAAATTGTAGGTTCTTATTTTTTCCGCCCTCATTCCTCTTCCTATAACTTGCCGCAAGTCAGAAAGGGCTAGTCTCTTTCTTTCCTCTTCAAGTTCCCAGAGTTTGGCCCGTAGCATCCCTAAGGCTATCTGCCGGTTTTGCCACTGGTCCCTTTCCGTTTGGCAGGAAACAACAAGGCCGGTGGGTTTGTGGATAATTCTTACAGCCGAAGAAACTTTTTGAACATTCTGTCCTCCTTGGGAGGAACTTCTAAAAAACTGGAGCTTCACATCTTGGGGGTTGATGTAAATTTGTGTTTCCGGGATTTCTGGCAAGATCGCAACTGTAGCAGTTGAGGTGTGAATCCGGCCTCTTCGTTCGGTTTCTGGGATTCGCTGCACCCGATGGACGCCTGCCTCCGTCTTTAATTTTTCAAAAGCACCCGGGCCAATAATTTTAATGGTTCCCGCTCCGAGGGGCTCAACCTTCCACCTTTGCGAGAGAGCATAGCGGCTATACATTCTAAGAAGATCTTCAGCCCAAATCTTGGCCTCATTTCCGCCAGCTGCCCCCCGGATTTCTAAAATAACAGAATTAGGATTCATCACAAAAAATCAAAAATCATCCTTCGGCAAGCTCAGGATGATGCTGAGCAAAGTCGAAGCATCAAATATCAAAAATCAAAGACAAGCTCAAAGCTCAAAATCCAAAAATCATTTGAGCTCTAGATTTTGGATTTGATTTGTCATTTGAAATTTGAAATTTTTTACTTTCCTAGCAGCATTTCTCTAAGCGTCTTTGGCCCTTCTTGCAATTCGATGGTTTCTTTATGTTTTTTGGCTTTTTGCTTAGCGACAAAAGCCGCCTTAGTTTGGGCAACTTGCTGTTTCTTTTGGAACTTCTCGACCTGTCCGGCCGCGTCAACATATTTTTGTTGGCCGGTAAAAAAAGGATGGCATTTATTGCAAACCCCAACACGGATTTCCTCTTTTGTTGAACCAGTGGTAAAAGTATTTCCACAGGAACAAGTAACGCGGGCCGAAGGATACCATTTTGGGTGAATGTTAGCTTTCATAAATATCCGAATTTATCCAAATTAAAATTATTCGAATGAATCCGAATATATTCTATCAGACTTTCTTTAATTTGGAAAGAGGGTGATAGGCAATCCTTCGCTCGGCTATCCAAATACCAAGAAAAACCAAGACCGAGCCAAAAAGATAGATAGAAGTTGGCGTTTCACCCAAAAGAAACCAGGCTAAAAGAATGGCCACTACCGGATCGAGGTAAACAAAAACCTGGGTTTCCGAAGCCTCCAAGACCTCAAGTCCCCGATGCCAAAGAAAATATGCTAGGGCCGAGGATAAAAAAGCCCCAAAAATTATCCCAACCGCTCCCCGCATATCAAGCTGGCTAAACCAAATCGGGTTCGCCTGCCATTCCCAAAAGGCAAAAGGAAAAAAAGAGACGGCACCGACAAAAAAAGTCCAAAAGGTAACGGTTTGAGCCCCATATTTTTTTAGCGGTTCTTTAGAAAGAAGAGTATGGGCTACCGCGGCAAGAGTGGCGGCGACAAAGAGGAGATTCCCCCAAAAACTAGCGTCAGTCCCTTTGATAAGTATTGGTTGGATAACAATTATAATTACGCCAATTAGAGCAACAATTAGTCCCAAAATTAGCCGGGGGCGTGGACGTTCTTTTAGGAATAGGACCGCGCCGGTTAAAGTGAAGATAGGCCCAGCTGTGGCGATAATAGGAGCGTTAATGGCACTTGAAGTTTTGAGGCCAAAAAAGAAGAAAGTGATGTTTAGAAAAACTCCAGTTATGCCGATTAAGACCACCCTTAGGAAATCCCTCTTTTCGATGGGAACAAATTTTTTAAAAAAAACCAGAAAAATAAGACTAGCAATGAGAAACCGAAGATATGCAAGAGTAAAAGGAGAAATATTCGTTAACGACCATTTAAAGATAGGGGAGGCCGCCCCCCAGATGATGTTGGCGACGATAAGCCCTAAAATTGCTTTTTGTTTAGTTGATAAGTTTTTAAGGGCAGAAATCATCAAATATTTATCAAACCCTTTGGTAGTTTATCACTGGGTAGAGTTTCCTGAGTCCGTGTCGTCAGATTTTTCCAGGTAATGGTCTTGTTCTTAACCTCATCCGGTCCCAAAATTGCCGCATACGGTATGTTTTTTCTATCCGCATATTTAAGTTGCTTGTCAAGGCTGGCGTTGGGATCAAGATAAAGTTCACAGTTGACTTTAATTCGATATCGAATTAAAGTAGCAAGCTTGATTGATTTTTCCAAAAGCTTGGGAGAAAAGACGGTCACCAAAACCTTGGCCGCCGGTCCACGAGCCTTTATCATTCTCCTATCTTTCATCACTTCAATAATTCTTTCAAAGCCAAATGAACCACCAGTAGCGGGAATATCCCGGTCCAGGAACATTCCGATTAATTTGTCATATCGACCGCATCCGGTAACCGACCCAACCCCGCCTTCAAAAATAACTGTTTCCCAAACAGGACCCGTATAATAAGCAAGGCCTCGGACAATCGATGGACTAAACTGGTAATATTTTTCCGAGACCCCGACGACTTGAAAATAATCAAAAATTTCCTCAAGCTCTTCTAAACCCTCGGTCGCTTCCGGAACAGAGGAGAGTTTCTTTTGGTAGGTTTTAAGAAGTTCTTTAGTGTTCCCTTGGGGCTTTATTAATTCCAAGATTCTTTGGGAGACTTCCTTGGGGATGCCTCTTTTGTTAAGTTCGCTTTTGACACCTTCAAGACCTATCTTTTCTAACTTATCGATAGAGGTGACAATATCAAAAAATTGCTCTTCTTTTCCTCCAGCATACTTAACAAAGCCGTTAATGAGTTTACGGTTGTTAATGCGGGTGACAAATTTGGTAAAACCTAAGGCTTGGAAAAGATCTGTACACATCTGGATAAATTCACCATCAGCCAACATCGAAGCCGTTCCCAAAGAATCGGCATCGCATTGGAAAAACTCGCGGAATCTACCTTTTTGAGGTTTATCTGCCCGCCAAACCGGTTGGATTTGATAGCGCTTAAAGGGGAGGGGAAGTTGGTTAGCATACTCGGCTAAAACCCGACACGCGGGGACGGTAAGGTCGTACTTCATCGCCACCATCCTTCCGCCCGGGTCTTTAAATTTGTAGATAAGTTTATCCGCCTCATCGCCATATTTTCCCAACAAGACCTCCGCATATTCAAGGGCCGGCGTCTCCAGCGGCTCGTAGCCATAGGAAGAAAACACCTTTTTAAAGGCACTTATTACTTCTTCTCTTACTTTCATGTCTTCTGGCAAAAAATCCCGAAATCCGGCTAATTTTTGCGCTTTGATTCTCATGGTTCGATTTGCTCACCATGACCCTGAGTCTATCGCCCTTCGAATTCCTCAGGGCGACCCTGAGTTAATCGAATGGGTCGAAGGGTCATAATTCAATAATATCTTTAGTTGACTCTGTTAAAATTCTTGGGCTGGATTTTTCAAAAAAAACCAAATCCTCGATTCTTACACCAAATCTTCCCGGCAGATAAACTCCCGGTTCAAGACTAAAAACCATGTCCTCTTTTAGTATATCACGACTCGTTGGTCCCAGGCGAGGGGCTTCATGCTCGGAAAGTCCGATCCCATGGCCAAGGCCGTGAACCAACTTAAAACTAAGGCTTTTAAGATAATCTCTGGCGATCTTATCGATATCCCGTGCCTTTACTCTCTTTTGGAGGGCTAATAAGGCATCTAATGCTTTATTTTGTGCTGATAGCACAGCTTGATAAATCTTTTTCTGCTCCAATGTGGCTTTCCCTAAGAAAACTACTCTTGTTATGTCCGAGCAGTAGCCATCGACTTTAGCCCCAAAATCCAAAAGAACTATATCATTGGTTCTAAATTCTCTTTTCCCAGTTATATGATGGGGTAGGGAACTATTTGGCCCGCCTGCCACGATAGGGTCGAAAGAAATATCGCTGGCGCCTTTATTTCTAACAAACCACTCGATCTCATTCGCCACCTCTTTTTCCGTTATGCCAGGCTTTAAAAAACCTAGGAGATGCTCAAAGCATTTATCGGCAATTTTAGCCGCCTTTTCAATTCTTTTAAACTCGTCTGGCTCTTTTTGCGCCCGTAGACCTTCCACCAAGTTTTCAGTGTATATTATCTGACATAAAGGTACGGTCATTTTAAGATACTTTTTAATTTCCTCATATTCAGAAACGCGCAGGTCGTTCTTCTCAATTCCCAGCCTTCTTATTCTCAATTCAGTCGCCAGTCCGCTCATGAGCTTAGCAATCTTGTCTTTTTGTTTTATCTCTATAGTTTTGAGTTTTGTCCGCTCCGCCGGTTGGCGGATGGCGGATTGAGTTTTCAGTTTTTGCGCAACAGTTATATACCTGCCGTCGGTAAATAAAAAAACTTCTTCATTTGTAACCAACAAATATGCTTCCCGTTCTTGCGGCGTCAATCCCATAAACCCACTTAAATAGCGGATATTATAAAAGTTTGTCACCAAAAGGGAATCAAGCTTGGCCCTATTAAGACTTTCTTTTAGTCGCTCTATTCTTGAATTCATGGACCAACGACATCTATTTTTTTAATCAATATATTGGATGATCTCTTTTAAAGGTTTCCTTCTCGGCTTCTTTAACTTGGTAGCAGGATAACCTATCGGAATAATAACTCTTGGTTGCCAGTTTTTTTGCCAATTGAATCCGTATTTTTTGAGAATACCCTGGAGTTTATCTTTAATATAAAGAGGCGAGCAAAGCCAGACACTTCCCAAACCAAGACTCCAAGCCGCTAGCATCATCGAATAACAGGCGCAGGCAACCCCTTGTTCCTCTTTGATGCCTAGCTCTTTTCGACAGGCTTCAGTGTAGGAAGAATTAGAGTTACGAAATACCAAAATTGCTAGTGGTGTTAGAGCAATAAGGCCGTCATTTGAACTTAAATAATTTTTACCCTCGATAACTTCTTTTGTTTTTTGGAGATTTAAGCCAGCGAACTGGCGTTTTCGGCCAATAAAAGCCGCTTTCGCAATTTCCTCCCGACACTTTTTATTTCTGATAGCCAAGAAAAACCAAGGCTGCCTGTTTTTAGCCGAAGGAGCCGCTTGAGCTGCCTTTAAGATTATGTCAATCAACTTATCATTAACAGGTTTATTACTAAACTTTCGGCAACAAGTTCTTGTCATGATATTCTTTATCGTTTGGACTTGCCAGAGATTTTTCATTAGAGTTTATAAGATGCCTCAAGAAAACTCCGCTATCTCATGGCGGAGATGAATTGAGGCAGATTAAGTCCTCCCTTAATGGTCCGCCAAATGGCGGACCGCGGACTTTAGTCTGTGGAGGACGTCATAAATATTTTATAGTGAACGCCTAAATTTATCCAGCATTTGGTAATATTTTTCTAGGCTGTCAATTTTTACATATTCATTATCCGCATGATAATTTGCTCCGACAGGTCCAAACTCAACAACGGGCAAATTATATTCTGTAAAAAAACGACCGTCACCTGAGTAAGGGGTCTTTTTTATAATTGGTGTTTTCCCGACAATTTTCTTTACCAAATCTGCTAATATCTCTATTTGCCTTTTGCCCCCACCCGACCTCATTGCCCTTTTGTATGATCTAACTGTTATCTTTACATCCTCTTTCTTTTTAAGTGAACTAATTTTATCAACGATTCTCTTTTCCTCGATTTTGTTGGTAAACCTGATGTCAACATCAAAAGAGGCAAGGTCAGCCACAAAGTTCGCATTGGTTCCTCCATTAAACTTGCCCATGTTAATCGTTGGTTTAAATAAAGCTGATTTATTAGTTCCTAATCCCTTTTCAAAGGATTGATAAATTTCTATTGCCTTATCAATGGCATTTTCTCCTTTCCAGGGTTCAGCACTATGCGCCTTTTTTCCGTAAGTTTTAATGTTTAAGACAAACCCTCCTTTTTGTTGGACGATTATGTCAAAATTTGATTCTTCGGCAATGATTGTAAACTTAGGTTTAAATCTCTTCGAAAGAATATACTTTGTTCCGTTTTCTCCATCAATCTCCTCATCACTTACGAATAGCGAGACTATTTTTCCAGATGAGTTTTTTGGCAAATTTTTCATCAAAAGCATAATCACTGCTACCGATCCTTTCATGTCAATCGCGCCTCGGCCATAGATTTTATTGTCTTTTATAAAGGGATTAAATTGGTTAAAGCTTGCCTCGACGACGTCAATATGTCCATTAATCAGTAGATCTGGGCTCTTGGTTTGGGAATTTGATACGAGTAATGATGGCGTCCCTTTGGAATTAAAGGTATTAAGATATAAGCCCGTATCTTTTAAATATTTTTGAATAAAGAGAAAACAATTCTGAATTTCTTTCTTATTTTCCGGCGTGGTCTTGAATAGGATTAATTGTTTAGTCAAATAAATTAATTCTTTTCTTACTGTTATCATGACGAAGATCGAATGAAATCTAGGGTAGTTTTTATTCTTAGCAAACCGAGGGCAAAGCCCACCATATAAAAATTCGGAGGCGGTTCCTCGTTGAATAACACCCGCCAACTGACTTTGGCAGCGGCTTGATAAGCGCCTCCTCCGGCCACCTCGGGAAAAACTTTTTGAGGGGTGACGATATCTGCCTGAATAGTGGTGCGATCATATCCAGGAGTTCCTCCCCTTATAGAAAGGGCATCTACATATATTTTTACGTCTGGATATTGATTCATTACTTCATTTACCAAAGTTTTTAAATTTTCAAAAGCGCAATAGGCATGGGGATAAGCGTTTTTAAGGGTTGTTTCATCATATTGACCACTATTTATTAGTTGAATTAAGAATTCAGCTGTCGTTGGGTTCATTTTTCCACGTTCTTGCCATTGTCTTACCATAGTCAGAGCCCCTCCTTGCAGTGTCCCATATTCGTCCCAATCGCCAATTACTCTAGCCGTTGCCATTTTATCCAAGTAATTCCAACCAAACTGTTCTTTTTCTAGAAAAGAAACACCGTCTCCAATTATTGGGTAAAGTACTTGCGTAAAGTTATTGACTCTAATTTGGATCATTTCCTGGGAAACACCCATTGCCTCAAGGGTTCGGATCATTTGTGTAACGGAAAGAGTATCTAGAGATTGCGGCGTAATTCGTTCATCTGTCAACCCAGCTAACTCAATATCAGCTTGCGTAAAACCAACCTCTCTCCACCCCTTAGCCTCTTCTCTTACTTCTCTCCTGAAACATGGTTGAACCCCACCAACATTCATGACATCTCCTTCCGTGGTTAAATTTGATCTGGCGGTGGCAACTCCGTCAACTACAGCACTCCAAAGACTACTTCTTTGTAAATAAGCAAGGGATTTACCTTTTTTATCAACCACGACGTAAACGTCTTCTGCGGGAACAGGAGAATTTATAAGAGTTGGGTCAAATTGGGAGTACATTCCAAGATACGCCTCAAATGCGGCCGGAGAATACAACAACCTGTAAGGAAGAAAAAAGGAGAGGAGACCCGATCGGCGGAGAGTTTCGGAAACAGCATTTACACCCATCAGTGTTTCCGGTGTTTGCCGGAGGCTTTGGCTTCTTGCCAAAGCCTCTCCAAGAATCACTTGGTTTTCTTTTAGGTCCAAATTTGGATCCTGCGCCTCAATGGCCCAAAGATTGAGATTAAGCTCTTGTTCTTCGGTAAATTCTACAGGGGATAGAGCTCTTGCTTCAATTAACATAATTTTAATTTCTGTAGAATTGTCAAGTACGCCTTCATTTAAGTTTTCCTACGGCTTTTTCGACAACCTCCAGAACTTTGTAATTTCTTATTAGTGGTACGACTATTTCGATATCTTTATAAAAGGCCCGGTCTTTAGTTATTTTTGGACTGACTGAACGTACCAATTTATAAACAGCCTCAAACGCCCTTGAAGGTTTAAGTGGCTTTCTAAACTCATAAGCCTGACAGGCAGCCAAAAGCTCGATAGCAACAACGGCCTCGGTATTTTTTATTATTTCTCTTGCTTTTCTCGCAGCAATTGTGCCAAAGGAGACATGATCTTCTTGATTGCCAGAAACAGGGATAGAGTCAACGCTGGCCGGACTGGCCAGGATTTTGTTCTCCGAAACCAGCGCTGCCTGAGTGTATTGGGAAATCATTAGACCACAATCCAGTCCAGCACTTTTGACCAAGAAAGCCGGCAAGTCTTTGCTACAAGCAGGGTCCATCAGATTATTAGTTTGCCGTTCGCAAATGTTTCCCAGGTCAGTAATGACTATTCCTAAGAGGTCTTGAGTATAACCAATAGGACAGCCGTGGAAATTAGCACCCGTTAGACAAACTTTTTCTTTGGTAAAGAAAATAGGATTGTCAGCAACCGAATTCATTTCAATTTCTGTTATTTTTCTTATGTAGTCAAGAGCATCACGGCAGGCTCCGCAAACTTGGGGAACGGATCTTAAACTGTAGGCATTTTGAACATTTTTCTTCGGTTGCTTTAAAATCTCGCTCCCCGCAAGAAGACGTCTTACATTTGCAGCCGATTCATTTTGGCCCTTAAAGGGCCTGACGGCGTGATATCTTGCATCATATGCTTTTTCAACACAATTTAGGACATCAATGGTCATCGATCCAACAATCTCTGCCTGTTTAATTAGTCTTTCCGCATCATAGATATTGAATGCCGCGATTGCGGTCATAAATTGAGATCCATTCATAATGGCCAAACCTTCACGATAAGCGAGGAGAACCGGTTTTATTCCCGCTTTTTTCATGGCCAACTTTCCAGAAAGAATTTTGCCTTTGTAATAAGCCTTGCCCTCACCTATGATGACCAACCCCATTTGAGAAAGGGGAGCAAGATCACCGGAAGTACCGACAGAACCTTTTTCATAAAAAACCGGAATGACATTTTTATTAAGTATTTCAACAAAGGTATTAAAAAGAATTGGTCGGACGCCAGAGTATCCTTTGGCAAAAACATTAAGCCGCAAAAGCAAAGCCGCTTTTGCTAAATCTGGATCGACCGGATTACCATATCCGGAAGCATGAGCTCGAAGCATTCTTGTCGATAGTTCTCCCGCTTTTTCTTTGGAAATAATCACATTACCAAAACCGCCGATGCCGGTATTCAGTCCGTACATTATCTGGCCTTCCTCAAGCATTTGAGCAATCGCACTCCAATTGTCTTTGATTTTTTTGAGATTTTCTTCTGGAACCACGATTGGGTAACCGTCGCGGCAAACGGCAATAACATCCTCGATTTTCAAACTTTCGCCATCTAAAATAATTTTTTTCATAAAACCTCCTTTTGTCATCAATCCGCCTTCGCTTATAAGGCTTCGGCTAGCCATTATCCCGTATAACGCTTACCTTCTCGCAAGGTCTACGTCCTTGCCTCAAAGGGGCTCGTATACGGGATTGATCGGCTAGTAAACTCGCTCGCCCAAAGGCGGCTCGTTAACTAGCCATCAAAAAAACCTAAGCTGGTTAGCCGAAATACGTTGGAAAATTAAATAGAGTAGGGAAGTGGCTAACCTAGGCTTAGGTTAATTGTTATGATGGTGGTTTAAACCACGTAAAGTGGCGCTGCCACAACGTGGCTTTATACCATCAAAATAAATACCATTAAAAATGGTCTCAAGCAAAACGTAGGTGCCTTCGTAAGAAAATAACTCAACTTTCAACATATTAATATGTTAATATATTAACACAATATTAAATAGTTGTCAAGAGGTATTTACATGAGGCAATTTTGCATAAAGTCGCTTATATGGAAAAGACTATTTGAGAAAAATCAGACGTGGATTTATTTGGTTCGGGCTAAACGGTCAAGAATCAACTTGTAGCCGCCCCAACCACGGTGGAGCCAGTGGGCTACTCGGGAAACGGTGGTGGTTGACATTTTTGCTCTCTTTGCCACTTCTGCGTAAGAGTAACCGGCGGCCAAAAGTCGGGCCGCTTGCCAACGATTGGCAAATTCCTCAATCTCGGGCAAAGTTAATAAATCACGGAAAAACTTGGCCGCTTCTTTTACATCCCTTAACTTTAAAATTGCCAGGAATAATTCTTTGGTTTTCTGGTCAGGGTACGAGAAGGGAATAGACGTAGGAAATTCCTGAAATTTACGTCTTAACATTATATCAATATATTAGCATGATAATGCCCCGACGTCAATGAACAACAAATAGCTAAAACAATTTAGTATTAGAATTTGTTTATCCTCCTTCGCAGAAGACCACAGTCGTTGGGCTGTGGATGAATGCCTGTCTTCTGCTTCGGCGGATTTCGCTCCACCGGAGGAGGAGAAGATACCACGGGCGTCAGCCCGTGGAGCTTCATTTGCTTATTCTGCTGATGGGGTGACAGTTGGAGAAATTTTAGGTGAGGCGGAAGAGGTGATTGGTCCGGCGGTTGGTAAGGCGGGGTTTCCCCCCGTAATCCCTAAGGCCAGTCCTGGCAGGACAAGGATGCGTTTAGCGATAAATAATTTGGTTTTATCTGCCATCTTCTCGTACCCGTTTACATGAACGCGGTCCGAAACTTTGATTTTTGAGAGTCCGCTTTTTGTTAATCCCGTCCCTTTCTCCCAAATCATAATCTTTGTTATCGTCTCAACATCAACAAGCTTATCCTCCCCAGTTTTTATTTTGACCGTTATCGTCCCTTCTTTAGTATCAACCTCGGCAACTACGCCATTAAGATTTATATCCGCTCTTTTAGCAATAATTCTCTTGACTAAAAGGTTACCTTCTTCATCAAGTGTTCCCACGGCTAGAACCTGCTCGCCAACATCAATATCGGCAATTCTGGCAGCAATCCTTCGACCATCAACAGCATGAACGATTGAGCCCCCCTCTTCCAATTTAATGGTTATTTCTCCGCTACTGGTTTTAAGGACAAGACTCTCTTTTGTCCCTTCTTTGACTAATCCAAAAATAGCCCGTTTATTTTCTTCTCGGAGTTGGGCCACCCGCGTTGCCACTCGTTCCTTAAGTTCCTTAATTTTTGTCTCTACATCCTTTTCTTTTTTGGCCGTGGCGGAGGGAGTACTTATAGGCTCTGAGGAGGGTGTCGATTCTTGTTTAGGGGCAGCCAAAAGAGGGGAAGTAATAAGTAAACTTAAGACGAAATTAAGAAGCAAGTAGGTAATAATTTTCCTCATAGCTCTTCTTTTGAATAATTAACAATTCGGAATTCACTTACTTCTTCACTTTTTGGGCCGTAGGCAGTTACCTGGATTTCATTTGGTCCCTCTTCAAGACTAATTATTGCCTCAAAAGCACCATCTTCTAGGGTTTCCGTTACCTGATCTTCCGAATTTCCAGAAATGATAACTAAGGAAGCTCCCTGTGCTCGTCCCGCTACCGTTGCTTCTTTTTCGGTCGTAAATAATTCATTTTTGGGCGAATTTAAAGTTAGGGAAAAGACTGGTGCGGGCGAAATAACGGTTTTTGGCTGAGGCTCCGGTTCCTTTTTTGGGGTAAAAAAAGAGGATTTCCAAATAAAAACGGCGACAGCGAAGCCGAAGATAATCCCCATACCTATGGCCAAAATTGTTTCCTTGTTTTGGTTCATACTTAAATAGAACAGTCTATATCTTATCTTTCTTTTTTCCCCTTGTCAAGGCCGAGGGGTTATGATATAAAGTTCCCGCAATGGAAATTATTCATCTCGGCCATTCTTCATTTAAGATTCGCGGGAAGGGAGGTGTTTTAATAACCGACCCGTATTCTTCCCTAGATACGGGTCTTAAATTTCCTAAAGTTGAGGCTGATATTGTAACTATCTCTCATGACCATCAAGACCACAATGCCGTTTCTCAAGTTGGAGATGAGCCAGTTATCATAAGAGGCCCCGGAGAGTATGAGATAAAAGGGATAAGAATACTTGGTCTTTCTTCTTTTCATGACCAAGATAAGGGAGCAAAACGCGGCCGAAACACCATTTATCAAATTAAAATCGATAACCTTGTCTTAGTTCATCTAGGAGACTTAGGAGAAAAGCTGACCCAAGAGCAGATTGAAGTTTTGGGAGATGTGGATATCTTGATGGTTCCGGCGGGAGAAGTTTATACGCTACCGGTGGAAGAGATAGTGAAGACAGTGGCCGATTTAGAACCGCGGATTGTTATTCCTATGCACTACCGGGTCCCGGGTCTTAAATTTGAACTTGAGGACGTGGGGAAATTTTTAAAAGAAATGGGGAAAGAAGCTCTAGCATCTCAACCAAAGCTGGTGATTTCTAAAGATAAACTGTCGGAAGAGATGGAAGTAGTTGTGCTTGAATAAAAATTAACCTATAGAAATTATGGCCGGTATTCGTATTCCTCCTCATGATGATCAGGCCGAGTCTTCGGTTTTGGGCGCCATTTTAATTGACAAAGACGCTCTGGTCTGCGTGGTTGAATTTTTGCGGCCGGAGCATTTTTATAACGATAAATACGGCTTAATTTATGAGGCGGTGATGGAGCTTTTTGAAGAACATGAGCCAGTTGACTTAGTAACTTTAACGGCTAAACTCAAAAAAAAAGGAGTCTATAAAGATGTTGGGGGTACGGCTTTCCTCGCCGAGCTTCTAAATGTAGTTCCCACCTCGGCCCATATAGAGCATTATGGCCGAATAGTTAAAGAGCACTATACTAAAAGACAACTTATTGCCGCCGCCGCCAAAATAACAGAAAGCGCCTTCGAGGAGAAAGGCGAGGTTAAAGATGTTTTAGACAGGGCTGAACGGGAGATTTTTTCCATCTCACAACTTGCTATCCGGCGTGATTTTCTCCCCGTTAAAGACGCTTTAGCTCAAAGTTTTGACCGCCTGGATGAGCTTCATAAAAAAGCTGGGGGCCTAAGGGGTGTTCCCACCGGTTTTACGGACCTTGATAATAAATTAGCAGGAATGCAACAGTCAAACCTTTTAATTTTAGCCGCCCGACCGGGTCAAGGTAAGACGGCCATGGCCCTAAACATTGCCCAATATGTTTCCATTCATGAGAAGGCAGCCGTTGGCTTTTTTTCTTTGGAAATGAGCAAAGAAGAATTAGTTGACCGGCTTTTGGTTGCTCAAGCGGATGTTGATGCCTGGAAATTAAAAACCGGTCGCCTTTCTGATGAAGACTTTACCAAGTTATCCGAGGCGATGGGGGTTTTAGCTGATGCGCCTTTGTATATTGATGACACGCCGGCTTTAAACATTTTAGAAATGAGGACCAAGGCCCGTCGGCTTCAGATAGAGCATGGGGCCCAGTTTTTCATTGTTGATTATCTTCAACTGGCTGACTGCGGGAGGAAATTTGATAATCGGGTTCAGGAAGTTTCCGTGGTTTCTCAATCTTTGAAAAATTTGGCCCGAGAGCTTCGGGTGCCGGTTTTGGCTGTTTCCCAACTTTCGAGAGCGGTTGAGGCCCGGGGAAGTAAAATCCCTCAATTAGCCGATTTAAGGGAGAGTGGGGCCATAGAACAGGATGCGGATGTGGTTATGTTTTTATACCGCGAGGAGACGCCGGAAAAATGGGAAGAGCAGGTATTAACTAAACTTCTTATTGCCAAACACCGAAACGGTCCCTTAGGAGAAATCGATCTCATGTTCCGCGGCGACAGGATAAAATTCTACGGAATGGAAAAGAAGAGAGAATAGACCACAATTCCAAATTTCAAATAATTTAGGAATTTAGGGTATAATATGAGAAGGACAATTCATCTTGTCGCGGGGCTGTAACTGTTACCCGCCTAAATTTGGCGCGGTGGCGGAATCGGTAGACGCGTAGGTCTCAAAAACCTATGATAGGTAACTATCGTGTGGGTTCGACTCCCACCCGCGCCACAATTTTTTTTTGAAGAAAGACTTTTATGTGTTTTATCAAGGAGGGTTTGGAAAGAGCGAAGATACTCTTTTGCAGTTTTGTTCCAAGAAAAAGTTTCCCGCGCCCAAGTTTTTGCTTCTCGGCCCATTTTTCTCCTTAATATTGAGTTATCGATAAGAATAGTGAGGTATTTTCGGAATTCTTTTAAGTCTTTAGCAACGAAGCCGGTTTTTTGGTGAACGACAATTTCCCGAGCAGCGCAATAATCTAGAATGACACTTGGTTTTCCGAAAAGAGCTGCTTCCAAAGGTGGTAACCCAAAAAAGGGATAGCGGTCACAAGAAGCATAAATACCACAATTTTGGTAAAGACGGGCTAATTCTTTGTCGGAAAGGTCAATAAAAAATTTTGTATTGGCCGTTCCGATTTTTTTAAGATAATCCAGGTATTTTGGTTGGGGAGAGGAGCCGATAATAAATAAGTTGACTTTCCGCTCGACATCTTTGACAGCCTCAATTAGAAGATGAAAACCTTTGTAAGGAGTTATTCGTGAGACGGAGAGGATGTTAACTGACAATTTGTAATTAGTGGTTGGTTTTTTCTCCCTAGACAAAAGGCTTGCCCCAAGATAGATAAAGGGGATTTCTTGGCCGTAAAATTTCTTTGCCTCAAGGCTACCGTATTGGCTTATTGCTATAACTTTATTTGATAATCCCAGATAAACTCTGCCGATTAAAAGGGTAATTTTATTTCCCAAAAAATTTAAAAACTTATCTTTAAAGTTATTTTTTTGATAGGGGAGAAGTCTTTCTAGATAGGCATCAAGTTGAGTACCATAATAAGTTTGGACCAAGGGGATTCCAGATAATCTAGCGACCAAGAATACCGGCAAAGTTCCATGAAAAGAAATAATGTCATTTCCTTTAAGGTGAGGCAGAAATTTAAAAGCGACCAGCCATTTACCAAAAAGAATATTGGGGACATCGATTAAAATTACCGCTACACCACTTTTTTCTAATTCTTGTTTTACCTTGCTATCGGTCTTAAAGGAGTAAGCCATGAGGGTAACTTTGTTGTTCAAAGATAGATGTTTAGCAAGTTCTATCGGTGCTCTTGAACCTGAATGAGTTGAGAGAATCTCCGTTAAAACGGCAATTTTCATTTTTTGCCTCTTTCCTTATTTTATCATTTATCACATAGTTATTTTAGGCGTTGGCGCCCCACGTTTTCGGCTAAGGCTTGGATTGCCGGCGTATAGTTTTGGTGTTTCAAGATAAAAAGTTGATAGGCAAGACCAAAGGAAAATTGGAAAAGAAGTGAACTAACTAATTGGATTTTAGTTGCATGTTTAAAAAGGACTCTTGTCTTTCCCTGATAGTAAAACTCGCTCTTTTTTTGCCAATTCTGCCGATTAATCGAAGCTCCTTCACCATGCCAAAGAATGGCCCTAGGATGATAAATAACCTGGTAGCCGGCTCTTTTTGCCCTTAAACAAAAATCAAGATCTTCAAAATAAAAAAAGAATTTCTCATCAAACTGACCGATCTTGTCAAAAACTTTTTTTTTGACAAACATATTGCAACCAGGGTTCCAATCGGTTTCGCAAACCTTATTTGGTTTTTTATTGAGGCTTAAAAGCCCAGTATAGAAATTAAACTTTGCCCCAGAGAAGGCGACCTTGTTTTTTGGGTGTTTGTAATAGATTTTCCCGCCAACAATTCCGACTTTTGGATTTTTTTGTAAAAAAATTACTAAATTAACAAGATAATTCTTCTCGAAAATCACATCGTTATTAGTAATTAAGAGATATTCTCCATTTGACCGCTCAATTCCTAAATTGACCGCCTTGGCAAACCCGAAGTTTTTCTTTTGGACGAAAATTTTAACCCAGGGGAAATTTTTGCGGATAAAAGGAATGGTATTATCGGTTGAACCATTATCGATAATAATCACTTCCATCTTTGATTTTGGATAGCGTAATTTGGTAATCGAAAAAAGACACTCCCTCGTGTCTTCTAGGCCGTTAAAAGTGGGGAAGATGATTGAGACTTTTGGCATCATCCTAGCTTAGCAAAGAGAAAAACCAAATATTCCAGGAATTTTAAGATAAAAATGCCAGTTCCATGGATCGGGTCAGCAAAGATCTTTTTCCAGTTTTTGGCGAAAATTTTAAGTCGAGCTGTTCCGCTTTGCGCCTTAAATTTTTCTGGGTGCTTTTTGGCATAATATTGAATATTTTTTGCATAATAATATTTTTTCTTAAGATGTCCAAAGAGAGAAAGTTTCCCTTCATGGTGAATAATTCTTTCGGTTACCCTTCCTATTTTCCCTAGTCTTTTAATCCTTTGACCTAAATCCCAATCTTCAGCCGCCGTCAGAGACTCGTCAAATCCCCCTGCCATAAGAAAAGCGTCCCTATCAAAGATTCTTGGCGCCTCAATTGATGGTTCCTGGAGATAGAAGCTTCTTTCCAAAGCTCTGACTCTTGCCCAATAATTTTCCCCAACAGAAACCTCTGGAACAACGACGGCTTTTATTGTTTTATTCCTTTCAAAAAGGTGGGCTGCTTGGTTTAGCACCTTTTTTTCAACTTCCATATCAGCGTCGAGAAAAAATAAAATTTTACCGTTTGCTTTTTTGGCGCCAAAATTTCTTTGAGCGCTCCGTTCTGGTCCAAACCGCAAAATTTTTGCGCCAAACTGCCTCGCCACTCTAGCCGTTTTATCAGTGGAGTAATTATCAACAACAATTATCTCGATGTCTTTTACAGTTTGATTTTTAACGCTTTTTATTAAACGGCCAATATTCTTTTCCTCGTTTTTTGTGGGAATAATGATGGAGAATTTTTTAGCCATATAACTTTTTTTGCAATTTCAAAGACAAAAGCATTAAAACACCATTTTTCGGGCCAAAATTACGTTTACAATTTAGGCAAACAAGAACGGCTTCTTTTTTAAGCGTTGCCTGCCCACAATCAGGACAAATAAATACCCTTTCAATGTCTTTTTTAACTATAAGGCGTCCCTTTTTGACACCAAGCCCTTCGATACCACCGCCTTGAAGAGCAGTTAAAACCCGGGTAACAATGCCCGGGTTTTTCCAGGCATTTTGTTTCCTGATAAACGAAGAATTTGGCCCAAAAAAGACTGGTTTAATGGTTGCCTCTACCTTTTCAAACACTGATAAAGCCTCCTTCCAAGTCTTCAAGGAGAACTCTTCCTCTAAAATTCCATGGGTAACTTCCGTCTTGCCAATCTTAGAGATAAAGGGCAAAATACCGACTAATTTTAAGAGTTTTTCAAAAGTGTTAAGATGGTATCCTCGTCGCCAAAGACCAAGGTTAAAAGTTTGTTTTAGTGGTTCTTCGCCCCAATAAAAAAAACCTCCAGGAGCTAAGACACGATAAATTTCTTTAACAATAGGAGTTGGGTCGGGAAAATGGTGGAGAGTTTCGAAACAAAAAATAAAAGGGAAAGTCTCATCGGCAAAAGGTAAATGATAGGCGTCGCAGCAGAGAAGATAGGGAAGTTTCTTAAAGCCCAAGATTCTAGCGAATTTTGAGGCGGAGGCAAGACTCTCAAAAGAAAGATCGCTAGCAAAGCCCTTTGCCTTAAAATTATTAACCAAAACCATCGACCTTTGTCCTTTCTCAGCCCCAATTTCTAGAAATGGAGAAAGGCTGATCCCTTTCTTGTCTAATTTTTTAAAAATATTTTCCGTTGCGCTAACTCTTTGTCTTAAAATATTTAGAATTTCCTTCTTGTCTGGTTCTTGCGGAATTAACCCCTCTTTTCCTAAATGTTGTTTGACCAATTTTTTTCGAAATTTTACCTCACCGAATTTGGATGAAAAAGGTTGGAGTCTAACCATATTAGGCCTATTCTAGCATAAAATTATGATAGAATTAAATTGATGAAGGTTTTATTTATTAGTCCAAAAGACCCAGACGAGGAAGAAATTACCAATTTAAAGTTTTTAGTTGGTGGAGAAAATACCTACACTTGTCAATTGCTCAAAAACCCGCCACCAGGCGTAGAGTATGTTCAACATGCCCAAGCACTTAAAGAGGGCAAAATTACCTATACCAACTTTCAAACACCATTATCATCTTTAATAGAGCTAAGAATTCTTCCCCCCGATGCGGGTATTCAATCATTTGAAGTAAGAGAAAGGTTTGATTTA
>Ga0315289_10001456_pt1 | contig 36949 bp, 36 predicted proteins | sample YL17G11_40_MG_FD_203452 | JGI IMG/M metagenome (GOLD analysis project Ga0315289, IMG submission 203452) | Sediment microbial communities from Yellowstone Lake, YNP, Wyoming, USA - YL17G11_40 | ecosystem: Environmental > Aquatic > Freshwater > Lake > Sediment | place: USA: Wyoming | collected...
TTTTAACAATGCAGCCAAAGGATATAATACTTTTAGGTAATTTTGTTTTACAGATAAAAGAGATAGAAAAGAATATGGAGTTTGCCCAAAAAATCGCTTTAACCGCAGAAGTTTTTGTTAATGAAGCTTTTTCTTTATCGCATAGCGACTATGCTACAATCTGTCATTTGCCAAAGCTTTTGCCTTCAGTGCCTGGTTTGGCTTTTGAAAAAGAATTAGAAGAGCTATCAAAGGTTACCTTAAATCCTAAAAAACCTTTAGTGGCTATTATGGGAGGAACTAATCTGGCTGCCAGAATTGATGCTATAGAAAGATTAACTAAAATTGCTGACCATGTTTTAATAGGAGGGGACATAGCTAATGTTGTTTTAGCAGCTAAGAAAATATCAATGGGTAAGTTTATAATGGATCCATTTTTAGAAAATATATCTAAAAAGGTTAATTTAACTGATTTAAACATCCATTTGCCAATTGATGGGGTAGTATCTTTGAATACCATTGATGATGGTTATATGCACATATCAGCTATTGGAAAAGTCAGGAAAGAAGAACAATGCTATGATATTGGGCCAGAAACCATAAATCTTTTTTCCGATATTATTAAAACAGCTAATACTATTTTTTGGAGTGGTTCAATGGGAATGTTTGAGAGAGAAAAATTCGCTAACGGAACCTTGGAAATAGCCAAAGTTATTGCCCAGAGCAATGCTATTAAGATTGCTGCTGGCAGAAAGACAATAGCTTTTCTAAAACTGCATAATCTAATAGATAAATTCTCTTTTGTTTCAGCAGGGGAACTCTCGGCTCTGAAATTCTTAGCAGGGCAGCGGCTAGAAGGCGTAGAAGCTTTAGAATGATAAAATATGGAAAAACAGGATATTCTCGGAGCCAAAAAATTGAGAAAAAAGATTATCAAGGCGGCTTGTGATAAGAAAAGGATTATTGTTTATGCTGATGCTGATTTAGATGGAGTAGCAGCAGCAGTAATTTTTAAAGAGACTATAGAGATATTAAATCCGAAGTATAAAAAATCGGATTTAAAAATATATTTTCCAGATAGAGAAAACGATGGCTATGGCATTACTCTAACAGCCTTAGAATATTTAAAGAAATATGCTCCAGCAGAGTTTTTTGCCTTGGATTGCGGCATTAGTAATATTAAAGAGGTAGGGGTTGCTAATAAGCTAGGTTTTTCTGTTGGCATAATGGATCACCATCAGATTCTGGGAGGAAAACTTCCTAAAGCTGATGCCATAGTGGATCTTTATAGAAAAGGGGAAATATATCCTTTTAAACATTTTTCTACTGCTGGGTTGGTTTATAAGATAGTTAAGCCGATTTTAAACGAGAGCGGACTTAAGTGGGAGCCGGAAAGATTTCTAGAACTAGTAGCTTTAGCAACTATTGCTGATATGATGCCTTTAGAATCAGAGAACAAAGATTTAGTAGATCAAGGATTAGCTGCTTTCAAGTACACTAAAAGATATGGACTAAAAGCTTTAAGAGAGATCACCAAAGTTATTGATGATGATCCTATGGAATTAGGTCAAAAGATTATTGCTCCTTTAAATAGCTCTAGCAGAATAGGAATATTAACTGAAACATATGTGCTCTTTACTACTGGATCTTTCAGGGAAGCCAGAATGACAGCTTATAATCTGATAGCAGAGCATAAAGAGAAGAAAAGAAAGACTCAGGAAATACTTGAAGAAGTGGAGATAAAGATTGCTGGTAAAGATTCTCCAATAATCTTTGAAGGAGGCAGAAACTGGCCTTCAGTAATAATTGGAGTGGTAGCTTCTAAAATTTGTAATAGATATAAAAAACCCACTTTTCTTTTTAAATTTGGGAAAGAAGAGAGTGTTGGATCGTGCCGTCCTCCAAAAGGATATGATGGAGTGAAAGCCATGGCCAGCTGCAAGAAATTATTTATTACTTACGGAGGTCATGCTTTAGCTTGCGGTTGTCGTATTAAAAACAAGAATTTTGAAAAGATTAGAGCTGCTCTCGAAAAATATTTTTTAAAAACTAAACCTCAAAAAAATGGATAAACTAATCATTTTTACTGATGGGGCGTCAAGGGGGAATCCAGGTAAAGCATCCATAGGGGTTATCTTTTGCGATAAAGAAGGGAAAATTTTGAAAGAATATGGTCAGACAATAGGGGAGGCTACCAATAATGAGGCTGAATATCAAGCAGTAATTTTTGCTTTAAAAAAAGCCAAAGCTCTATTTGGCAAAGAAAAGATTAAGAAATGCTCAGTAGAGATACGCTCTGATTCCCAGCTTTTGGTTTCTCAGCTTAGCGGAGAATACAAAATACTTGAACCCAGGATTCAGAGCTTTTTTATCCAGGTCTGGAACTTAAAGATTGATACTGGAGGAGTAGAGTTTGTTTTAATGCCAAGAGAAGAAAACAGACAGGCTGATAGGCTGGCCAATATAGCCCTAGATAAAGAGATAAAGACTCTATTTTAGGGGTTGACAGCTTGCTGGTCTTTATAATATAATCCATATTACCTCAAGCAGACTAGGCAATCGCAACGCAATTATATGCGTTGAGGAAAGTCCGAACACTTACTTGCTCAAATGAGCAAGAAAGGTAGCGGGTAACTCCCGTCCCTAGTAATAGAGGGGTGCGAACAGAGACGGTCTCTGATGAGAGTCAGAGACTGCCCCTGAAAAGGGGTAAGCGCTTAAAGTAATTTAAGCGGTGAAACGGCTAAATCCCTACCCGAGTGCAAGAGTAAATCCCTAAAAGTTTCTTTATGGAATTTATTAGGGTAAAGGTAACTCGCTAGAGGCAAAGAGAAATCTTTGTCCCAGACAAATGATTGCCACCTGATTTATCAGGCACAGAATTCGGCTTATTGTCTGCTTGATGAACTTAGGTCCGCTCCTAAAAGAGCGGATTTAAGTTTAATTTGATAAATGCTATTATATTAAAAAGTAAATTAAACACATGGATATTAAAAAAATTATTCTTTATGCTTTTGCTGTATTAGTTGTTGCCTTAGCTGTATGGTTAGGAACAACTCATAAAATTATTGCTCCTCAGCAAACAGCTACTAATTTTGATGAATGTACAGCTGCGGGTTTCCCAATAATGGAAAGCTATCCACCCAGATGCTCTACTCCTGATGGAGAAGTATTTATTCAAGACATTGGCAATGAATTAGAGAAAACAGACTTGATAAAAATTAATGAACCAAGGCCTAATGCTGTTATTATTGGCAATACTATTACCATCAAAGGAGAAGCAAGAGGAATATGGTTTTTTGAAGCCAGTTTCCCTATAAAATTACTAGGTTCTGATGGAAGTGAATTAGCCAATACAATAGCTACAGCTAAATCAGATTGGATGACTGAGGAGTTTGTGGCTTTTGAAGCAAAAATTGATTTTCAGAATTCAGGAACAGGAAAGGGTAATTTAATGTTAATCAAAGACAACCCATCAGGATTACCAGAGAACGATGATAGTTTAAGAATACCAATAAAATTCGGAGGATAGATAGAAGAATCCGCTCAAAAAGAGCGGATTTTGATTTGACATAGAGGCAAATAAAAGTAAAATCAAAAGTGTTGTTCATCTAGTGCAAGGAGGAGATAGGATGCTGATCGGGGCAACGGTTGCTAGGACGGAAGATGGGTCGGTGACGATACTGGGGCTATTGTTCTGGATTGAAGCCCAGGATCCTCTACCTGTTTACAGGTACTTGTTAACAGCTCATCAATACGGCATAGCTCAGTTGGTACTCAACGCAGACTGTGAGGTAAGCTTGGTTCTCCGAGGCAACAAGCAGCCCACAGATTTAGTCAGGGGTGCATCAGATCGGCTACTCGATGTAGGTCTTCCTCCGAGCATCGCTGAACAAGTAGCACGAAGGCTTTTCGCTCGGTTGGATCTTCCCCCGGGGGTTTTTCAGGAAATCCGACCGGTGGAGGTCAACTGCTGGAGGTAGTGTCTGTTCTTCCGGCAAGAATGTGGGCGCTCCTTGTGGGCGCCCGCCCTTTTTTAATAATCTTGATTGGTTTACAATAATTCAATATGAGAAAAATATTAATTACAGTTCTAATTATTCTGATAGCTTTGATTATTTTCATTGCCATAGTTTTTGTTTATTGGAAGTGGAATTGTAACAAAAACTTAATTTTTCAAGAAAATGAAACTACTAATACAACTTCTACACAAGAAGTAGTGATAGAGCCTCCTTTTGATCCATTACTATTATCCTGGTATGAAGCTACCTCATCTGCTAATTGGCAAAAAAGAGATGCTCATACTGGAATTACTTTTAACAACAAGATGTTGGTAATGGGAGGAGTAGCTGATGGTCCTAAATCGTTAGCCTATGAAAGTCATGTTCATGAAAGTGATGTCTGGAGTTCAGCTGATGGTCAGACATGGACATTAGAAAATTCTGAAGCTGCTTGGGGAAAAAGAAGAGCTCATGCTGTAACTATTTTTAATGGCAAAGTATGGCTTGCAGGAGGATGGGTTAAAGATGACTGGAAGTTTCATAATGATGTTTGGAGCTCATATGATGGTATTAATTGGACAGAAGTAGCATCTAGTACTCCCTGGTCTGCTAGAAAAGGACATTCTTTAATAGCTTTTAATGATAAGCTGTGGTTGATAGGAGGGGTTGATAATAAAGGAGCTAAAAATGATGTTTGGAGCTCAACTGATGGAATAAATTGGGAATTAGTAACAGAAAAAGCTCCATGGCTGGCCAGATATGATCAGACAATTACAGTTTTTAATGGAAAAATGTGGCTGCATGGAGGTATTAATCCTGGATTTATGGGGAGAAAAGATATTTGGAGCTCTGTTGATGGTAAAGATTGGGTTTTAGAAAAAGAAATAGCTGATTATCCTGGCAGACATGGCCATTGTGCATTGGTTTTTGAAGATAAACTATGGATAATAGCTGGATGGAGTGGCTATGCTCATGGCTATAATGATGTCTGGTATTCTGATGATGGAATTAACTTTACTCAACTATTTGCTGATGACAATGACTCTTTTGCTGGCAGAGAAGACCCAGCATGCATGGTCTATAATGATAAGATATGGATAATGGGAGGAATGCTTACAAGCGGAAGAAGAGTAAATGATGTCTGGTATCTAGATAAAACAGAGAATTAAAATAATATTTTATTAAAACTGGCAGAAACAATCTGTCAGTTTTTTTGTTGACTTCAGGATTTTACAGAGAGATAATGAATTAATGCTGAAAAAGAGTATGCCGTGCTTTTTTGGCGAAAGCTCTTTAGACCTCAGCGTGAAGGAGGGAATCGTATGAAGAAGGCGTACGTCCTCTAGTGCAAGAACCCGAGACCGAAAAGAAACGTGCCTCCAGTGAAGGAGGTAGGCATGAGTAGGCTCCTGCGCAAGATCCTAGCTGGGATACCGGTACGGGCGCTCGCACGCGAGGCGATCGCGACGGGCGGAATCGATCTCATGACAGATGAAACCATCATATAGGGCTCACCGGTACGGGAAACCCAGATGGTGCGATCTAATGGAAAGGCAAAGCCCTCCTCGTCCTGAGGAGCGACGCGGCTGTTCTGCATGGAGGAGAGCAGGCCGCGTCTTTGTTTTTGTGAGACTATTAAACGTTGCAGAAAACGTAGCAAAATGCTACAATTAAAGAAAAAATATGCAACAATTAAACCAAAGGCAACAAAAAATCATAGAATATGTATCAAAGCAAAAGAATGTTAGCAATTCTGAAATAATTTCTTTTTTGGAAGATAAGGTCTCCCGATTTACGGTTTTGAGAGATTTGGACTTATTGCTTAAAAATAACTTGATTAAAAAACAAGGGAAGGGGAGATCTGTTCGCTACTCGTCTTTTTCTGATAGCGAGATTAATTCTTTCTTTAGTCCAGACCAGTATTTTGAGAGAGGGCCAGACGAAAGAGAGATAAAACTAAGGTTTAATCTGGGAATCATCAATGCTCTGCCAGAATTATTCTCAGAAAAAGAATTAGAAGGATTGCAAAAAAGCAATAATCGATATCTGGAGAGAATTAAAAAGATAGACAAGGTATTTTTCAAAAAAGAAATAGAAAGATTAACCGTAGAATTAAGCTGGAAATCCTCGCAAATAGAGGGGAATACGTATTCTTTGATAGATACAGAGATATTGATTAAAGACAGGGTAGAGGCAAAAGGACATAAAAAAGAAGAGGCAATTATGATTTTGAATCATAAAAGTGCCATAGACTATATTTTCAATAGTAAAGAAGAGTTCAAGAAATTGGATTTGTCCCATATAGAAAAAATTCATGAAATGTTAACTAGGGGACTAGGAGTAAAAAACGAGATAAGAAAAGGGCCGGTAAGGATCATTGGAACAAGATATATGCCCATTGAGGGCAGAGCTGAGATTATTAAAGTCTTGCATCCTGCGATAGATAAAATTAATTCATTAAAAGACCCATTCTCGAAAGCCTTAGCCTTAGTTTTGATGATTTCATATATACAGCCATTTGATGATGGGAATAAAAGAACAGCAAGAATATTGGGCAATGCTGTACTTTTGGCTAATAATGTATGTCCTCTTTCTTATAGAGGGATAGATGAGGCTGATTATAAAAAAGCCATTCTTCTGTTCTACGAACAAAATAGCGCCAGGTTCTTCAAGGAATTATTTATTGAACAGTTTAACTTTGCTGTAAATAACTATTTTTAGTAAAGACAGAGATAATAATTATACATGGATTTTTCTGCTAATCCCGACAAAAAAATTAAGATAGAGACAAGCCAAGGAATTTGGCAGAGGTTTCCTGTTAAAACTCATTTCGTACGACCAGGAGAAGATATAGACAAGATTATTGAAAGGTATATTATTGGCAATATTAAGGATAAGGATATAGTTTCTTTTTCTCAAAAGATAGTTTCTTTGGTTCAAAACAAAGTAATTTACAAAAAAGACCTTAAAGTAGGATTTTGGGCTAAATTCCTATCAAAATTTGTTAAAAAAACCCCATATGGATTTTCTGTTGGTAATCCATTAAAAATGCAGGTAGCTATTAGTAAGGCAGGATTGCCAAGAATATTTTTAGCTGGCTTTTTAAGCATTTTAGGGAAAATGATAGGGAAAAGAGGAGTATTCTATAAAGTAGTAGGGAATCAAGTCAACGAATTAGATGGTTTTTATGGAGAAGCTTTTAAAGAATATGCTGAAATGGGAATATTGGGTCCAGAGAATTGTGATCAATGGTGCGATAGATTAAAAGACAAGTATAGATTTGCTAATATTATTGCAGATGTTAACGATTTAGGAGGAAATATATTGGGCAGGAGTAATGATTTAAAAGGACAGGATAAATTGATGTTAGCGATCTTAAAAGACAATCCTGCTGGGCAGGGAGAGCAGCAAACCCCAATAATAATCTTAAGAAAAGCTAATGATTAAAAAAGTTTTAGGCAAAACTTCAAAAAGCATTACTGCGGCTGCAGCTATTTTAGCCTTTTCAAGTATTGGTAGCGGACTTTTAGGATTTTTAAGAGACAGATTATTGGCTGGCAGATTTGGAGCTAGTCAGGAACTGGATATATATTATGCAGCATTTAGAATTCCTAATCTGGTTTTTGCTATTTTGGTTTCTGGAGGGATTATTGCTGCCTTTATGCCAATATTTTCAGAATATTATAACAAAGATCAGAAAAAAGCCTGGATTCTGGTTAATAATGTTTTAAATGCTTTTGCCTTATTCTCAATTATTATCTGCGGAATATTGTTTTTATTTGCCCCACAACTTATTAAATTAGTTGTGCCTGGGTTTACACCTGACAATATGGCTCAGACAGTTGCTCTGGCAAGGATAATATTCTTAAGTCCAATATTATTTGGCATATCTAATATCTTTTCCAGTATTTTGCAGTATTTTAATAGGTTCATAGCTTTTTCTTTAGCTCCAATATTTTATAATCTTGGAATAATATTTGGAATATTATTCTTGTTGCCAACATTTGGGTTAAAAGGATTAGCCTTTGGAGTAGTTTTAGGAGCATTGATGCATTGGTTAATACAAGTACCATCAGCTATTGTTAGTGGTTTTAAATACAGACCAATATTTAATTTAAGATCAGAAGGTTTGCGCAGAATGTTTTGGTTAATGATGCCAAGAACCTTTAGCGCTATTGCTTCTCATTTTAATTTAATCATTATTACTGCTATTGCTTCTACCCTAGGAGTAGGCAATATTTCTATCTTTTCTTTTGCTGAAAACCTTAGATCTTTTCCAATAAGTATTATTGGAGGATCTTTTGCTGTAGCTGCTTATCCTTTTTTAGCCAGATTCTGGGCTAATAAAGAAAAGGGTAAGTTTTTTGAAAGCTTTTCTTCAACCTTCAGACAGTCTTTATTCTTAGTTATTCCTATTAGTTGTCTCTTAATTCTATTAAGAGCGCCAATTGTCAGAATAGTATTAGGAACTGGTAAGTTTGATTGGATTGATACCCGTTTAACTGCTGCTTGCTTGGGATTATTTGGTATAGGTATATTCACCTATACTTTAATACCATTTTTCCAAAGAGTATTTTTCTCTGTTCATAATACCAAAACCCCGTTTTTTAATAGTGTATTGGCCTTAGGGTTTAATGTCGGCCTATCATATATCTTGGTTTGGGCATTAAGCTTTTCTAACTTTTTCTCTAATTTCATTGCTAATTTATTACATTTAAAGGATATAAACGGAATAAGTGTAATTGGATTGCCTTTATCTATTTCTATTACCGGAATCTGCCAATTTATTCTGCTTTTGTATTTATTAAAAAGAAGAGTTCAGGAATTACCTTTTAAAGAAATCTGGCAATCAGCTAAAAAGATAATTATGGCTAGCTTTGTTATGTCTGTAGCTGTATACTTTGTGATGTTTGGAGTTTCAGAATTTATCAATGTATTAAGCGCTAAAGCAGTTTTACTGCAAGCAGCAATAGCGGTAATAATAGCGGTTATAGTTTACATTTTAATGTGTGTTGTTTTAAGAGTAGGGGAATTAAAAAGCTTTCTTAATGTGTTTTTATCAAGATTTAAAAGAAAAGAAAGCAATTTAGATCAATGAAAATAAGAAATTTCAGCATTATAGCTCACATAGATCATGGTAAATCAACTTTAGCTGACAGGCTTTTGGAATTAACCAGTAGTATTGATAAAAGTAAAATGAGACCCCAGTTTTTAGATTCCATGGATCTTGAGCATGAAAAGGGAATCACTATCAAAATGCATCCAGTGAGAATGGTTTTTCACAAAGGAGAAGAACCATATATCCTTAATCTGATTGATACTCCTGGCCATGTTGATTTTTCCTATGAGGTTTCCAGAAGCTTGGCTGCAGTAGAAGGAGCAGTGCTTTTAGTAGATGCTAGTACAGGAGTGCAAGCTCAGACATTGGCTAATCTGGAATTAGCTCAAAAGGAAAACTTAACAATAATCCCTGTTATTAACAAAATTGATATGCCGCAAGCTCAGGTTGAAGAAACCATAGAAGAGATACAGGAGGTGTTAAATGTCCAAAAAGATGGAATAATCCAAATTTCTGCTAAGACTGGGCAAAATGTTTTGCAAATCATTGATAGGATTATCGAAAAATTTCCTGAGCCAAAAGGAGATATTAATAACAGATTAAAAGCTCTGATTTTTGATTCTAAATACGATCCGTTTTTAGGAGTAGTTGCCTATATCAGAGTGTTTGAAGGAGCAATCAATTATCAGGATGAGTTATTTCTTTTAAGGCAGGGGATTAGAGCTAAAGCCAAAGAAGTAGGCTGGTTTCTGCCTCAATTAAAGACACAGCAAAAACTAATGGCTGGAGAAATTGGATATGTAGCCTTAGGTATTAAAGACCCTACTCAGGTTAGAATTGGAGAAACAATAACCAATTATGATCCAGATAATATTATTGAACCATTAGCTGGGTATAAAGAACCGCAGCAAGTTGTATTTACCAGTATTTTCCCAAGAGATGCCAATGACTGGCCCTTATTAAGAGATTCTTTGATGCGCTTAAGATTAAATGATTCGTCTTTGTCTTTTGAGCCAGAATCCAAATCTGTGCTTGGAAAAGGATTTAGGTGTGGATTTTTAGGACTGTTGCATGCTGAAATTACTACTGAAAGGTTAAAAAGAGAGTTTAACCTTGATTTGATAATCTCTTCCCCGTCAGTTTCTTACAAAATTGTAGATAAACATAATAACGAGAGTATTGTTTATACTCCTAAGGATTGGCCTCATTATTCTGGAATTCAAGATATATATGAACAATTTGTAGAATTAAAGATAATTACTCCGCGCCAATTTATGAGCCAGGTTTTAAAATTAGTGGTTGGCAGAGAATCGGCAACTAATGTATTAGGGCTGGAAAGATTGATAATTCAGGTCAAAATGCCTTTAAGAGAGATTATTATTGGTTTTTATGACAAATTAAAAAGCGTTAGCCAAGGATATGCCTCAATGGATTACAAGATAATTGGTTGGCACAAATCTGACTTGGTCAAATTAGAAATTCTTATCTTAGGAAAGGTTGAGGAAACAATTTCTAAAATCGTTCCAAGATCTTTATCAATGCAAGAAGCTAAGAAGATAGCAGAAAAACTGGCAGATGTTTTACCATCTCAATTATTTGAGCTGCCAGTGCAAGTGCAATGCGAAAGCAGGATTATTGTCAGAAGAACCATAAGAGCCAGAAGAAAAGATGTAACAGCTCCTCTTTATGGAGGAGATTATACTCGCAAGAAGAAGCTTTTGGAAAAACAGAAAAAAGGGAAAAAGAAGCTAAAAGAAAGAGGACAAGTTTCAATCCCTCCGGAAATATTTTGGGAGATTATCAAAACAGATTAGAGCTGTTTAAAACCAATTTGATTTAGTCCTTTAATAGAGATATTATCTAAATAGAGGAATGATTAGAGCGATTACCATAGACATGGCCACCAGAAAGATAACTCCTATCCAGATTATTCTGACAACATCTTTTTTCTTAAACTTTTTCATATAATTATGATAACAAAAAGACCAAAAAAGAAAAGCTATGACTGGGATGTGGTAATCTCAATTGGGTTGATAGTTTTTGTTAATGTGGCTATTATTCTTTTTCTGGCAGTAGGAAATGTCAGGTTGTTTATTAAAAAACATGATATGAGCGCCCAATTAGTTGACCTTACCCAAGAAGTTCAGAAGCTAGCTCAGAAAAATGAGGAATTAGATAAGATTTTTTATGAATCTACCCAGGAAGAATATACAGAAGAAGTGATGAGAGAAGAGGGGCAGTATAAAAAGCCAGGAGAAGAGGTGGTAGTGATAGTTGGAGACGATCAAAATCAACCAGTGCCAGTAATAGAGAAAAAAGGATTCTGGCAAAGAGTTAGTGATTTCTTTTCTTCAATATTCTCAAGATAATTGCGGGTGTGGCTTAGTGGCAGAGCGTCTCCTTCCCAAGGAGAATGTGGCGGTTCGATTCCGCTCACCCGCTCAGATATAAAGTCAAGTCGCTGGAATAGCGATTTTTATTTTAGGGAAAGAGGATATGATTTTTGGAAGAGATGGAAGTCAAGGGATAATTTTGATAGAATAAAATAATTAATCAATATTATGGACAAAAAACTCTTCTTTGGGACAGCGGTAGGTTTAATTTTAATCACAGGGGGATGTTTAGTGTGGCAACTTTGGTATACACCAGATATTCTAGATAAGGATATCAACTACCAAAAATCTATTCAGATCGAGAAAGGTTTGTCTATTTGCGGTGATGTTCTTAGCCAAGGGGGAATCGATAATTGTTATTCGTACTTTGCGGCATTAAGACAAGATTTGACTATTTGTGATAAAACACAAAATTGGGAAGGTAAGGATAGTTGTTATATGGAAATCGTTTTCGGCAATCCAGACTTAACTATTTGTAACAAAATACAGGGACAGGAAACAAAAAATGATTGTTATTTATACATTGCTTCGTTCAAGAAAGATTCATCTATTTGCGAAAAAATAGATGATCAGGAAATAAATAATGGTTGTTATGCGGCAGTTGCTTTTAGGGTGGAAGATTTCTCTATTTGTGACAAGATACAGGATCAGGATCAGAAAAGCAATTGCTATACTGGCGTTGCCAAGGCTACAAAAGATTTATCTATCTGTGATAAAACAGAAGTAAACGATATGGGTTATTGCTATCTTTCGGTCGCCTCAGCTAAACAAGATCCTTCTATTTGCGACAAGATGCAAGATCAATTCTGGCATGATCCGTGTTATTCGTCTGTTGCCACAGCTAAAAAAGATTCTTCTATTTGCGATAAGATACAGGATCAAGGAAAGAAAGATTCTTGTTATCTGGAAGTTGGTCGTTATAAAGCGGACTTCTCTATCTGTGAAAAAATACAGAGTCAAGAGAAAAAAGATGGTTGCTATGATAACATCGCTTCAACTAAATTAGATCCATCTGCTTGCGATAAGATGCAGGGCCAACCGAAAAAAGATTATTGTTATCGTGATATCGCTTGCTCTAAAGCAGATTTGTCTATCGCCCCAGTCAAACAAAGCCCTTCAATCTGTGACAAAATACAAGATAAATGGCAAATCAATGTTTGTTATGAATGTGCTGGTATTTCTCAACAAGATATATCTATCTGCGATAAAATATTAGAACAGAATGATCAGGACAGAAAAGCTCGTTGTTACGAAGGCGTTGCCGCGGCTCAAAATGATTTATCTATTTGTGATAAACTTCAAAAACAAACCGGTGAAGCTGAATATTGCTATATATCCGTTGCTACCGTTAAAAAGGATTTATCAATCTGTGATAAAGTTTTAGATCAGCATCGCAAAGGTACTTGTTATAAAGATGTTGCCGTTAGCAGAAAGGATTTATCTATTTGTAATATTATATTAGACCAAGGCGTAAAAGACGATTGTTATAGAAGCGTTAATTATTATAAACAAGATGTTTCTGTTTGTGAGAGGATACAAGACCTGACAATAAGAGATGATTGCTATTTGCGGGTTGCTCGCGGGAAAGAAAATGTTTCTATCTGCGATAAGATACAGGATCAAGGGGAAAAAGATTACTGTATTAATCCTGATAATTTCTCTGACTGATTAGGCTTAGCATAAAAAAATAAGTAGTGGGATTTTAAGATAGATCTAGGTTTTTAGATATAGTGAGTAGTGTGGTAGGGTGACTAATCCAAAGAGTAATTTGGGATCAAAAATCTTTCTTCTGCATTCTCAAAATAGGTTCTAATGTCATCCACTAACCCGCTTAGAGTCAAGTCGCCTTAAGGGCGAATAATCTTAATAGAATAGAATAAAGCAAATCAAAAACATGTCCGCAAGTTTAATAGCCATTTATTTAGCATTAGTGACGTTGTTAGTCTATTTTCTTTATCTTTCCTATCCTCAAACACTAATACGTCTGAGGGTGCGGAAAAAAGATATGGATGAATTAGCAGTAAAATATGGACTAAAAAACTTAGCTAAAACGCCAACTTTAGGCGACTGGTTGGCAAGAAGAAGGGTAGATATTAATACTATAGAGGGAAAGATTAATAACCACCAAGTTAAAGTTATCGATACCGGTTATTTTGGTTTAAACCTAATAAAGTGGTATTGGCGAGGCGCCACTTTTATAGAAGTAGATGGAAAAATAATTAATGAGAGCTATAAATCATGGAGACAAAAAATTGGTGGCGGTCTGTCTTCTTATTTGCTTCCTGTTAAAAAAATAGAAGAAGTTCTAAATAAGGAAGCTTAAAAACGGGCCTTAACATCGTCCACTCTCCATAGATAGAAATAGTGAGTAATATGGTAGAGTAACTAATTTAATCGATTTTCGCCCCTCCAAAAGATAAACCTGGCATAAAGAAACAATCGTCGGTAGTCTGCCAAGGTTCTAATGTTGTCTACTATCCCGTTCTAGACTTCTTCGTTCTCAGAATTGCCTCTAAGGATGTTTTTGAGTATAATAAGGATGATTTCTGCCGATGTAGCTCAATGGTAGAGCAATCGCTTCGTAAGCGATAGGTTGTCGGTTCAAGTCCGACCATCGGCTCGGATATATGCCAGATTATAATAAAATACAAGAACTCAAGGATCGCTTTCAAAAATTAATTGACTGTCTTTGACATTGAAAGCAAAAAAAAGGAATATCAGGAGCTAAAAAAAGACTTAGAATCAGGCAGAACCTGGGATGATCTTAAATTGCAGACAGAAGTTTCTAAAAAATTCTTTGATCTGGAAGAAATGATTAAGAATATCCAATCTTTGAATAAAGAGATTGATGATTATGCTCAATTACATCAATTAACTAATCAGGATATGGAATTTTATCAGGAATTGGAAGATAAGTTCCAAGATTTGCAAAAAAGAGTTAGTCAGGAAGAGATAAGCATATTTTTATCAGGGCCATATGATAAATCAGATGCCATATTAGAGATTAATTCAGGGGCAGGGGGCAGAGATGCCCAAGACTGGGCAAATATGCTCTTAAGAATGTATCAAAGGTATGCTCAGAATAAAGGCTGGAAAACTAAAATAATTGACCAGGATTTTGGAGAAACAGGGCCTGATAGCAGAGTAGGCATAAAAGAAGCTATAATTGAGATAAAGGGTAAGTTTGCTTATGGATTTTTAAAAAAAGAACAAGGAGTACATCGTTTAGTGCGAATTTCTCCATTTTCTGGCCAGCAATTAAGGCATACTTCTTTTGCATCAATTGAAGTAATCCCTGTTTTGCCAAAAACCCAATTAAAGAATGTAGAAGTCAGGGCAGACGAATTAAAGATAGATACTTATCATTCTTCTGGTCCAGGCGGTCAGTATGTTAACAAAAGAGAAACAGCTATTAGAATAGTACATTTGCCAACTAATATCACAGTAACTTGCCAGAGTGAAAGATCTTTGGCCATGAATAAGGATAAAGCAATGGAGATTCTATTAGCAAAGCTCTACCAAAGAAAGATTTTAGAAGAAGAGAAAAAGATACAAGCCATAAAAGGCAAAAGAGTATCCCCGGAATGGGGGAATCAGATTCGTTCTTACATCCTTCATCCTTACAAATTAGTGAAAGATTACAGAACAGAGACAGAATCCAAGAACCCAGAAGCAGTTTTAGACGGGGATTTAGATGAATTTATTCAAGCTCAAATTAAAATCATATGATAAAGTTTGAAAATGTAACTAAAAAATATTCTGCTAGTATCACTGCTCTTGATGATGTTAGTTTTGAAATAGAAAAAGGGGAGTTTGTCTCTATTGTTGGCAGATCAGGAGCAGGGAAAACCACTTTGATTAGATTGCTTTTAAGAGAAGAAAAACCAAGCTCAGGCAAGATATTTTTTAATGACAAGGATATATTTACTATTGCTGAGGCTGATATTCCAGATTATCGCCAGCAAATAGGGGTAGTATTTCAGGATTACAAGCTCTTGCCAAGCAAAAATGTTTATGAGAACATTGCTTATGCTATGGAATTGATTGGGGCCACTAATCAAGACATAGCAAAAGATATGCCAAAGATTCTTGACCTTGTTGGTTTAAATGATAGGGCAGAGAACTTCCCTAAAGAATTATCAGGAGGGGAAAAGCAAAGAGTAGCCATAGCCAGGGCTTTGGCAGTCCATCCTCAAGTAATAGTGGCAGATGAGCCAACAGGCAACTTGGATCCGTATCATACCAAAGATATTATTGATTTGTTAATAAAGATTAATGGTTTTGGGACAACCATTATCCTTTCTACACACAATAAAGGAGTAATAGACAGCTTAAAGCGAAGAGTGATAACGTTAGACGGAGGTAAAATCATCAGAGACGATAAAGAAGGCAGTTTAATATTCTAAAACTATGTTAACACCGATAAAAAGAGTAATCAGCTATGGGATAAAGAATTTTAAAAGGCAAAAATCTTTAAATTTCGCCACAATATTTGTTTTATTTATTGCCCTAACTATTTTTACTTCTCTTTTTCTATTTAAAAGCTCAATGAAATTTCTGGTAACAGAAATCAAGAATAAAGTAGATATTAGTATATATCTACAAGAAGAGATGCCAACAGAAAAAATAGAAGAGATTAAGGCTCAACTAGTAGCCTTAGATGAAGTAGAAAGCGTTGAATATGTTAATTCAGCAGAAGCAGTGGCAAGGTTTAAGGAAAGGCACAAAAATGATCCTTTAATATTACAGTCTTTGGAGGTTGTTGGAGAAAATCCTTTTTACCCAGCTTTTAATATAAAGGCCAAGTCTCCAGGACAATATGCAGCCATAATAGCATTTTTAGACAGGGATATTTTTGATAATGTAGTGCATAAGATTGATTATGCCCAGAAAAAGACCTTAATAGAAAAGATATTCGGAATAGTAAATAATCTTAATTTGTTTGGGGCTTTGGTAATATGTCTTTTAGCAGCAGTAGCAATATTGATAACTTTTAACACCATAAGAATTGCTATCAAGGATGCAGGGGAGGAAATAGGGGTAATGCGTTTAGTAGGAGCTTCTAATTGGTATATTAGGGGACCATTTATAGTTCAGGGAGCATTGTGTGGAATATTGGCAGCCTTAATAACCTTTTTCGTCTTCTTTGTAGTTAGCTACTTTTCTGCTCCAAAAGTAATGGCTATGACTAACGGGTTTAATGTATTTGGATGGTTTTCTGCCAATGCGCCAGCGATATTCTTCTTACAACTTGCCAGCGCCATAGGTTTGAGTGTAATATCCAGTCTGATAGCCATAAGAAAGCATTTGCAGGTATAGATTTTGCGAGGTCGTCTAACCAGGTAGGACTCGGCGCTCTGGACGCCGATATCTAGGTTCGATTCCTAGCCTCGCAGCAGCCAGCTTGTAGTATCGAGGTAGACCGAGAGGCCTGATATTTCCGAAGAAATTTTCCAATCCGAGAGACGTATGGGAATGAGATTCGAACGGCACAAGGGCGACTGGGACGCGGTTCGAGTATTAGTGCCCAACGGCCCTAGGGAGTCCAGACCCCATCAGTTGATAACTTCTATCCAACACTAAAGGCTTATTAGACAAAAAACTGCCAAAATGGCAGAATTAAGGTAGTTTTATGAAAAACTCTAAAACAAAAAACGCTATAAAAATTTTAGTCGGCTCTAAAAAGATTATACTAAGTAGATTAAGGCAAGTTGTCAAAACTGGCTCTTTTAATTACCGTACCTTTGGGGCGGCTATTGAGGAATACATTTCAGATATTTTAATTGAAATTTTTAAGAAGGCCGATTTTGTTGAAAATGATAAGGATTATATCTTGGCGCCGAATAAGAACTATTTTCCAGATTTTCAATTAAAAACATCGCCCATATTGGCAATTGAGTATAAATCTGGAAATGAAATAAAGTTAGAAAAAGGGAAATGGACTTCTTGTAAAAATAGCAACAACGATATGGGAACTTTAAATACCTGGCTTTCAAAAATAAAAAAGTTCGGAGATGAAAATATTTATTATGTTTTTGTGATTTATAAATTTAATAATGCAACGAAAGAAATTACTGATATACAAATAGCCCCATTCTATAAATTTATAGGGCTGAATAAGGTCGCTTTACTTAGTTATCGAGAAAAAGACGGTAATTTACGACCCAAAGATTTATTCGGAAAATCACAAATTACCTCTTTTGAACAATTTAATAAATTATTCAAAAAAACAATTGTATACAGATCGAAGAGAATAATTAAAAAACACCGCTTAATTTTGAAATCACTTCGATCCAAAGAATAGGGGATTATCCAAGGGGTAAACTCCTTCTTTCTCTGCAATCGTTAGATTCTTTAAATATTTAGACGTTTTACCTTGACCATTGTAAAGATAACCATTCGTGAGCCGATAGTTCACGTTTTTTAGTTTACCCTCAATAATTGATTTATATTTTGGATCAATATCAATACCAATAAAATGCCTTCCTAGTCTTTTCGCAGCTAAAGCGGTAGTGCCAGCTCCTATAAATGGATCTAATATTACATCACCTTCGTTTGTGGTCATTAATATTAATCTCTCAAGTAATGGCTCTGGTAATTGACACGGATGTTCGTCCCTTCTATTTTTATGTCGAATTCTGTGGAGATCAGTCCATACATCACTCAGTAAGGTGCCCAGTGGGTTAATTTGATCTTTTTTACCTCCATAATCTTTTATCATTGCATTACAATGAAGACATTTTTTATGAGGAGACCTAAGTTCGTTGAATTTAAATCCCTTCTGGCTTTTAGTATAAAATAATATTCCGTAGTGCGCCGGTAGTAATGTTTTTCCTAATGGTATGCTCATAGAATCCCAGGCAATCCAATGCTTGAAAAAGGCCAATTTATTTAAATGTTCACCGAATGGGATTAACCACTTGGGAATATTATGTACCAAAATAGAGCCGGTTGGTTTGGTAATCCTTACCATTTCTGTTAACCATTCTTTGCACCATTGTATGTATTCTTGGTTGGCTTTGCTATCTTTATAATTCCCATATTTCTTATTTAAATTAAAGGGAGGATCAGCAAAAGTTACATCTACTGAATCATCTTTAATTTGTTTCATAGTCTCTATTGCATCACCGCATACGATTTGATCTAATGGTAATTTAGAATATGTTTTGATTTTCTCTTGTTTAGGAAAAGTTACGATATTTGGCCCCTCAGTTTTTATAATATTAATAACTATACCCTGGATGGCGAAGTTCCTGTCTTTTTTAATAATAATTGGCTCAATGGTTTTATTTGCTGGTTGTAACCTATAATAACCTCTTTCTTTGTAGAATTTTTTCAGAGTTGCTTCGTAGTCGTCTATCAATGCGACAACTTTTTGTCCATTTTCAGCAACACTTTGCTGTTTTACCAAAACAACGTCTCCGTCATTGATGTTTTCATCAATCATGCTATTACCAATGACCCTGAGAGCATAAAATTCTCCAGATTTTGGAAGTTTGTTTTTAGGAACAGCAATTGTTTCTCTGTTTTCAATCGCTTCTATTGGTTGGCCCGCGGCTATTGTACCAAGTAGGGGAATATTAACTAAAATTGAGGATTTTTTATCTTCTATAATTTCTATGGCACGAGCTTGGTTGTTTAAATAATCTTTTTCTTTTAAGGCTTCTACGTGCTGATGAATAGTAGATTTTACTAATCCAAAATGTTTCCCAATTTCTTTTTGGGTGGGGGAATGCCCCCTTTTTTTTGTATATTTCTTTATATATTCAAAAACTTGTTTTTGTTTTGGTGTTAACATGGTTGACACTATTTTAGGCCAGATGGTATTATTGTATTATACCGAACTCTTACCGAACCAGCAAAGGTGTCAACTGTGGATAACTTTTAAACTAATTTTTAAGATAGAAATAATGACAAATATTACCTATAATCATTGTGCGTTTTCTGATGATTCTGGCCACGAAGATGGCCGCTATAACAGTTTGGGGGTTGTTACTTTAAAGTTCTCCCAATATAATAGCCTGATAATAGAACTTCAGAAATTATTTTCTGAATCTGGTATCAAAAGTGAATTTAAATGGGAAAAAGTACGCACCGCAAGAGATGGATTCGCCGCTAAGAAAATAAACGATTTTGTTTTTAAACATCTTAATGATTTAAGAATAGATGTTCTTATTTGGGACATGCAAGATTCAAGACATAAGGATGTTTCTAATATAGATGGTAATGAAAATCTTGGAAGGATGTATTATCATTTAATAAGCCATATTTTTAGTAGGAGGTGGGGGGCTGAATGTACTTGGTGTTGGCAACCAGATAAACAATCCTCAATGGATTGGGGATCTCTCGCTAAATGTTTGGTTGGTAAAAGATATAAAACATTCACGGATTTATTTAATATTAATAGAAATGATTTTTGGAAACTTGGATTAAAAATAATAAAAATATCTGATTCCCAAAAAGAACTCTTTATACAAATTGCGGACTATTTTGCAGGATTGGGAGCATATTCATATGGTCATTTTGATAAGTATAAAAATTGGTTGAATTCGATAAGCGGGCAAAAAGCTCTTTTTAATGGTAATATTAAAAAAAGGAAATTATCGTGTTCAGAAAAAGTTAGGTTTCCATTATTAGAATCATTTGTTGGCCAGTGTAAGAAGAACAAAATGACCATTGGCGTAGAAAGCACAAATGGATTGAAAACCCATGATCCAAGAAATAATATTAATTTTTGGCCGTACCAATCACAAAATATACACGATAAGGCACCTATAAAAATTAATGAGAAATAAAAATATATGGAAGAACAAACCATAATATGTCCAAATTGTAAAAAAGATATTCCCTTAACGGAGGTGCTTACACATCAAATACGAGAAAAAGTTAAATCAGAATTGGGGATCGAGGTAAAGAAAAAAGAGAAGGATTTAGAAAGGAGAGAAGCAGAACTTATAGAAAAAGTAAAAACAGTTGAAAATTCTCAGAAAAATATTGACGAGGAAGTTAATAAAAAATTAGAGACTGAAAAACAAGCACTATTTAAAAAGGCCACACAAGAAGCAGAGGGAAGGGTTTCATTGGAATTAAGGGACTTGAAGGGACAAATCCAGGAAAAGGATAAGAAGATAGAAGAGTCTGGAGAAAAAGAGCTGGAACTCAGAAAAAAACAAAGAGAGATTGAGACAAGGGAAAAATCACTTGAGCTTGATATGGCAAGGAAACTGGACAACGAAAGAAAGAAGATTGAGGAGGAAACCTCAAAAAGAATCTCCGAAGAGCAGGGGTTAAAACTTTTGGAAAGAGAAAAAACGATAGCGGGGCTTAAAAAACAAATAGACGAACTTAAAAGGAAATCAGAGGTGGGATCTCAACAACTTCAGGGTGAGGTTCAGGAACTTGATTTAGAATCATTCCTGCAAGAGCATTTTATCTATGACGAACTTCGACCAGTACCCAAGGGGATACGCGGGGCCGACGTGTTGCAAAAAATTAGCACGAAAAATGAAATCGATTGTGGTAGTATACTCTGGGAATCAAAACGTACCAGAAATTGGAGCGAGGGTTGGATTACGAAACTTAAAGAAGACCAAAGAGAGGCGAAAACTGATATTGCTGTGATTGTTAGCGATATATTACCAAAAGACGTTAGCAATGCTGGTTTTCGCAATGGAGTATGAATAACAAATCGTGCTTCACTTCACGGCTTAGCAACGGCACTTAGAAAAGTATTAACAGAAGTTGCTTTCACTAAACTTGCCGCCGAAGGAAAAGACGAGAAGGTAGAGTTATTATTCCGTTATCTCACTGGTCCAGAATTTAAGCAAAGAGTCGAAGCTATGATAGAAACATTCGTTGCTATGAAACAAGATTTAGATAAGGAAAAACGAGCAACTATTGCAAGATGGGGGAAACAAGAGAAGCAGATTGAAAAGATAGTTGTCGTTACCGCCGGCATGCACGGTGATTTACGAGGATTAATCGGATCATCAATGCAATCCATCCCGGCTTTAGAATCCGGAGAGGCAAAAGAAGTTAACGAAGAAGAGAAAAAGGTAGGGAAGGATAAAGTAGAGGAGGATGATGAAAATGGTGAAGAGATTGACGTGAAAAATATACCATTTTGAGACACCAAAATATACCCCTAAATAGTGTCTCATTTGTCTCATTTTGTGCTAAATCCTAAAATATATAGCCCTGACCGAGACGGGTCATTCTGTAAATAAAACCATGCCACAAGAACCCTTTAACGGTCTTGTATGTGTGGGTTCCGGACCGAGGATGCCAGCTACCATTTTTCTCTGAGCGTAGGGAAATTAGAAAAATGAGTATTCTAAACGTAGTGAAGGAAAAATTAGCTAAGTGGGCTAATAAGTGATTTTTTGGTAAAATATAAATATGAGCTTTTTTAAATTCGACAAAGAAATAAAAACAGAAAATCTTTGCCTAAAAGATTTTGATCAAATTTGGACAAAATTTTGTTTCCTTGATGAGACGGGAAATTTAAATAATTCTACAGACCCATTTTTTACAGTTGGCATTTTAAAAATAAGCCAACCTTACTATTTATTGAATAAGTTGCAATACGAAAGAAATAAGAAAAACTTTCACGACGAGCTCAAATTTAATAAACTCTCAAGAAAGAATGTAGATTTTGCGAGGTTTGTTATTGATGCACTTTTTGATGCTCGAAGCACTTATTTTTATTCTTATTCGGTTGATAAAGAGGGTGCATATTTTAAAAAAGAATTTTCTGGCGATCCATGGCAGGCATATCAAAAAATTGCTATTCGATTATTAAAGGATGCCGTTCTTGCTCCAAAAGAAATTTTAATTCTTTTAGCCGATCATGTTACCGTCCCGAAACATATCCGTTTTGAGGTTGATGTGAAGAAAGAGATAAATAATTCTCTTAAACGATTGGCGCTGGCCGGGATTTGCCGGCTTGATTCTCGATCAAACGATCTTTTGCAACTCGTTGATCTGGTGATCGGTGCAATTAGTTACGATTTAAAAATGGCAACAGGAGCAATAAGGGGAGATGCTAAACATAAAGTAGATTTGGTTCAATATTTCAAACAAAACTTAGGGGCAAGTGGATTTATAACAGGCTTTCGAAACAGAAATTTTAATATCTTTGTGGACAAAGACATTACATTAAGGGTACCTCTCGGAAACAAATGAAAAAGGGCCATCGTCCTAACGGTCGACGCCCTTTCTCGATACCATGCGTTTAGTATATACAATAAATTATCCACAGTCAAGACATGCATTATAGGGGATAATCCTGACGTCATCTCCACTAACTGAAAATCTATACCTTGTGGCATTTAAGTGTAAGTATGTTTCTGGCGGATTGAAGTTAAGCGATGAGCACGATAATTTTAAGTGGGTAGATAAAAGTAATTATCAAGAAGTTGATGATGGTAGAGATTATTTTGATGTATTGGAAAAATATTTTGTATAGCATGAGCTTATGGATAAATCTGTAAATCCAGACATGTTCCTAATTTTACGCTAATCTCATGACGATTATCAATGGTTTTGTTTATCGTATCAATATGATACGATAAATGTACATAATTGATACGAATGATATGGAAATAAGCCAAAGACAATCAATTTTGTGATACAATAGAGCAAAAGGTCGGAATGGTCCTAAATCATTAAGATCTTATTTACATAAAATGAAAAAGAGTTTACTAATTATTTTAGTAGTAGTCATAATAGTTGTGTTAGGAGGACTGGTATATTATTTCATGAGCAGAAACACAGCGGAAGCTATCATTTGGGACGGCTCTTACAAGATGGACGGAAGCCTGACTTGTACAGGTGATGTTCCAAACCTTACTACTGTGCCGATGAATACAAATGTTACGGTTAGTGATAATAAAATAATAGATCAGATTCAAAATACTGTAAAAAGTTTTGCCATTGATAGAGATGGTAAGGCCATGGAGAGTATAGAGCCTATGGATATGGGCCAGGGGGTTACTGTTAGCGGTACGGCCAATTACCAATTCTCACAAGAAGATGGCGTCTATAAATTCACTGCCGATAGTACAATGCAATTTGAGCTGGTAAAGGATGCTACTACAACTTATTCTTCTACTTGTAGCGGAAGTGTTACTGGTGTTAAGCAGTAAATAGATTATAGAAGTTACAGATAAAAGATCGCTCATCTAATTGTATTTTGAGCGGTTTTTTATTTAACATTTTCCTGATTATAGTATATTATGATCAAGAAATTAATTTTTAGCACAATATCATACAGATATGTCACTTAGAATAGGTATAGTTGGCTTGCCAAACGTTGGTAAATCAACATTATTTCAAGCAATTACCAAAAAACAGGTTTCCAGAGAGAATTATCCTTTTTGCACGATAGATCCTAATATCGGCGTAGTTGCTGTTCCTGATGAACGAGTTGATAAACTTGCTCAATTGACTAATGCATCAAAAAAGGTTTATGCCACAGTAGAGTTTGTTGATATTGCTGGCTTGGTGGCAGGAGCTAGCAAGGGAGAAGGATTAGGGAACAAGTTTTTGGCTAATATCAGAGAAGTAGATGCCATTGTATTTGTTTTGCGCTGTTTTAAGAGCGAAAACATTATTAATACTCAGTCTAAAATAGATGTTTTAAAAGAAAAAGAGATTTTGGAAACAGAAATAGCCTTAAAAGATTTGGAAACTATCGAGAAGAGGATTGAAAGTATAGAAAAAGATGTCAAAGCCCAGAAAAAAGAAGCTGTCAAAGAAAGGGAGGTATTAGATAAGACCTTAAAAATCTTGCAAGATGGAAAATCTCTTACTGCCTACACGTGGGAAGATCAAGAGAGGCAGACTTTAAATAATTATCAATTACTTACAATGAAGCAGAGATTGTATTTGTTTAATGGTTCAAAAGGGGAAGTATCTGATGAGATAATGGGTCATTTCCAAAAGAATAATCTGACTTTCATAATCGCCAATATTATTGATGAACTTGATGCAGCGGACATGAGCATAGAAGAAAGAAAATCATTTGGCTTGTCTGAAGTTCTAGAAATAGATAATCTAATCAGAGAATCTTACAAGCTTTTAAATCTGATTAATTTTTTCACCACTGAATCCAATGAAGTTAGAAGTTGGACTATCAAAAAAGGAAGCACAGCACCGCAAGCAGGCGGAGCTATACATGGTGATTTTGAAACCCATTTTATCAAAGCAGAAGTGATTAATTGGAAGGATTTAATTGATGCAGGAGGATTTGCTCAAGCCAGAGAAAGAGGATTGATGAGGACCGAAGGTAAGGAATATATTGTTTCTGATGGAGATGTGATAGAGATAAAGAGTAGTGCCTAAAAAATAGCCAGAAGCGGGTTTTCGAATACGGAGTTACTTTATTAATGATTTATGATAATATAAGCATATTTAAAGGTCACAATATATCAAAAAACATATGAAAAAAATATTACTCACTTTGGCTTGCTTTTCTCTACTAGTGGTTGGCGCGATAGTCTTGGCAGATAGTACATCTACTGCTACGACATCGGTTATTACTGCTGATGCTACTTGTATGAAAAATGCGATAGAGAAAAGAGATACAACTATTATCTCTTCTTTTGATATCTATCAAGCGTCAGTAAAGTCAGCCCTAGAAGCTAGAAAAACTGCCTTAAAGGCTGCTTGGGATCTTAATGATAAAGCCCAAAGAAAAGCAGCCATAAAGGCTGCTTGGAAGAATTACAGGGATTCGGTTAAATTGGCCAGGTCAACCCTCAATGCTGCCAAAAAGGCAGCTTGGAAACAGTACGTAGTTGATAGGAAAGCCTGCAAAAGCGTTGGGATGGAAGATTCAACAGGATCAGGCGTAGATGCAATATTATAACTGAATATATTCAAACAGAGTCCGTTTTCTACAGCGGATTTTGTTTTTTAAATTAAACTTTTAGGATTAACTTCTGTTTCCCAGAAAGAGGGGATAATGCTTTTTAATTTTTCCTGTTCGTTAGAATTTACTTTAACAATAATATTCCAAACATATCTTTCGCGTACTTTAGATATAAAAGCTGGGGCTGGACCAAGTATTTGCTGTTCAGAGAAAATAGTTTTCAATATCTTTTCTAATTCTTTGGTTCTGAAAAGACAGAGATTATATGATTTGCTGGAAAATGTAAATTTAATAATCTCTGAAAACGGGGGATAGGAAAATGCTTTTCTTTGCTCCAGCTCCTCTTCAAAAAACTTTTTGTAATTTTCTGATTTTAAATATTCAAAAATTGGTAAATCTGGTTTGTATGTTTGGATGAAGAATTTTTTGCCTAAAATCTTTAAATTGAAAAATATTTGCATAGCATTTTCTGCAGAAGAATAATCTGGGAGATTGAGCATAAAATCAGGCATGACAGCAACAACTAAATCTGCTTCCAAGTCTGGATATTTTAAGATGGTTTGAGTGGCAATTAAAATATCAGCCTTTTTCTGCTTAAAGCTTTCTAAAATCCGCTTCTGTTTTAAAGGAGTTATTTCTGCTTCCAAAAGGCTGATTTTTACCTTGAATTCCGGCAGGACGATTCTTAAAAAATTATGCAATTCCTCATTTACTTTATCTGTTCCAGCTCCAAAGTATTTTATCTTGGTCCCTTTGCATTTTGGACAGAATACGAGCGGTTTTTTCTCAAAAAGACAGTGATGGCATATTAAAATGTCTTTGTTATTGTGTTTATGATATACCATTGGAGCACTACATCTGTCGCATTTTTCAACATAGCCGCATTTTTTACAGATTATAGTTGTGGCCAATCCTTTTCTATTAACAAAAAGTATTACTTGTTTCTTATGTTCAATGGTTTTTTTAATTTCCCTTTGTAGCTTTTCAGATAATAATGAGAAATTGCCCCATCTTTTCTCATTTTTCATGTCTATTACTTCTGTTTTTATCCCAGATAGTAAAGGAACTTGGACGAGCTCAAATTCTTTGGTAATAGTTTTGTAATAAGAGACTATTTCAGGCAAATCAGCACCTAAGACTACCTGACAATTATTAAACTCAGCTAATTTAAGAGCGATATCTTTAGCATTGAATTTAGGATGCTGGTCCCAGGATATATGATTAGGATTTTCTTCTTCGTCGACTATTATCAGTCCCAAATCATTGAATGGAAGAAATATGGCTGATCTGGTGCCAACAATACAGCTTATCTCGTTGTTTAAAACTTTTTGCCATATTTTCAGCTTTTCAGAATCTTCTAAACCAGCATGATAGATTACTGTTTTTGGAGCTACTTTCTTTATTTTTTGCAGATAAGGAGTAAATTTAGTGATTTCAGGGAATAATAAAAAGACTGATTTATTATCTTTTACAGCTTTTTGTATGTAATCAAGATAAGAGTCAATTCTTTTCTGCCCCCATAAAAGAATAGGTTTTGGCTGGGCATCTGTTATCGGCAGCCTATCTGATATTTGATAAACAGGGAGCCTTTTTCTTTTCAAAAATGTTGGAGGAATGAATGCCTTTAAGCAAAGGCCTAAAGATTCCAGATATTTTTCAGAAATATATGATGCTAGACTTAGCTGTTGATTGGTAATGACTTGATCTTGGGAGACTTCTTCAAAAATAGATTTCAGAGATATTCCTGATTTTTTGATTTCTAATTTCTTTTCAGCAACATCCCAGCAATTCAAAACTAAAGCCTTGATTGTCCTTTTATTAAGAGGAACAGATATCAAAACTCCTTTTTTGAGTTTTTTTACAGATAAATAGTTTAAAATTCCTGGACCAGAAAAGGGGATGGCAGTAATTGGTATAGTTTCAATCAGATACATATTTTTTGGCAGAGAATTTATATACCCAAAACTGTTCTTTATTGGGATCAATGCCTGCTTTTTGGCAGGCAATGCCAAGTTGAGTTTCTATATTATCTACTCCTTCTAAGTCTGGGAGTAAAAGTCCTGATTTATATTTAGATCTCACCAATACCCCATATTTTTTGGGATCTAATTCTTCAAAGCTTTTTATTGGTTTTGGCTCATCAAGGATATATACCTCATATGAAAAAGAATCAAACTCGCTGGGTTGTATTGGTTTAAACCTTGAATCCTGGCAAGCGCTAATAGAACTGGAAATGATTTCCTGGGCAATATTAGGCTTGGTTGGCAGAAATGTACCAACACATCCTTTTAATTCTTTTCCCTTGTGAATACTAACAAAAATCCCAGCCTTGTTGTCTAAAAGGTTGTTGGAAACATCTTTCGGAGCAGGAAGGTGTTTTCCGGTTTTAATAAAATATTCAGTTGCTGATTTGGCAAGTTTACAGTATGGGTTCATTATTTTAACTATACAAGAGCTAGGGTAGATTGGTCAATTAATAAAAAAACCTCGCAGATTATGCCAGGGAAGAGGGGCCAGAGGGGATTAGTATAGCAGCCCCGAGCGAGGCAACGAATCCCCTCTGGCTGAGGTAGTAAAGAGTCTGTCAAAGAACAAGAGATGCTTATCTTCGCAAGCCACCCAAGAGGCGAACTCTGGGTGGCCTTGCGGGACGAGAGTAGGCTATTATGCCCTACCACGTCCAACGCAGAAAAGGAGGTGTATCGGCCCAGCGTGACGATGAGTGAGCGCGAAGCCCCATCTACGCTTTAATTATAGTATATTAGAGCGATTATTGTCAACCAACAATAAAAAGACCGACATTCAGGTTATCGACAAGATATATGGGTTATTTAAAATAGGCTGTGAGATATCCTACCCCAAAAGGATTTTCGTATGATAAAATTTCTGGTTTGAGATTTAGACCATTAATAACTCCTAAAAGTATTGCTATAGAACGCAAACCGCATTCTCCAGCTTGTTCTGATAGTTCTGGGTTGATATTTATAATCCTTTCAGGGTTGTTCTTTAAATCGTCAATGATAGTTTCATCAAAAACTTTTCCTTTTGGAGAATAACCAGCTGGAGCGTTTTGAGTTAATCGGTGAGATAAATCCCCGCTGGCAATAAAAGCAATCTTGTGATCAATTTTCTTTTTGATTAAAGCTCCTTTCTCAAAAGAAGCCTGATTAATAACTTCTTGTAAGGCTTTGCCAAAATTAAATTGTTCTTTGAGACTCAAAAAAGAATATCCAATAACAATAAGATTAAATTTATTTTTCTGGCTTAAATAATATAAAGGCACAAGAGAGCCGTGGTCTAAAAACTCTTCCTCTACAGTTTTTAGAGCAATACCCTTATCTTTGCAGATTTTAATTATTTCTGTAGCCAGATTAATATCATTTTTAAAGTAAAACTGGTCAGATTTGTCACCGAATAAAGAAAAGTCTCCAAAAAACTCTGGAGATATGCTTATAGTAAATTCTTGAGCAGATAAGCTGCTGTGCGGGGAAACAATAATAACAGTCTGGGCTTCTGAGTCTTTTAGCTTTTGGTTTAGAGATTTAAAAGCCCCAATAGTTTTGCTGACTTTTTTTAAATCATCAGTACCTCCAATAGTAGGGATAATGATTGGAGGATGAGGACAAATCGCTGAAAAAACCAGAGACATATCTTTAGATTATATATCCATCAATTTTAGTAAGGCATTTAGGACATCTTCCTTTGCTGTCTAGGCGCTGAATATCATATCCGCTCCTATCTATTACTTTTTGAGTACATCTTGAACAAAAAGTGTCTTCAGTATCTACTCCTGGTACATTGCCAAGATAAACATACTTTAATCCTTCTTCCATGCCTATTTTTCTAGCTTTTATTAATGTTTCTAAAGAAGTATCAGCAACATTTTTTAATTTCCAGGAAACTTGTCCAAAAAATCTACTTAAATGCCAAGGAGTTTCGGTTCCTAATTCCTGTCTTATAAATTCAGCCATCTTTTTTAACATTTTTAAATCATCGCTTAACCCAGGAATGATTAAGGTTGTTATCTCTGTCCAGATTTTTTTATTCTTTAAACGTTTTAGATTATCTAAAACTGGCAAAAGTTTTCCAGAGCAGTTTTCTTGATAAAAAGTATTGTCAAAAGATTTTAAATCAATATTAACTGCATCTAGAAGGGGAGAGATCTCACTGAACAGCTCTTTGGAAAAATATCCATTACTAACCCAGACATTTTTTAAGCCTTGTTTTTTGGCAAGCCTCATTGTTTCTATAGCGTATTCAGAAAATATAGTTGGTTCAGTATATGTATATGATATTGAAGGGCAATTTGCTTCAATGGCTTTTCTAATTATATCTTGTGGTTTTAAAATTTCTCCCATTACTTTCTTTAAAATCTTGGGTCCTTGAGATATTTGCCAGTTCTGGCAGTTTTTGCAGGAAAAATTACAGCCAGGAGCAGCAAAAGAAAATGTATTTGTCCCAGGCAGGAAATGGAATAAAGGTTTTTTCTCTATAGGGTCAATACCAATAGAGCAAACCATTTCATAGTTAAGACTATAAAGTTTGCTCTTTATATTCTGCCTGACATTACAATTGCCTAATTTGTTTTCAGGAATAATACAATAATGAGCACAGTTAAGACACTTAACCTTGCTGTCATCTTTTTTCTCCCAAAGCATTGCTTCTTCCATTGATCTATTTTACAACAAGTTGCTGTGTATAAAAAGGATTTGGCAGAAAATGATTTATCTGCTAATGAGTAATTAGCTTTCTTGATAATCTGGTGTGATGCGAGGGAGGTACCATGTACACTGTTGGTCGGGTAGAGGTCATAACCGGAGGTATGTTCTCTGGCAAGACCGAGGAACTACTATCAAGACTGGAACGGGTCGCCATAGCAGGAGTTCCATATCTGCTTTTCAAACCCACGGTCGATACCCGTTGTGGTATGGAAGAAGTTGCGACTCACAAAGGCTGGAAGGCTCAAGCCCATTGCCTGAGACCCGGATCTGAAACCGTGATGGGTCTGATAGCTGCTATCGGAGATGGTAGTGAAGCGGAAGGAACTTTCTCTAAAGCAGGTGTCATCGCCTTTGATGAAGGCAACTTCTTCTCTCAGTTGATTGTCTCTCTATGCGAGGAACTGGCTCTCATGAGCAAACGCGTGATAGTGGCCGGACTGGACATGACCTTTACTGGTGAGCCTTTTGGTTCAATGCCATTACTGATGGCTATCGCTCATCGTGTAGATAAGTTGCACGCTGTCTGTGCAAGATGCGGCGATCCAGAAGTAGAGGCAACATACAGTCTGCGTCTGCTAGGAGATGGGAGCTCTGCACCTTCAACAGGGCCAGTCATTGAGATAGGAGGAAAAGGTAAATACGAAGCAGTATGTGGGCTCTGTCGCGTCAAGGCCTACGGTCTTTCATTGAAAAACTGATTGATCAGGCCGCAGCTGTCTCGGACCAACCGGCCCGAGACTTTCTTTTTCATTTATTTGTGCTAACTTAAAGATATGCTCCATAGGATATTTATAGCAATTAATCTTCCTGAAAGCTTAAGGAAAAAGCTGCGTGCTTTTGAAGATAAATGGCCACAGATTCCAGCCAGATGGACTAAAGAAGAGAATCTACATATTACTCTGCTATTTTTGGGTAATCTTGATGATAATCAATTAACTCAGACCATAAAGGCAATTGAAGAGGCTACTAAAAAACATCAGCCATTTTTTGCAACTTTAAAGCGTGTTTGTTTTGATTCTGATTCAAAAAAGACTCCCAGAATGATCTGGGTTGAAGGAGAAGCTGAGAATTGTCTTTTAAACTTGCAAAAGAATTTAGAACAGGTGATTTTTAATCTGCCCTCATACCAGTTTAAAGAGAAAGAAGACAGGCCTTTTAAATTTCATATTACCTTGGCCAGGATAAAACAATGGCAGTTTAAGGAGATAGAAGAAATGCCAGAAGTAAATGAGGACATCAATTTTAAATTTGAGGTTAATACTATTGAGATAATGGAAAGCCAATTAAAAAGACAAGGTCCGGAATATACAATTCTGGAAAGTTTTGAATTAGGAGAAATATGATAAAAAGAATTCATTTTATTGGCATTGGAGGAATTGGAGTTTCCTCTTTAACCCAATATTATCTTGCCCAAAAAGCAATTGTTTCTGGTTCTGATTTAGAGAAATCAGAAATTACAGATTATTTAAAGAAAAAAGGAGCAAAGATTTTTATTGGCAATAAAAAAGAAGACATTCATCAAGATTTAGATTTGGTTATCTATACTCCAGCAGTTGGCAAGGATAATCCGGAATTAAAGCAGGCCAAAAGATTAAAGATAAAAACCTTAAGCTATCCAGAAGCTTTAGGTTTGTTAACTAAAAAACATTTTACTATTGCTGTTAGTGGAGCACATGGAAAAAGCACCACTACAGCTATGCTGGCCAAGATTTTAATTGAAGCCAAGCTTGATCCAACAGTGATTATTGGCACCAAGTTAAAAGAATTCGGTGATACTAATTTTAGAGCTGGTAGCAAAAATATTCTTTTAATCGAAGCTGATGAATTCCAGGCATCATTTCTTAACTATTGGCCAAAGATTATTATTGTTACCAATATTGAGGCTGAGCATCTGGATTATTACAAGAATCTTAATAATGTTTTAAAAGCTTTCAAGAAATTCGTTAGCCATTTAGGAGCAAAAGGGATTTTAATAGCTAATCAGGATAATGAGAATGTTTTAAAGATTGCTAAAGGTATCAAAAAAACTATTTTTTATTCTTTTAACCAAAAAAAAGCAGCGCTTTTGAAATTAAAAGTTCCTGGTTCTTATAACATATCCAATGCCTTAGCTGCTTTATATTGTGCTAGAGCTTTAAAGATTCCAGATAAAGTTTCCTTTAAAGCTTTATCAGAATATAGAGGAGCATGGAGGAGAATGGAAACTCATCAAGCTAAGCTGAAAGGAAGAAATATTACTGTTATCTCTGATTATGGTCATCATCCAACAGAGATTGCTGTTACAATCAGCGCTATTAAAGAGAAATATCATGGAAAAGGGATTTGGTTAATATTTCAGCCTCATCAGTATCAACGCACTTTTTATCTTTTTAATGATTTTGTAAGAGCTTTGAATGGTCTGGGAATAGAAAAGATATTATTGGCGCCAATATATGGAGTGGCTGGCAGAGAAACTCAGGCTCTAATTCAAAAGATTTCTTCAGAAAAACTAGCTTCAAAAATTGCTATGGCAACTGCTATGACTGATTTTAAAACTATTGAAAAGTATATTTTAGATAAATTTGACAAGGACCTGCTGGTTTTTATGGGAGCAGGGGATATATACTTATTAGCCCAGAGATTCTTTAAAAACAGATAAGTGGATAATCTTTTTGACCTTATAGTTGGAGAAGCGGTATAATGAGACCATAGAAACCAAGAAAGGTCGCTTTTAAAAAGCATTAAACTATAAAAATATGAGTGCTGTTGCCCAAGCAATTTTATTCATCATTCTAGCAGTTGTCGCTGTAGTTGTATTGTTCATGATGTTCAAGAAAAAGAGATAGGATTTAGCAAAAGATATAAAAAGAGCATCTTTTGATGCTCTTTGTGTTCTAGGCTTGATTTATTAAGGCTTTTCTGCTATAATGCTAATCATATGATTAGAAAATTAATAGATATTGTTACAATTGTAGTTTTCATAATCCTGTTAATAGGAGTTTTTACTGCTGAAAAACCTACCCAGAAAGAGATAATTAATGCGAGCGTTCAGGCATATGGCAAATAAACAGGAGATTTTAACTTTGAAAGCAAATATTCGAGAAGCTGATAAGAAAGATAAAGATTCTTTATCAGCTGTACTTTATGGTCCAAAAACAAAGAATCAACATTTATCTTTGGATTACAAAGAGTTTGAAAGGATTTTAGCCAAAGCAGGGGAGAGCTCAGTCATTAATTTGGAGATTGAGGGGCAAAAGGAAAAACATACAGTTTTGGTTCACGAGATCCAAAAAGGGCCATTAACTGGAAAAGCCATACATATTGATTTATATCAGCCAGATTTAACCAAAAAGGTTAGCGCTTCTGTCCCATTAGTAATTGTTGGAATAGCTCCAGCTGTAAAAGAATTTGGAGGAACTTTGATTAAGAACTTTTCTGAAGTAGAAGTAAAAGCTTTGCCAATGGATTTGCCTCATGAGATAGAAGTTGATGTGAGCATATTAAAAAATCTTCATGATGAAATTAAGATTAAAGATATTCAGATTCCTGAAGGAGTAGAAATAGAAAGAAATTTAGAAGATGTTATCGCTTTGGTTACTCCTCCTGCTGATGTTGAAGCTGAATTAGCTAAACCTGTTATTGAGGAAGAAGGCAAAGAACCAGAACTGATTAGGGAAAAGAAAGAAGAAGAGGTTGTGGAAGAAGCAACCCCAAAGCCAGCTGAGAAATAATTACTTTTAAAAATCTTCCAGGATATGGGCAAAAAGTTGTTAAAAACAATTTTGCTGTGTCTGATTTGTTTGGGAGGTTTTTTTGTTTCCAAAAATGCTTTGGCCCAAGAAAATTTAGAGCAAATTTGTGATATTGATAAAGTTGATAGCCAGTGTCAGCAATTAGGTCCGCAGCAATGTCAGGATTTTCTTAAAAAATGCTTGGACTATTTTGAAAAACAGGGAGAGGAATATGGAAAAAAGATTACTACCAGCAAAGAGCAGCAAAAGACTCTTAAAACCGAGATAGATAAATTGAATAACAAGATTAGTAAGCTGAAAGCTGAGATAAAACACAACAATCTTTTGATAAAAGATCTGGGTTTCCAGATTAAAGATACTGAAGCTTCTATTAATACTACTGTTGGCAGGATTGCTGATACCAAATCTAAGATGGCAGAGATATTGAGAGTGCTGAATCAGTATGATGAAACTTCAATCGTTGAAATACTGTTAGCAGAAGATAATTTGTCTGGGTTCTTTGATGAGCTAGCTGCTTTAGAATCTTTGAATTACAGACATCAGGAGCTATATGCAGACATTACTGACTTAAAAACTCAGTTAGAAGAGCAAAAAGATACCCTAGATACTGAAAAAGATTCTTTGGAAAAACAAGTAGTGATAAGTTCCTTAAAAGCCAAAGAAAATGAAAGTGTTAAAAAGGATAAAGATACGCTTTTAAGCCAGACTAAAGGAGAAGAAGCTAAGTATCAAACCTATCTTCAGGAAACCCAGAAAAAAGCTCAGGAAATCAGGAAAAGGATATTTGAATTAGCAGGAGTAGCTGATGTAGATGCTCCTAGTTATGAAGAAGCATATGCTTTTGCCAAATATGCTGGAGATGCTACTGGGGTGAGACCAGCTCTGATACTTGGATTACTGGAAGTAGAATCAGCCATTGGCAAAAATGTTGGGCAATGCAATTGTGCTGGCAAAACTTCTTGTAAAAATCCTACCATAGGATACAAAAGCGTAATGCCAAAAAGTAATTGGGAGGAATTTGCCACTATTACCAGTGGTTTGGGTTTAAATATTGATTCTACTCCTATTTCCTGTTCAGTTAAGGGGAATGCTGTGCAAGCAGGCGGAGCAATGGGTCCTGCCCAGTTTATGCCTGCTACTTGGCTGAATCTGGGCTATAAGACAAAAGTAGAAGCAATTACAGGCATTATTCCAGCTAATCCTTGGAGAGTAAAAGATGCTTTTGTAGCAGCTGGTTTGTATCTGGCTGATTGGGGAGCAGACACTCAGAAATTACAAAAAGAAATAGGGGCTGTTACAGCCTATCTTTGCGGTACAAGCTCAATGACTAGCGCCTGCATTAGAGCAGGAGGTAAAAGCTATAGGACAACTGTTATGACTAAAGCTAATCAGTGGCAGGTTTGGATTGATCAGGGAGTATTTAATGGGAAATAAGTAAATTTGACAGAAATTTATATAATAAGATATAATTAGAGCCATGAAGAAAAATAATATTACAATAGATGATTTGGCAGCAATGGTGCAAAAAGAGTTCGTTGCCGTGCACCAAAAGTTTTTTAACCTCGAAAAGAAACTAAATGATAATGATCAGCAGATTATAAAAAGATTAGAAGGGATAGTTTATAGAAATGAGTTTGAGACGCTAGAAATAAGGGTTAGAGAATTAGAAGATTTGTTAGCGGTGAATCATAAGAGATAATTGACATTAGACTAATCCTCTTTCCAATTCTTCAATAATTTCATCAAGGTTGCCTTGCATGATTGCCTGGATATTATGCCAGGTTTTTTTAATCCTGTGATCTGTTATTCTGTCTTGAGGATAATTGTACGTTCTTATCTTTTCTGCTCTTTCCATTTTGCCAACCTGTGATTTGCGATCTTTCTGCTGGCTGGCATTCTGTTTGTCATCCTGTATTTTTAAAATTCTGGCTTCCAAGATTGCCAAAGCATTTTCCTTGTTCTGGGCCTGATTTCTTGAGGTTTGGCAGGCAACAACAACTCCAGTCGGGATATGAGTGATTCTGACTGCTGTTTCCCTTTTATTAACATACTGACCTCCTGGGCCAGAGGAATGATAATTTTCTACTCTTAAATCGTCAGCTCTTAAAGAAATCTGGGATTTTTTTGGTTTTGGCAAAATTGCTACAGCAACAGTTGAGGTGTGTATTCTTCCTGCCTTTTCAGTATCAGGTATTCTTTGGACCCTATGAACTCCTCCTTCATATTTCATCTTTGCATAGGCATTATCTCCCCTTATTTCTATTACAGCTTCCTTTATCCCTCCTATCTCTGTTTTATCACTGTCTAAGGTCTGTGTTTGCCATCCTTTTAAATCAGCATATCTTAAATACATATTCAAAAGATTAGCAGCAAAAAGAGCAGCTTCTTCTCCACCAGTGCCTGCTCTTATCTCTAAAATAATTGAATCATAATCTCCAGCCTCTTCTTTTTTATTTAAAATAGCCTGAATTTCTTGTTCTAATTTTGATCGCTGGTTTAAAAGAATTGTTTTTTCTTCTCTGGCAATAACTGCTAATTCTTCATCTGGGTAAGTGTTTAATATCCCTTCATTTTCAGTCAATCTGTTCTTTATCTCTTCTAATTTATTTACCATATCAAGAACATACTGCATGTCATCTTTTCTCTTGCTTAATTCGCCGCGGGTTTTCCAATCAGAAGAAGACTCGGCTTGTTTTAAGAGAGTCAGGGTTTGATTGTAATCGTTTCTTATATCCTCAACTGTTTTCATTAAGTTCAAACAAAAAACAAAGTTTTTATCTTTGTCTTTTATGTTAAGCTAAGATTTTTTCTTTTTAAACTGACTGGTTTTTTCCATTCTATTCTTGAACTTCTGGATCTGGCCCATAGTATCAAGAATTTTTTCTTTACCAGTAAAAAGAGGATGGCAGCTGGAGCAGACTTCTACTTCAATTGTTTCTTTTGTAGAGCCAACATGAAATTCATTGCCACAGTTGCATTTGACTTTGGCATTTGGATAATATGTAGGATGGATATCTTTTTTGGCCATATGAGACAATATAGCAAAGGGCAAAAGAAAATGCAATATGCCGTGTCAAATCATTTAACTAAGACACCGTAATCATATTTATCCATCACATATTTAGACACCGTAAAAGGAACTTGTTTTTTGTATTTATCGACCATTTGTGAATCTTTTTTCTTTTCATACAC
>Ga0315289_10001457_pt1 | contig 36941 bp, 54 predicted proteins | sample YL17G11_40_MG_FD_203452 | JGI IMG/M metagenome (GOLD analysis project Ga0315289, IMG submission 203452) | Sediment microbial communities from Yellowstone Lake, YNP, Wyoming, USA - YL17G11_40 | ecosystem: Environmental > Aquatic > Freshwater > Lake > Sediment | place: USA: Wyoming | collected...
GAGGCTTTTAAAGTGGTGGACGGTGTCCTCGGCCAGGGTGTTCAGGGGATTTCCGATATTATCACCGTGCCGGGTTTGATTAACGTCGACTTTGCGGACGTCAAAGTGATTATGGGAAACGCCGGTTCTTCTTTGTTAGGGATTGGTACGGGTATTGGTGAAAACCGGGCCCAGGCGGCGGCGAGGGGAGCGATTTCTTCCCGACTTCTTGATGTTTCCATTGAAGGCGCTAAAGGGATTCTTTTCAACGTCACCGGCGGCAAAGACTTGACCATGGCTGAAGTCGACCAAGCGGCCAAAATTATTTCCCAGGCCGCGGACGCCGACGCCAACATCATCTTCGGGGCGGTCATTGATGAAAACATGGTTGACCAGATAAAAATTATTGTCATCGCCACGGGTTTTGACGAAGCCCGATTAAGGTTATCCAAATTAGCCCGTTTAAGAGCGCCAAAAACAGAACCGGAAGGGATTGTCAGTGAAAAACCGGAGGAAAAAGAAATCAGAGAACCGGAAGAAGGTCTGCCAGAAGAAAAACCCCCAGAGGAAGAAGACTACTCCGAATTTGATATTCCCGCTTTTTTAAGACAAGAAAAATAACATCTTCCCTGGACTTAAAGTCCAGGGTTTCCACCCCTAAGGGAGAATGTTTTCTTAGTTCAATTCATCCCCGATTTGTAAATCAGGGTATTCTTGAACTGTCGAATAAACTATAATATTAAGAAGTAAGTCGAATCGCACCTTAAAAAAAAGGAGGAGTGAGGAAAATGGATAAAGACTTGGTTTTCTCCCGCTTGACTCTGATGACTTTTATGGCCGCTTATTTGGCCTCAACACTAGTGATTATCGTCAGTGGTGGTCTGTTCAAGATCTTCGGTTTGGTTTTGTTAATAGTTTCGTTTGTGGTTCTCTGTCTCATCATCAAAAGATTAAGGGGTTGAAAAAGGAGAAGGGAAATGAAAACAAGAGAAAGAATTGTTTTGTTGGCACAAATGGGTTTGGCAATGTATGCCGTCATCATCACCTCTCTTTTGGCCCTTTATCAAAGAAACATCGGTGAAAGACTTGAAGGCGTGAAACTAATGTGTCTCTCGTATTTACTTTTTTTCATTGTTATCATCAATGATTACCGTCATCTTGAACCAGAGGCCAAGGCAGAAATAAAGGCCCAATTGACACCGACAAACATCATCAGTGTGATTATTGGCATCTTAATCCTGTGGTTTGCCATGAGTTTGAACATCTTTGGGCCATAAGAAAAGAGGAAAGATGAAAAAAATAACGAAGCTGGAAATGCTGGCGCTGGCGTTGTTTGCGACCGTGTGCTTTACAGTCCTTGTCAATTTTTACTTTCAGGATTACTCTCGGTCGAATTTAGCGGTCATTCTTTATCTTCTAGCGTTTCTGGTATGTGGTCTCCTTTGCCTTCGTATTGATTTTCGGGAAATGAAAAAGAAAAGACTTGAAGGAGGGGAAAAAGAGAAATGAGAAGAATCAAAGCGTTGATGAATCTGTCTTTGGCCCTTTTTGTTTTAGTTTTTCTCCTCATTTTGTGGTTAAGTCTAAACAGTTTTTTCCAGATAGTTTAGGGCATGGTTCTTTTTGCCCTGGCGTTTTTAGTTTATACCGTTCTCTTTTTCCGTCTTGACAATTGTCTTGAGAAGGCAAAAAGGGGATTGGAAAAAAGGAGGTTTGAAGGGAATGGGAACCAAAAAGAGAAGAATCTGGAACATAATGAGGGGTTGGCTGTTCTTTGCGATCGTCATTTTTGGCGTTCTGGCCATGTCTTTTAGCAAGAATGATTTGCTTGTGGCTTTAGGTTGTCTCATTTTACTCGGAGTTGTCTTTGTAGCCCTTTTCTACGTTTTAATTTCTCTCTTAATAAAAGACATTCAAAAGATTCTAAACATTTTTCATGGAGAATAACATTCTCACCAAACTAAAGTTTGGTGTTTCACCCCTAAGGGAGAATGTTGTTCTAAGTTCAATTCATCCCTGATTTGAAAATCAGGGCATTCATGAACTGTCGAATAGAAGGATGAGAAAAATGGGAGAAAAGCGTCTCGAAATAGTGGCTCTGGCTTCGATGCTGTGCCTTGTCGTTTCCGTCTTGCTTTCGGTCACAATGCCACCGAAACCTGAAACAACAGGAGAAATGGTCACTTTGGTCATTGGCCTTTCTTACAATCACCAGTTACTGCTGGCCATTCTTTTTCTTTTGCCTCCGGTTGGCTTTTTGAGTGGGTTGATGGTTTGGGATATCTATTATCACCCAATTATCATAGAAGAAAGTCAAAAAAAAATAAGGAGAGATTGAGGTGAGAAAAATCGTGGTTAGGCTCTTGCCAGCACTGGTCATTGGCCTGGCAGTGATCGCGATTCTCTTGATGATGACGGCTCCTGGAGTTTTGTCCATGGTCATCAAAGAAGTGCCAGAGGGATCGCTCCTTGGTCTTGATAACCAGCTTCATGAGCGACTTATTAAGATTGCTGTGGTCATGGTGGTGGTTGTGGCGGCGGCCTCTTCGGTGTGTTTTGAATCGCTCAAAACAAACACCGATAAAAACGAGGTTAGTTGAAATGACAAAGACGTCTCGTGCTTCTTTATTTGCCTCACTCGAGGTAGGGAAACCTTTAAAAAGTAAAGAAGCATTTTTTTCAGTGTTCATTATTCGACAGTTCAAGAAGACCGAGCAATTTATTGCTCGGATGAATTGAACAAGAGAAAAACATTCTCCTTTAAAGGTGGAACACCATCCTTGGGGATGGTGAGAATGTTATCAATTAAGATAGTGATTAGTGAAAAGAAAAAAGAGCTGGCTCATTGTCTTTGTTGGGTGACTCCCGTACCCTAAAAGGCAATTCACCAGCTCCCATGAGTTATCCTTGCCGTGATGGATTCCAAGCAGGGTTGTTAAGACGGAAACCCATGCTGATAACCAAACGAGTCACCCAGTCCTTTAATTCCATTATCACTTCAGGTTGAACTGTGTGAAGAACTACGGTTTTGCCCTGGATCTCAATTTTGGTGGTGGAAAAGACGTTTGTGTTCGATTGAATAAAACTCAAAGAAGCCGCCAATGTTTCGGCTTGTTCTGGATCTTGACATTCAAGGGAAAGTTCATACCACTCAGTCAAAGTGACTTTTTTGTTTGCGGTCATCCTCTCTCCTTGTTTGACTTTATTGGCACCGTTAAAAACACGGCGCTAATTCTACCGTCCCTTCTATTCAGGCATAATCACTGTTTTCTCATCAGAGACTTTATCCACGAGCCAGAATCTAGCTTTGGTGAATTCCGTTTTCTGGATGCCATGAGTAATAATGAGCCTTTTACCATCTTGTTCAATTCGCTTAATCATCTTTGGCCAGGGCAAAGCTCGAAGACAAGAAAGCAAATTTGAAGCGACTTCTTCGTCAGGACACCGGAGAGTAAAAGACATCTCTGATCCTAGTCGGTTTCTATCTTCTTCGGTAGAATCGAGATACCTCTGTAACCACTGAAGAACGGGTTGATAATGAGCAGGCGCAAATTTGACCAGAACTCGTTTTTGCCTTAATTGGAGAGCAATGGAAGACTGCGTGCTTGGGGGCAGTTCAAAACGTTTCTTTATCAATCTCTTGAAAAGTTGAATTGCCTTCCGTCTTGTTGAACAGAGGATCGTGTAGGAGCTCTTCTCACTGATGTAAACCCAGTTTTGAAACTCGTCCATAATCGTAAAAACCTCCTCTTGGAATTTTTTTATCAAAGAACAAAACCTGCTCTTGGCAAGGATGGGGCAAAGATAACAGAAAATGGCTTTTTTTTCAACCAAAGAAAAAGAGCTGGTTCATTGCCTAAATACCCGAGAGAGGGCCAATCAGGCAACTTGCCAGCTCATTCATTCAGAACGGATAGCCTGCTCTTTTAATGGCATAAAAGATATCTCTATCCATTCCGCCCATGTGTGGATCGACTTGTAAAGGAAAAGAAAGGGTCACAGTTCCGTCTTCTTGCACGCTGATCTTATGTGCAGAAATGTCTTCTTCAAGCTTATTGGCAATGAGTACAGCCGCTCGGTTATCAGGGCAAGTCAAAATATAAACTGTCTTCTTTTTTACCGTCACTTTATCCAGTTCAGCCATTCTTTCCTCCTTCTGGCTTTAGTCAGCAATTTTATACCGGATCGTAAAATCGTTAGGCAACTCACCAGCTCATCATTCAGACGAATTCAGACGAATAGCCAAGTCTATTGATGATTAATAAAACGTCTTGGTCATGTTTGTTTTCGGACGGCTCGGCTAATTCGTGGTAAGAAAAGGTGACAGTTTTTCCTTGGCGGGCGATCTCAAATTCGAGGTCGTTCAAAACAGCCGTTAGAGCGATCTGCTTTGCCCTTTGATTGTCAGGACAGATGAGTGTGTAGACGGTCGCCTTTTTTACCCTCACTTTGTCATACTCAGTCATTTACTCCTCCTTATGTCTTGGCTTCAGGTGTCTCTTCAGCTACCAAACCACTATGAAGAGCTCCTGCGGTCAGAACTTTTGTCAAATAATCGGGGGCGACTACCATCCAATAGTGACTGGGAAAAAGGAGGACGTGTTTTCCAGTTGAAGTGGTCTTGATAGGACTTCCTTCCTCTGCGATATGCTTGACCAAGTTGTCCATCACCCTCTGAGCGTCAAGCTCAGTGGGGCACTCAATCACTTTAGCGGAGTAAATCAATGCCTTTTTGCTTTTAGGGTCGTTGGCCATTTTTTACCTCCTTCTGGTCTTGCCAGAGTTCTTGACAAGCAGTTTTCCGCTTCTTTGTTTGAAACCAGCCTGTTCCATGATTTCAATCGCCCAAGTTTTGACTTTCTCCAATCGGCTCACATCTTTGACGACGAAAACCACGACTTGGAGGCGCCGCCTAAGCAATAACACCTCTTTACAAGTTGATTCGGCCGTGGTGTAAACCGGATCCTCTTTGCCCACTATAGTGAAACACTTCTCTTGGAGGAATCGCTGAAAAAGTTTGGTGGCACTCTCTACTGAGAAGCAAATCATTTCCACGGTTACTCGGTCAGGATGAACGACGACACCGACAAACTCATCTGCTGGCATACCCATCTCCTTCTCCTTTCCTATTCAGTTGTATAAGTGCGATTTCTGGCCTGATTTTATCCCATAAAAATGGAAGTGTCAACTCAATCTTGCCAAAAAAAGAGAGATGATTTAAAATAGTCCTTAATGGAAACCTTAATTAAAAAAATCAAAAAATTACTCAACCTTATTATTACCTAAAAGAAGCCTGGATTGGCCACGGCTTCGGAAATCGTCCTTACATACCAGGGCGATTTTTTGTAAGATTAATGAAGAAGATGAAAAAACCTTTTTTTAAACCCACCACCGCCAGGCCGGAATTTGTCAAAATGGAAAAGCAAATTCTTGATTGGTGGTATCAATCAGGTTTGATCAAAAAGTATTTGGCGAAAAACCAAAAAGCCAAGAAACACTTCTCTTTTTTAGACGGCCCGATTACCGCCAATAATCCCATGGGGATTCATCATGCTTGGGGCAGAACTTACAAAGACCTCTGGCAAAGATTTTTTAACCTCAGGGGTTTTAAGCAACGCTTTCAGAACGGCTTTGACAACCAAGGTCTTTGGGTGGAGGTGGAAGTGGAAAAAGAACTCGGTTTTAAAAACAAAAAAGAGATTGAGAAATATGGAATCGCCCAGTTTGTCAACCAATGCAAAAAGAGAACCCAACATTTTGCCCAGGTCCAGACCGAACAAACCAAAAGGTTGGGCAACTTCATGGACTGGGAGAATTCTTACTACACCATGAGCGACGAGAACAACTACATGATTTGGCATTTCCTGAAAAAATGCTGGCAGGACGGTAATCTTTATAAGGGGAAAGATTCAGTGCCTTGGTGCCCCCGTTGCGGCACAGCCATCTCCCAACACGAAATTCTTCAGGAAGAATATCAAGAACTTACCCATGATTCTGTTTATTTCAAATTACCGACCGAAGGCAAGCCAAATCATTCCTTCCTGGTTTGGACCACCACCCCCTGGACGATTCCCGCCAACGTCGCTTTGGCGATTCACCCCGATTTTCCTTACGGCGCTTTTCAAAAGGGCAAAGAAGTTTTGATTGTTCATCGGGATTTGAAAAAAGTCTTGGGTCCTGGTTGGGCATTGGTCAAAGAATATTCGGGCAAAGACTTAGAAGGCTGGGTTTACCAAGGACCGTTTGATGATTTGCCCCAGGTCAAACAAGCCCAAAAAGAAAAACCCCAGACTTTTCATACCGTTGTCTTAGACAAAGACCTGGTGACCGCTACCGAAGGTACGGGCATTGTCCACATTGCGCCAGGGGCGGGTCAAGAGGATTTTCAATTAGGCAAAAAAAAAGGTTTGCCGATAATCGCCGCCATTGACGAGGCAGCCAGCTATCTTGAAGGTTTTGGCGATTTGAGCGGTCAGAACGCCAAAGACCAACCCGAATTAATTCTGGACCGAATCAAGCAAAACCCTTTGTTTTTCTTCAAAATTGAACCTTACCTTCACCGTTATCCGGTCTGCTGGCGGTGTAAAACCGAACTCGTTTGGCGGGTGGTCGAAGAGTGGTACATCGCTATGGATGACACTGTCAAAAAAGGGGCCAAGAACTACCGAGAGCGGATGATTAAAATCGCCAAAAAAATCAATTGGCTGCCGGTCTGGGGAAAAGAAAGAGAACTTGACTGGTTGAAAAACATGAGCGATTGGCTCATCTCCAAGAAAAGATACTGGGGTTTGGCTTTGCCCATCTGGGAATGTGCTTGTGGCCACTTTGAAGTCATTGGCTCCAAAGAGGAATTGGCCGAGAGAGCGGTTAAAGGTTGGGATAAATTTCAAGACCACACTCCGCACCGGCCTTGGGTTGATGAGGTTAAGATTAAATGTTCCCAATGCGGCCAATTGGCCAGTCGGATTCCGGATGTTGGCAATCCCTGGTTGGACGCGGGCATTGTTTCTTTTTCCACCTTGAAATACCGGACGGAGAAAAACTATTGGCAACAATGGTTTCCGGCGGATTTTATTACCGAATCTTTTCCCGGTCAGTTCAAAAACTGGTTTTATTCCGTCATTGCCATGGCGACGGTTTTGGAGAACCAAGCGCCCTATAAAACAGTGCTGGGGTTTGCCACCCTTTTGGCTGAAGACGGCCGACCGATGCATAAATCCACGGGCAACATGATTGAATTTGATGAAGCGGCGGAAAAAATAGGCGTCGACGTGATGCGCTGGCTCTTCCTTTCCCAGAATCCGGCCAATAATCTTTTGTTTGGCTACCACTTGGCGGACGACACGAGAAGACGTTTTCATCTCCTCCTCTGGAATGTTTTTAATTTCCTGGTGACCTACGCCAACATTGACGGTTGGCAGCCCCAAAAGGAACTGCCGACAAAACCGACCCAGCTAGACCTTTGGATTTTGACCCGGCTGGACGAGACGATTCTGAAAACCACCGCCCACCTCGAAGCCCACCTGGCCCAAACCGCCACCCAAACAATCGAAGCTTTTGTCCAAGACCTTTCCACCTGGTATCTCCGCCGTTCCCGGGACCGAATCGGGCCGACCGCCCCAGACAAAAAAGACAAAGAATTGGCTTATCAAGTTCTTTACACGGTCTTAGTCACCCTTACCAAAATCCTGGCGCCATTTACTCCTTTTCTCGCCGAAGAGATTCGCCAAACCCTGGTTAATGGGGGAGAACTGAAGGTGGAGGATTCGGTCCACCTCACCGACTGGCCGGAAGTGAGCCACCAAAAAGTTTTAGACAAAGAATTGTTAAACCAGATGGCTAAAGTAAGAATGATTTGTGAAATGGGCCACGCCGTTCGAAAAGAAGCCCAAATCAAAGTCCGCCAACCTTTAAAGGTAATTAGAGTTAAAGGTGAGTTAAAAATTGACCCAGAACTGATTAACTTAATTAAGGACGAATTAAACGTAAAAGAAGTTTCTTTTACCGGAAACAAAGGAAAACTAGAAGTAACGCTCGATCAGGAAATCACCCCTCAATTGAAAAAAGAGGGGGAAGACCGGGAGTTCATCCGTCAAATCCAAGAGGCAAGGAAGAAAAGTGACTGTCGCTTAGATGAAAAAGTGATCGTGGTTTCTCCCCAACGACCCCATGATCAGGCGTGGGTGGCCAGAAACGCTTTGGTCAAAGAATTTAAATCAGGCCCGTCATTGGCCATTGTCCGAAAATGAACCAGCGCCTTTCCGGATTCAACTGGCGTCTTAATTTCACCTGGTTGCTCTTACTGGCCCTGGGTTTGATCACCCTGAACACTCTTGACCAAGAATTTTTTTTCCAACAACTTTTAAACGCTTTGGTGGGTCTGGGTTTCTTTTTTCTCTTCAGTCAAATTGACTATCACCTTTACCCTCGTTTTAAAGGCTGGCTTTTTTTGGGAACGCTAGTTTTTCTGCTTTCGACCTTTGTTTTTGGGGCGGTCACCCGGGGCTCAATCCGCTGGATTAATGTTTTAGGTTTGACTTTGCAACCGTCGGAATTAAGCAAACCGTTGCTCGTCCTTTTTTTCGCCTCTTTTTTGGCTGAAAGAGAACTTAATTTGAAAAATTTAAGCAAAGCCGGGGTCTTGATTTTCCTGCCGGTGGTTTTGGTTTTTCTTCAACCCGACCTGGGGAGCAGTCTTGTCGTCTTTTTTGCTTGGGCGGGCATGGTGCTTGGCGCGGGTCTGGCCACCAAAATTGTCCTGGTTTCGCTGGTGGGTATGCTGGCCGGTTTGCCCCTGGGCTGGCGGCTGCTTCAACCCTACCAGCAACAACGGATTGCCAGTTTTCTCAATCCCTTGGCCGACCCCCTTGGGGCCGGCTACAACCTGATTCAAACGGTGGTCGCCGTCGGTGCCGGTCAACTTTGGGGCAGGGGACTGGGGAAGGGGAGTCAGGCCCAACTGATGTTTCTGCCGGAAAGACACAGTGATTTCATTTTCGCCACCATCGCCGAAGAATTTGGCTTCCTGGGCGGTTTGGTGATGTTTTTTTTAATCGCTTTGCTTTTATGGCAAATCTTGAACGTTGCCCAAAACGCCAAAGACCGGTTGGGTTTTTTGCTTGGTTTGGGGATTTTTGCCTCTTTAGCCAGCCAGACCTTGATTAACCTGGGAATGAATTTGGGGATGCTGCCGATTACCGGTATCACCCTGCCCCTGGTTTCCTACGGCGGCAGTTCCTTGGTCGCCACCCTGATTTGTTTGGGCATCGTCAACAACCTCAGCCAGCAAAGGAAAAAACCGCCGGCGATTGAAATTAGATAGCCGTTGCGGTAAAATGAAACCGATGAAATACACAATCGTCGAAATCAAGGGTAAACAATACCAGGTCAAAGAGGGCGAAGAAATGGAAGTGGAGAAAATAGAAGGTGAGAAAGGTGAGAAAATCACCTTCGAGAAAGTCCTTTTACTGGTGGACGAAAAGAAAAAGCAAATCGGCAATCCCCTGGTCAAGGGAGCCAAAATTACCGCCGAAATCCTTGACCAAGTCAAGGGCAAGAAAATCAGAGTCGCCACCTACAAAGCCAAATCAAGACACCGAAGAACCATCGGTCACCGTTCCCAATTAACCAAAATCAAGATTGGGAAAATAACTGCCTCAAGATAAAACAATTCTCTAATCCAGATAAATATGGTTGAAAGCGAGCTAGGGTTACTAAGAAGTAAACCAGAAGATCATGAGCTTCATCGTTCAAGAATCATGTTTTGCATCAAAGACGATAGGGTTGAAGTGGCGTCAAGCGGAACAATAAATTCTCATTTAGAATGGTTTGAAGAAGAAGGCTGGTTTGCTGAAGAAAGCGCCGAAAATTTCCTCAACAAGAACATTAGAGGTTTTTACTTTCCTCCCACAAATAGTCTTTATTGTTATCGTGGGGTTGATTTTTCTTTTGATGAAGAAGTAATAGCTGAAGTAAAAAAAAGATTGGTTGAACTTAAAAAAGCCTTAGATTTAAATGATGATGTCAAAATTTGCTTTGGACCAAAAGATAGCCCAATTGGGGAAAGAGAATATCCAAGGCATGATGAAGGAAGATTAAAAGATTTAATTTAAACACAGCAAGTTTTCGTGTAAATCTTGACAATTAAAACACATTATAACATCCCATAAGATTGACTTTTTGATTTGTTTTTGCTATTATTTGATCCTCGCACCTTAAATTGGGGCGCCATCTGTCGCTGGCGGCGGGAAGCCGTAAATAACAGAAAATCAAATCTACGGGAGGTAGAGATGAAAAGGGGTAGTTATGAGGCGTTTTTAACGGAATTTCCTTTTTTGGAGGAAATTCTCAAAAAAGAGAGAAAAGCTCATCCTTGTTTAGTTGATTCGATTAGAGTAGAAAGGGTGGACCAAAGGCTTCTTTACCGAATTCTCTCTGTTTTGCGATACTCATTTGTGGAGTATCGAGAAACGCTTTGGGTGGTGATGCCTAGCAATTCTGTGCAAAAAGTACCTATTTGGGCTACTATCGGCCCAAGTGTAGGCCGGCCAGTGATTGAAGCGCTGGTTGGGTTTGAAGAAGCGACCCACCTCGTTCTCCTCAGGCAAGACTCTTTCTCCAATCAGTTTAGAGACACTTTTGCAGTTATTGTCTACAAAGTAGCAAGAGGCTTCACCATCAAAGAAGAGATGAATAGGGCCAAGGAAATTGCTCTTGCTGAAGTAAGGCGAGAAGCCGATTTTTGAGATTCTCCATCCTCGCCGTGATGGCTAACCTTTGAGAAAAAGGAGGAAAGGTGAAAAAGGTAGAGTTGACGGAAAGACAAGCGGTAGGTTTGGCAGGAGCGATCAAGCTCCTCAAAGCGGCTGGCTGGTCTCCCAACATCGTCTTGCCTTATGTTAGGGAGATCATGTTTTATCCTGATGTCACCGATTTCGATCTTGATAGGAGAGGGTACGTCACCGTCAGATTTTGGTTCTATCACCAACCAGGTAATATCTACACGGTGGATGTTTGGGTCGAGTTGTCCGAAAGACCCTCACAGTTACGAAGCAAATGGGTTCTTGTTTACGCCGAAGGTCACGCAGAATGTCGTGAGACGGACCTTCGGTGTCAATTCAACAAGAGGGGACGGCCTTGCAAAGTTGAGGGCAAGACTTATTATATCGTTCAGAAGGATTGATGAAGACGGCCTACGAGCCAAGTTTCAATAGAGCTTGGCTCTTTTTTTTGTGTAAATCTTGACATCCGTGAAAAAATCTGTTACGTTGTTAAATAATGGCCAAAACTAAAGCCGGTGGCAGTAAAGCCAGTCAACTAACCCCTCGACCCGGAAGACGCTTGGGCGTGAAGATTTTTGGTGGTCAAAAAGTCGAGTCCGGGAATATCATCGTCCGCCAGCGGGGGACGAAATTCCATCCCGGACCGGGAGTGGGTAAGGGTAAAGACCACACCCTTTTTGCTCTGAAAAACGGCATGGTTGAATTTTTGACTAAAAAAGGCAAGAAGTTTATTGCTGTCTCTTAAAAATGGCGAAACAAGTGGTTGACATTGATGTCAACGAACTCCAGTCCAATCCTCTTCAACCCCGAGGGGGGATTACCCCCGAATCCTTGGTGGATTTGACCGAATCCATCAAAGAACACGGTGTCCTTGAACCTTTAGTGGTCGCCAAGACTCCCGCCGGTTACCAAATTATTGCCGGGGAACGCCGTTGGCGGGCGGCCAAACTGGCCGGCCTCGGTTCAGTTCCCGCCCTGATTAAAGAGACCTCACCTCGAGGGATGTTGGAAATGGCTTTAGTGGAAAATGTTCAAAGAGAAGATTTAAATGCCTTGGATCGGGCCAAAGCCTTTGTCAGACTGATGGAGGAATTTGGTTTAACCAATAAAGACATTGCCCAACGGATTAGTAAAAGCTCCGCTTATATCTCCAACTCAACTAAACTCTTGTCTCTGCCTGATGCCTTGAAAGACGGCCTGCTTTCCGGTTTGATTACCGAGGGTCATGCCCGCGCCCTGGCCTCTATCGACGACACTAAACTGATGGTTGAGGCTTACAAAGTCATTCTCCGGGAATCGGGTTCGGTGAGAAGGGCGGAAGAAATCGCCCGCAGAATGAAAAAGAAATCCGGGCAGAAAACGAGACCGTTGGACATCAGCCAACCGCTGATTATTTCCGAGGAATATGATAAAATCCGCGACGAAATTCATGAGGCTCTCGGCGGGGGTGAACGCATCCGGGTGAGATTGGTGCGTTCTCGGGCCGAAACCAAAGTTTTCATCACCCTTAAAGGCAACCTTAAAGAAACAGAAGATAATCTTCAAAAAATCTACCGTGGCCTGGTCAAAAAAATAAATAAAGAAGGTTAGTAGTCAGCGCTTCCGATTAAGCCGACTTGGCTAAGGGGCCAATAGCGATAAAAAGCTTTGCCGATGATATTCAGCCGGGGCACGGCACCCCAATCCCGGGAATCAGAACTGTAAGGTCGGTTGTCGCCCATAACAAAATATTCATTTTCGGCTAAGGTGATGTTTTGGCCCGACTGCCAGAAACGGCCGGCGCTGGTGCAAATGTCAGTGGTCAAGTAAGCTTCCTGAAGCGGTTCACTGTCAATATAAACATGGCAGTCCTCAACCCGGACTTTTTCTCCGGGCAAGCCGATGATTCTTTTGATGTAGTCATACTCTTCATTTTTCGGGGCTTTGAAAATGACGACGTCTCCCCTTTGCGGTTGGCCGAGACGGTAGGTGATTTTGTCAGTCAAAATGTATTCTTGGTCATGAAAATTAGGGTACATGGAATTACCTTTGACTTGGTGGGGTTGGAAAAGAAAAAGGTACATCAAAACGAAAATCGCCAAGGCGATGACAAAGGTTTCGACAATATCCAGAAAAAAACCACCGACACGTTTAAAGATGGACATCTTTTTTATTTTAGGCCTCTGTGAATTGTCTGTAAAGAAGGAATTTGTTAAAATAAAGGAAGAAAGGGTGATTAGCTCAGTTGGTAAGAGCGCTGCATTCACATTGCAGAGGCCGCAGGTTCGAGTCCTGCATCACCCACTTTTTTATGCAAAGAAAAGAGCGGGGCTCGTGTGTTTTTTGAGCAACCCGCTCCAGTTAGTTGACAATTCAGTGATAGTAGATGGTTGCCTGGGCAATGGTCTCGCCAGGTTCGGGCGTTTGCAGTCCCGGCGGGATTTCAATCTCCCAGACCGTCTTTGAACCATCGTCAGGGAAAAAGACAAGCGTAGGGTTATCAGGATATTCTCTGGGGAGAAACACATACTTGTTGGGAATGGTTTCTCCGCAAGGACAAAATCGGCCAAAAAAGGGTTGCCACCCCAAAAACTCAACCCGAGAAAGATCAAGATCCTGCCAATACCGGTATCCTTCGAATGAGGTTTTGGTCATCAATTCTCCGCCTGATGGCAATTGGAACTGCGTCCAATACCATCCGTCTTTTTCGAGATTCTTGATAATCCCTACTTCCGTCTTCACTTGGTGAAGAACCGTGGAAGAGGGTAGAACCAGGACGATGAAGACGCTAGCTAAAAGAAGAAGGCTTTTGCTTGAAAATCTCAATTTCTCTTTTGAAAGAATTATGTAAAGACAGAAACCTAAAGTAATCGTCCAAATGACGGCCGAAAGAAAGAAAAGCGGAAGATGGATTTTCAAATTGAGAACAATAATGACACAAATGAAAACGAGGCCTAGTTTCCGCCAAAAATTGCTCTGACGTGTCGCGGCAAGGACGAGAATAAAGAGAGTGAGAAAACCCAAAAGCACAAGCAGAATGGGGATGGCAAAAGTCATTCTTTCCTCCTTTTTCCCTGTCTATTTAAATGTCAAGAAGGTAATGATAACAGAAAATGAACACAAAGTCAACCTATAGTGAAAAAAGAGGAAGAAAAAAGGGGGCGGGTTTAGATGAAAGAGGCTTGGCGATCAAGCAAGAGTCTCTTTCCCAAGGAGAATGGTGCAATGATGCCTCTCCATCCATTCCTAGGATAACCCGCCCCTGTGGGCTTGAAAAGAGGGAGGAGGTTGCTGGGTGGCCAACAGGCAGGGATTTCTCCCTTATTCAGCCGGAAATCCGGCCGAGTTTTCCACACAGTGATGCTCCGAAGGTCGTCCAGCGATGCTCCCGCGAACCCAGACAAACCTCACTCCCTCTCCCTTTTCCTGGTGGGAGAAATGAAGGCAGAACCCTCATTTTTTTTCTCCCACCAACAACTAAGGAGGACACACCTTACTGAGACTGCGATCAATCCCAGAAGGAAAATTTCCCAAATTGTTAAGGTAAGACTATTTTATAAGATATAAAGCATTTGTCAAGGGAGAAAGCCTGAGAAATAACATCGGATCGTAAAATCATGAGTTCTGGCAAAAGATTCAGCTCCTTTTTTTTGCCATAAAAAAACCGCTCTCGGGAAACACTTTTGGTGCTCTTTGAGAGCGGCTGACTATTGACTCATTTTTTTGAGGCTGGGTAAAGTTTAGAGACGGCTTTTTCAATCGTCTCAAGGATCTCACTGTCCTTAAACCCATCCATCGGGGTGAGTTGCCCAGAGGCAACGGCGAGTAAGAAATTCCTTCCTTCGTAACGAAATGCCTGCATCGCTCTTGTTTGGCTCGCCTTAGCAAAAACATGAGTCGTTCTGGCTATACGATAAACATCATCAGGACGGGTATTCACTTCCACCAAGACACTCTGTAAATCACCTTGCTGAAAACGCAGAAACTCGACCAGGACAGTCACCGGAATATCTCGGTGTTCAGCCTCTTTTGTAGCGGTTTCTCTCACGACTTCCAGGATTCTGGCTCTTTTGGCGTTCATTTCTCCTCCGGGATTTTTATCAGGTCTAAGATAAAGCCCGTTATGCAGGCCACTAAGATAATGAGCCAAGCGATGCCCACTTGCGTCTGACCAGTAAGAGCGAGAACAATCACTCCCAAGGCGGCAGCGACGGTAAACAAAAGATCAAGCTTCAGGCGTTTTGGTTTTGAAAAAGACACAAGGCGATCAAAAAGCACAAAGACACCGACCAAAATAGCCATAGCAAAAGTCACCCCTCGCAAGAGTAAATCAGCCATTTCTCCTCCCTTTCCCTTTATTCAGTTTTCAATGGGGGAATGATAACAGACTCTCCTGGAAGAGTCAACCTATAAGAGAAGATTGACCAAAGAAAAAGCCAGGCTTGATTGGTTGGGTAACCAGCAAACCTGGCTTCTTGGCAAGGGTGTTTCTGAATCAATGATTGTTGAAGCGATTCAACAATTGGAGGGCGACCGGGTCATATCCAGCGGCCACGGTAATTTCCATCATGGAATCAAAGTCAACACTGAACCTCCTCACACCTGTGTGTATTTCATCAGCGATTTTTCCCAAAGTCTCTTCCAATCTCCATAATTCGCTCTTCCGTAACACTGGGAAAGCAAGACTTTTGTAGCCTCTTGCTTGGGCCGCCACCAGCGCGGCATAGACGAGGTCCTTTAACCTCTTCTTATAGAGGTCATTGACGTAGATGACGTCCCTGAATTGGCCATCATGGCTCAAACCGCCTCCTGTGGCAACAATCACCTCGCCGTCTTTGGCGCCTGACGCCAACTTCTTCCGGGCTTGGCTCCAATAATAATCACCAGCGATTTTCCAAATTGCCAAGTCGACCTCATCCTGCCTGTTTTCCTTTGTTTCAGGGGGCGGGATGAGTTTGGCAATCGCGTCAACCTTGACTTCAGTGACATCACCTGGGACCACATGACACTCGACCATCCTTCACTCCTTCTTTCAAAAGAATTTTTCCGCTTGATTCAAAAACGCCTTAAGGTGCCAAAAATGTGCCTTGTAGCACATTGAGACTTTATTCTAGCACAACCAGATTCAAAAAAACAAGCGCCCTTGAAAGAGAAAAAACCCTCCTTTTGAAGACTTCAAGAAATTACTTGACGTTTTTGACAGGCAACCTGTCTGGTCAAATCATCTCTCTCCGTCCGGAGGGTAAGTTTGAGTTGCTTTATTTCTCGCAACACGTCCATCGGAGGGGTTTGCCACATTGGGGGCAGTGTTTATGGTGTCCGTGGTGCAGTTCGAAGCCGCAGCCTGGGCAGGGTGAATCCCGATGGATTCTGTAAGGGGCTTTAGGAGGTTTCAGCTTCGCACCGCAATAGGGACAGAATTTTCCAAACGCTGATCGTTGACACTTTGGACAAATCATCTTTCCTCCTTCCTGTTTCCCTATGACTCTTGATAGAAGGCGTAGCCGTCCCGTTTTTCAATGAGTTTATCACCCTTTGCAGGTCCATGCCGGCAACCATCGACGATTACATAGTAACCCTTTTGAGTGATCTCCAGAGCGACTGAGATTGTCAATTCGATGCTCTTGGCACAATCAAAACTCTTGCAATCACAGTAAACACTTGTTGTGGGCATCGTTATCCTCCTTATTTTCACCCAAGGGCAATAATCTCCACCTCTCTTGGCGGATAAACAACTTCTTTTTGAGTGGAGACGTCTTCTTTGCTGAGATTAATCTCGATCTTCGAGATGTTGCTCAATGGCCAAACTGGGCCTAGAAGATTGAGAGAGCTGGCGAAAGCCGAAAGCAGTTTAAAGAAGTTCAAGTTGGACTCAGTTAATACTGCCTGGATTTCTGGAGTGGCTTCCACCACTATCTCAAAGCGCTTCTCAATCATCTCACTGACGCTTTTGTAACCCTTCATGACAACGTGGTCATAGAGCTCTTGGGGAGCAAAACCATTCCGAGGAACACCTTTGGCAAAGACTCGCTTGTCTTGAGGAACAAAGCAGTCAAGAGAGACTTCTATGGTTGTCTTCACTTTGCCAATTTTATAAGAGAAGAGGGCGTCAACAGTGAATTTACCCTCTTCGACCTCTGGCAGACCCACCGGACAGTATTGAAACCCTTTCTCCTTCCAGAAACGGTCTTTAACCTCAATCACTCGACCATCCTTAACTTTGAGCAGAAGATCACCATCGAAATTCTTAGCGTAGACAACATACCGCCGGCAAATAAAAAAATTCACCAGCGCCATCACGACTGCCAGGAAGACGAATAAGAAAGACAGGCCCAACAAGGAAGAACCCCATGTTTTGTTTATCACGGTACCAACAAAACCAATGACAACAAAAACTAAGAAAGTCATCAAAAAAGGTAGACATCCGTTATCAATTGGATCAGAAGCCGCCCACAGAAAATATCTCTTGAACATTTCTTTCCTCCTTCAGAGTATTTTATATTGTCAAAGAACCTTTTTTAAACCAAGAAACAGGTGCAAACGGACCTGGATTGGCTTGATTGAGAAGGATGATAACAAGAGAGCCGATTAAAGTCAAATAATATAGGTTCTATTTTCTTTCAGAATTAGTTTTGTTCTTTTAAACTTTTTTCTAAACACCCCCAGTAAACCTATAATATTGACATTGAAGAAAAAAAATGATAGGATAACATTACTTTGACTACATTGGGTAGTCACTCCACTAGCGACCTGAAGAAAATTCAGGCGCAAAGAAGAAAAGGAGGGACGTTGAAATGTCGTGGGCTCTGATAGGTGAAAATGGAGAGACGTTGGTGGGTCGACTTGGAGAACCAATTGAGGATCCAGCACAAGGAGTTCGACTAAGCTTTTGGGACGATATACTTGGTTCCAAAGCAACTGGGCCTGGACTTACCTACAATTGGGGAACGGCAGAAGGATCGGCCATTTTTCAAAGTCTCGGGGGTGTGAGTTACGGATACAATCTTCGAGTGGTCGGTTCGAAGGTCAAAGATGTCAAGAGGGTAATCAGGGAGTTGTATAAGGCACTCGGAGTGAAAGTCTTGACACCTTCTTTCTTCAAACTGCCTGCCTTGTCAGGACGCCTTCAGAGGTTTAAGTTCCTGATAAGATATGTCTGGTTCGGTGTTGAAGACGCTGAATAGAAACTGAATAGGGTGGGTGCGCTAGCCTGCAAAGGCTACCCGGCGAGAGCCAAAAGCGCACCTTTTTTTATTCAAGAAATTGATTTCAGCCAGTCAATCTGTTAAAATTCGCGCCTGTTCTTTCAAATAATTTCTGGAAAGGAGAAGAGAAATGGACCAAGGATACTATGAAGAGGGTTTGCCTTCGGCTCACGGAGGCAGCATCGTCACATTGGAAAAGGGAAATGAGGTTCTCATCAAAGCCGGTTTTGGTTATCCAGTTTATCTCGAGGATCGAACCGACGTAATCGCCGGTGTCGACCAATTCTCTGCCATGACCGCTGGTGGGGTCAGATTAGGTTGTCATGACGGCCAAGGTGTGACCAAAACAGGCAAATCAGTGCCCGATTTTGTCCTCTCCCAAGAGGCTATCACCGTTCTCCGAGAAGTAGGCAAAACACCAGAAGATATTTGAAAAGAATCCAGCCGGGCTGGTTTGTTTAAAAAAAGCAGACCAGCCCCTTTTTTTATGCCAGTTCATCTCTCTTGTGAAAAATTCTGTTTTTTGTTATGATCTCTTCGGAGTGGGTTCTTGAAAAAAAGACAGGAGGAAAAGATGGAAGAGCAAGAGGAAGAGAAAAAGGAAGAATTGACACCCAAACAGATAAGAACGCGTCGGCGAGGCATTTTGGCGATGATTGTCATTTTTCTTCTTTTTTGGGTTTTTGTGACATGGCAGAAGATAGAGGGTGTGAACAGGTTGATCTGGTTTTCAATTGCCCTTATCTTCATTTTTTTCATCGCCCAAGTAGTGAGTTACGCCGTCAGCCCAGACAAAAAACCTTAAAGAACAATCACCACCCACCCCAACGGGGGATAAACTTCCCAAAAAGTCTATCCCCTTTTTTTATGCACCTTAATCATTTTGGAGAAAACAGCCTAGAAGACTGTGCTATAATCAAAAATGGTTTAAAAAAATGAATAACGTTGAAAGTCCAAGACCAGCCGGAAATAATGAAGAAGAAAAAACAACGGAAAAAGCCAGTGCCATGAGGGTTTTTTATTTGGGCCGGGATTTTTATAGCCGTCCCCAAGTGGTTTTGATCGCGGGGAGAGACAAACAAGAAGCCTTAAGTTTATTTAATCAACTGTTAAAATTAGAAAATAATCCACCAGTGAATGAAGAGGTCCTCGGAGAATTGGATTTATCCAAATCAAGCCTCAAAATTATTGAGCCCCCAGGAAACAGTCATTTAGATCGTTAAATCCCTCTGGATGATTTTTTCACCAATGAAGCTTGGGTAACAAGAAAAGCCGCTTTTTTCATATTATTTAAATAGTGGTTGTCTTTTCTTTTTGCTTCGAGTCCCTCAAGAATTAAAGTTTCGCCATCTTTTTCCAAATCATCTTCTAAAACGGCTATTGCTGTCCAGCCAGTCATTGAACTCTCGTCTCTGAATAAGAGGAAAAAGGCGCTGTCTCCATATTGACTTTTTGCTACTTGGAGAAATCTCTCTTCTACACCTTTAACTCCTGGTTTGGGCATTAAGGGGATGGCGACTGTTTTGATTCGTTCCCAGACCTCGCCACCTAAGCAACCGTCAATCACCCAATGACTGGTTAGATTCAATTCATTCAACAAAGGAATCCTTTGAGCATGATGATCATACGCAAATTGCTTCGGGTCTTTATAAAACAGTTGGAGGTCCTCAAAAGTAGAACGTTCTGGTGACATTTTTTTCAGATAAAAACTGCCCTCAGGCAGTCAAGTTTTTATAGCATGAAATTTTTTCCAAGTCAAGGATATTTCAATTAGAAAAAAAGACAAGGCGCCCTTGAAAGATGAAAACCCTTCGTGGGCGCCATACTTAGACAAATGAATGAGAGAGGTTTCTGTAGGGCAAAATGAGTACCTACATTCTCTTCTCAAAGGCATGAGCAAGTTCGGCAGCCAGTTTATTGAGCACTTCCTCACCGAAAGTTGAATAAAAGGCAATGGAACGATTATCTTTATCCGAAGGAAAAGCGACCACAATCTCTTTTCCATCACGAGTGAAAACTAATCCCCAACACCAAACATAGTCATCGCTAGTGATAACAGTCCTCATTGCCAGGAATCCAATAATAGAACGGCCGATTTTCTGCAATTCAGATTCAATCCACTCCCGTTTGTCATAGAGAGTGTTCAGTCTCTTAATCCCTTGAGGAAATTGAGGAGCGATGGTCCCCAAAAGAGCATCTTCGTTTTGCCCTTTATTCAGATCCATTCCCAATTTCTTTTCAAAGGCAAGAGAAAGGTCTTCAGCCAGTTTGCTGAGGACATCTTCACTGACGGTGAGAAATGAATAAAAAGCGATGGAACGTTCAGCTTTGCCATCTTCGATATAGGGAAAAGCGACCTCAATCTCTTTTCCTCCATCACGTGAGAAAATCAATGTTCTATACCAAACATATTGATCGCTGGTGGGGATACGTCTCCCTCTTAGGAATCCCGCGATTGAACAGCCGATTTCGTCCAATTGAAAGTCAACCCACTCCCGCTTGCCATAGAGAACGTTCAGCCTTCTAATGTTTTTAGGAAATTGAGGTGGAGTGCAAACCTCGATGCTCAAAAGAGCGTCATGATGTTGTTTTTGACTCACCGTTCAACTCCTTTCTCTTCTCCTTATTCAGTTGTCAATTGAAGGAATTATAATGAGAAACAGTCAAGAAGTCAATCTTATAGGGCTTTATTCCAATTCATAAGCCTGGAGAAGGTAATCTTCAGCCAGCCGGAGGTCTTCCAGAAACCCTTCTTGAAGTTCAGGAGGATAAAATTTAAGCCAGAAAGTTGTGCTATACTCAATTTAAGAGAGGAGGTGAGAGTATGGCAAATATTATTCCTGTAATTTTAGGTGGTTTATTTGGTGGTTTGTTAAGAGGAATTTTGGGGATAGCCAAGTCTCTGATCACTAAAAAAGATGAGTCTATTAATTATAGCTACTTCTTTTTATCGTTAGCCGTTTCCATGGTGGTGGGAGTTATTGCCGCCTCCTTGTGGCCAGAGGGTGATTTTCGAATTGCTTTATTAGCCGGATATGCAGGAAGCGATTTCCTTGAAGGGTTATTTAAACTTAAATTCGAACAAAAATTTCTCAAAATCAAGGAGTAGTCTTACGTTTTTTGACCACAATTTTAGTGGTTTTCTCTCTCTTAGCAAAAGGCTCAAGTTTTTTCATCAAATTAATACTCAATTTTTTTTCATCATAAGCATTACCTAACCTAATGATGTCAAAAATAACTACATCGTTTAGTTCACCTGAATCTTTAACAATCTTTTCTATGTCCTTTCTGCCTGGTTTGCCGATTTGAGGAAATCGAGTTTCTGATTGAGTGATAATGTAAAGATAAGTTGTTCCAAATTTTATTTTTTTAACCCCTTTTTCCTTAGCAAGTATAACTATATCTTTTTTCAAACTATCAAGTTTTTCTTGGGCTTTCTCTATTCTAGCTTCCCAGTAGAGGTATTGAGAGGTTAAATCTTGCAGTTTAGATGCCATAAATTTACTATATCACAAAAAGGAAAAATCCAGTACCTTGTTCGAAACCAGACGTGATCACTACTACAACTTAAACTTCTTCCCATAGCAGTTTTGAGCCTTACTAAAGCCTGCTTGCTGAGCCTCTTTTTCTGTGCAAAACCACTGTTCACCTAGATCTTTTTCAACTATTGCTGCGCTGTATTCGCTGCAGCCAGGGAAATGATAAGTTTTTGTTCCATCGGCTCGGCTGATATTTCCTTTGATAATGCATTTTGGGTCATCTGGTTTTTCTGATAGACAAAGTGGACTGAAAATGCCTATTTTATTTTCAAAAGCGAAGTCATAAGCTATTTTCAACCGAGATCTTTCCGGACTCGGAGTGCCATCATACCTAGCCCAACCTTCTTTAAGTAATACTTCATTGACAAGAGTTTTGCCAACATAGACTAAAGCAATGGAGCGTTTATATTGGTCAAACGAAAAAATATCCAATTTTACCTTCTTACCCAAAATTAATTCCTCTAATCTTTTTTTTGCCTCTTGTCCTCCGCAAAATTCTAACTCGGGGGCATAAAGATTGCCCAGTCGTATTCCAGGCCCTTGTTCTAAGGCGAAACTATCGCCATCAAATACTTTTTTAACAATAAAAAATTCTTCGGTTTTTTGGAGTTTTTGATAAAGAAAAAGGTTTGACAAAAGAGAAGCAAGGATTAACAATAACCCAGGAATAATTAGCATCTCCTTTTTTATTTTGACAATTCTCACATCATTAAAATTGCCATGATTAACGCCTCAAATGATTAAAAGATCATTCTACTAATTATAACATCAAAATAAGAGATTGCAGAGGAATGTTCAGATTAATAGAAAAGTTTAATTAGGGTGATTTGGTTAACAATATTCGGACTTATTATACCACGGTTAGCGAACAGGAGAAAACAGAATACTTGAGTTGTTTTAATATTGCTTTTTAATGGGAAGATGCAAAAAAAAAGGTTGTTGTGAAACTTGATGAGAAGATCTTAATCAATCTACTAGAAGAAAATTGACACCAGTATGGCAATAAGAGAAATTACAAGAGCTATCCACCCCGGTAGAACAGTTAGTCCTTCTATTAACCTTCTCCTTTGCTCATCCTTTTTTTGCTGTTTTCTTTTTAATTCAAGAAGACCCACTATTTTATTTGCTATTCCACTTCCCCAAATACCTCTTCTTGTATACTTTTCACTTAATTGGTTTATTTGAATGAGTGTATCTGCATCAAAAGCGTCTTTCCACCCTTTATCTAACCCTAGTATTATATCCAACATCGTCTTAAATCTCTTCATCACAAATATTTTACCACATAAACAAATTTTTTGTGACTCCTGCCGTGAAGCTCCCTTCTACCGTTGCGCTAATTAAAGAATTAGCCGGCAGTTTGATTTTTTGGGGACGACTTTTGGAGAGACTGCTCCCTTTTAACTCTTCATACGATCGCCGACAAATCCGAGAAGATTAGCGAAAAGACCGATATCAGCTCCAATGAGGACGGCTCTAAGTATATCTGAGAAGTCACCCCTGGTTATTCCCATAATTATCCCTATTATCAACCCGATCGTCGCTCCTCCCCAAATTGCCGATTTTCCTGCGGTAAAAAAACTTGACACTAAGGCTAACAAACCAATAATTAAAAAAAGGTTAAGTATCGGCACTGTTTTCATTATAACACTCAAATCCACTAAAAAGGGGGGCACACCCCCTGAAAAGACACTTCCCCACCCCAAAGTTCCTTAGTCTTCCCCACGCATATTTCCGGAACTTTTTAACATCCACACCTTTTTAAAAATTTTTTTGGATTGTCCGGCAAGGATGTTAGAAATGAAGTGGCTAAAATGGCTGCCGGGCGACCCCAGTGGCAGTTCAATTAAACACAATTTTAAATATTGTCTCAAACTTCAAGAGGTATTTCAACCTAATTACCCTCCTACTATCATAGCTGAAGTTGCTTGAGATGTCAGCTTTCTCTGGGAAAGCTCCTTTTTATTTCTAATAAAATAATGTTTCTGGCTATCGATAAATATCTAGCCCTGTTTTTTCTTGCCTTTTTTAGCTTTTTAGAGGTTGTTCTACCATGCCTTACTAGATTGGCAACGTTGTTTAATGGCATTATTCTTCTATCACTAGTGCCAAGTTCATGGTGCATTCTTTTCCATTCAGCTTTCTCAACCTTACCACCAGAGCGAATTACAGCTCGACATAATGACTCAAGCGACCTGAAGGCAAAAAGAAAAGCGTCATCGCCTCCATCTGAAAGTGCTGTCTTATAGTCTTTAAGCGCCATTCTATGATGTACACTTTTTATTGCTTCTCTTGTTATTTTCGCCGCATATTTAAGGTTTGAATTAGCTGAACATTTTCTAGGTGGCTTAAATAAGCCGTATTTGGAGTCAATTGTACCAATAATTGCTTCTCGAACTCTTGAACCTCTTACTTCAACCCAGCCGAGGCGTGTGTAGGAGAGAGAGATGTTTGTCAAAATAGCATAGCTAGCAAGAAAGGTGTCCAAGATGTTTTTAGCCAATGGGTTTAACTCACTAAAGTCTTTTTTAGTACTACTTATCCAAAGGTGGAAACCATCTAACCAAATATCAAGTTTTAAACTACCAAATATTGGCTCTTCAACAAGCCTAAATTTTGAGCATCGTTCAATTGGGTGAACTCTCGATAAAAAGTAGAATGAGGATAATTTTTTTTGCTTCATCTGGCACGTTTATATTACCTCAATATCAGTCTCGTCGCAAGATTAACACGACCACTTCGCTCTATATTACTTGACAGTCTGTGAAAAGGGTGTTACGGTGGGTTTAATGGGGTAGATTTACTAAAAACTCACATTTCAATTAAGGGGAAATTTTTTGGTCCGCTGAAAGGCGGGTTTTTTTATTGAGAATTTTAAAAGAAAGGAGGTGAGAAAATGAAGAAACTAATATTTGGAACAATTTTTGCTTTTGTACTGTTTTTGTTAGGTGCTCAAAACGTTGCGGCAAGTTATGTTTTCAACAGCACAAACGCACTTAACAAGGCTCAGCTGGTTCCAGGTCGTGAAGGACAACTTGCTCCCTATGTAGATTTAGTAGAAACTGGTGTTGGATATGTTAAATTACAGTTTGTTAATGCATACGTGGGTTTACACTACTTCGAATATAGGATAGATGGCGCAGTTTTAACCTCAGGGGAACCGCATGCGTTTTTAAATGTTATTCACGGAGATACAACCGAGTTTGAGTATCCCGGAGTTTGTGTTCAAACAACAGGTGCGGATTGTCCTACGGGACCAATCGAGATGACAATAAACGCTAACGAGAAAGTTGAAGTTCGATTAGCTCTTGGAGGAGAAAACGATTGGTATTTTGACTGGACAGAATTTGATGTACAAGTTGCTCTGACAACTCCTGAAATCCTAGGTTTTCTTAGTCCGACTTTGAGTTGTGGCGCATTGACAAACATTCACTCAACTACCGTGGATTGGACCGATTCAACTGGCGGTGTAGGCGGTGTCGTGGGCTACGAATACGCTATCGATTATCCGCTCGAAGGCGGTGGTACTGGCCATTGGACCACATTCTTAACTCCTTCCCAAAGAAGTGGGGCTCTTAATGAAGGACTCCATACCATACAGGTTCGTGCAAAAGACAGTGCTGGAAATTTTTCAGAATGGTCAAACACTTGTACCATTACTACAGACTGGACAACTCCCGATGTTGAAATAACCAATCCGGCTGATGGTTCTTTTGTTAGTGGGGTTGTTGACATTAGAGGATCAGTAACCGACGTTAACCCACATCATTACTGGTTGGCAATTTATTCTGGAGCCACACAAATTGCTGGTCCCGGCACGGTAAATAGAGCAGATTCTTTTACTAATGAATCACTAATGTCATGGGACACAACACCGCTGATGGATGGGGCTACTTACATCATAAAACTTGAGGCTCGTGATGCCGCTAACAACAAAGACAGCGGATCGGTTGATTGGCATACTGTAATAGTTGATAACGACTCTGACGATGATGGGATTCCAAATTCATCAGACAATTGTCCTAAAGTAGCTAATTCCGATCAGGTCGATCTAGACGGAGATGGCTATGGAGATGTTTGCGATAACGACAAGGATGGTGATGGGGTTACAAGCGATATCGATTGTGATGATCTGAATGTAAAAGCAACAATGAGAATTGGCTCTAAGGCTTGTTTCCTCTATAGAATGTGCTCTCGATTCAAATTCAAGTGGTGTTTCTGGAAGGGTATTTTAAACGCACCGGGTTTACAGAAACATTTTAATCCATACTCTCAGGCGATTGAACACGTAGGGAGGAAGTAAAGAAGCCCGGATTGCTCAAACGACCCTAATGGCATAATGAAATATTTATGTGATTGGGTTGTTTGTTGATTTTAACCTCTCAAATAGATTTAAATCTTTCGAGCTTCATTTAAAAGGAGTGATGAAGTTTTAGAAATTATTTTTCATCATAAAAAAAATTATCTGGTTTTCTATCCAAAGATTTATTCTAAAATATTTTCGAGTTTCATCAAGTGATAAAATGTGTAGATAAGGCGAATGAGAAATTTAAATGAAGAAATATAATAAAACTATTTCTGCTTCAGTAGTGGTTACTGCTAAAAATGAAAGCCAATCAATAAAAACCTTACTTGATTCTTTGGAAAATCAGTCGATTTTCCCAAAGGAAATAATAATTGTAGACGGGGGATCAACAGATGGAACAGCTGAGATTATTAAAGAAAGGAAGACAAAAAATAATCTAATTAAACTTTTAGTTAATAAGGGAGTTTCTAGGGCAAAAGGTAGAAATATAGGTATAATGAATTCAAGAAGCAAAATTATTGCAGTAACGGACGCCGGGGGGTATCCTAAGAAAAACTGGTTTGAGAAAATTACTTATCCATTTCATAATCCAAAAGTTGAAGTAGTATCCGGGTTTTATCAAGCTCAAACATCTACTGTTTTTGAAAAGTGTGTAACTCCGTACTTTCTCGTAATGTCAGATAAAATCAAACCTGGCGAGGAATTTTTACCTTCGTCTCGTTCGATTGCCTTTAGAAAATCAATTTGGAAAAAAGTTGGAGGCTATCCCCAGAAATTTTGTTATAACGAAGACTTAGTTTTTGCTTATAATTTAAAAAAAACTGGCGTTTCTTTTTATTTTGAACCGAAAGCTAAAGTTTTTTGGTTCCCACCAATAAATCTTTTTCAATCAGGAAAAAAATTATTTGACTTCGCGCGAGGTGATGCACAATCGGGTATTCCACGACCCAAAGTGAAACTCATCTTTTTACGATATGGGGTGGGTTTGTTTTTTTTGATTTTTGGGAATTATCAAATACTTATTTTTTCCGTTTTTCTTTACTTTCTTTGGGCAATCTGCAAAAATTTTAAGTATGCAAGAAATATTCAGGCTTTATTTTGGTTGCCAGTGATTCAGACAACTTCGGACCTTTCTGTTATGGCAGGAACCATTTTAGGAATACTAACCAAAAAATGAAAATAACAGCTACAATTCTCACCAAAAACGAAAAGAAAAATATTGAGGGGTGTCTCAAGGCCCTCGAGTGGTGCGATGAAATTATGGTCATTGATGACTTTTCAGAGGACCAAACAGTTCAAATTGCAAGGAAATTAGGTGCCCAAGTTTTTCAACACTCTCTCAACAATGATTTCTCCCAACAAAGGAATTATGGTTTAGCCAAAGCAAAAGGGGAGTGGGTCCTTTTTGTTGACGCGGACGAAAGGGTCACCCCTGCCTTGGCTCAAGAAATCAAACAAGAGGTAAGAAAGGGTGAATATAAGGCCTTTGTTTTTAAAAGACAAGACTTTTTTATGGGCAAGGCTTTGAAATATGGAGAAACGAGCCATGTCAGGCTCTTGAGAATGGCCAAGAAAAACGGCCAATGGGTCCGTCCGGTTCACGAAGTCTGGGAAACTAAATGGCCGACTCAAACTCTGAAAAACCCCCTGCTTCATTATCCTCATCCCTCGATGGTCCAATTTTTTGATCAAATCAATTTTCATTCCACTTTACACGCTCAAGCCCTGAGAAAAGAAGGCGTCCGCTTTTCCCTGTTTCGTTTAATTGGCAACCCTTTAGGGAAATTTCTCCAGAATTATATCTTGAGATTAGGTTTTCTGGACGGCACTCATGGCTTTGTTATGGCAATGATGATGTCTTTGCATTCCTTTCTGGCGCGCGGCAAACTATTTAGCCTGAAAGATGAAAAAAGTTAGAAAAATAGGCCCAACCTTGTTTTTCCTCTGGACCCTGCTCATCTTGGCCTTTTACATTAAAGAATTACTTTGTCGAGGAGGTTTATGTTTGAGTTGGCCATAGCCATAGGGCTTTACTCTTATCTGATTTTATGCCTGGGTCTTTTGGGCAGACTGACTTTTTATCCGGTGACAATTCTCTCGGTTCTCTTCTGGGGTTTTTTCACGATTGTGAAAAGAAAAAAGGGGATTAAGATAGGGTGGGGGAGTAAGCGAAAATTTTTTGCCGATTCACTGATTCTTTTTCTTCTTTTAATACTTCTGTTTCAAGCAATTATTAACTTGATTGGCGCCTTGGGTCCAGAATTGTCTTTTGACGCTCTTTGGTACCACCTGACCTTGGCGAAACTCTATGTCAGTGAACAGAGAGTTTTCCATATTCCCGGGGGTTTGCTTTATTACAGTGCCATGCCTCGTTTTGGGGAAATGCTTTATGCCGCGGCTCTTATCTTTAAAGATGAAATTTTGGCCAAATTAATCCATTGGGGTTTTGGTCTTTTGTCTGCCCTGGCTTTGTGGTCACTCTTAAAACGTTATCTCAATCCCCGCTTCAGTTTTTTGGGCATTACCCTTTTCTATACCCTTCTGGTGGTGGGCTGGCAGTTGACCACGGCCTATGTGGATTTAATCAGAGTCTTTTTCGAAATCTTAGCTTTGACATACTTCCTTCTTTGGCTTGAGAAAAAAGGCAATTGGTTGACCAAAAGTGCCTTGATGATGGGTTTTTCTTTGTGCACCAAACACCTAGGTTTGGAAACCCAGGCCATTTTTCTGATTCTCATCCTTCTCTTCAGTCAAAAAAGAATGAGGGATGGCTTGACTTTTTTAATGATTTCTTTAACAGTGGCTCTGCCCTGGTATCTCTTATCTTTTCTCAACACCGGTTATCCTTTTTATCCCTTGTTTACCCCTTGGTTTACATGCGGCCAAATAGGGGAGTGGGAGCACTTTTTGGCTGCTCATAATCCCCTGCTTTTCTTCACCAGCCCTTGGTCAACCACTTTTCATTTAGACAATCTTCTCTCTCCGGTTTTTTTGATTCTCTTGCCCTTGGTTTTGGTGAAGATTTGGAAGCAAACAAGAATCATCAAAATCACCGCTCTTTATGCTTTGCTCGGTTACTTTTTTTGGTGGCTGACTCCCCCATCATCGGCCCGCTATTTATTGCCTTTCATCCCCGCTTTAATCTTAGTTTCCTTAAAAACCTTGACTTTTTACAGAAAGTCCGTCCAGCAGATTGCCCTGGGTGCCATGGTCTTTGCCTGTCTGCTTAACCTTGGTTCCAGAGCTTTAGCCACCAGCAAATTCCTGCCCGTTGTTTTGGGCCAGCAAAGCAAAGTTGAATTCCTATCTCAAAATCTCAACTTTGATTACGGTGACTTCTATGATGTGGACGGCTTTTTCAAAGAAAACATCAAGGAAAATGATTTGGTCTTGATTCAGGGCATCCACAATCTCTATTATATTGACTTTCCTTTTGTCCATGAGTCATGGGCCCAACCAGGCACCAAATTTACTCATCTACTCATCAGAGAAGGGGACTTGCCTGAGGAGTACAATCAGGCTAAACTCATTTATGAAAATGCCAAAACTAAAGTTAAGCTTTATGAGCTTGAATGAAGCCTCCCCGTCCTTGAAAAGGCGGGGTTTCCTCTTTCAGAGAAAAGGTTCCCGCTCCGCGGGAAAGCCTTCGATTCTTTCTTCATTCATTCCCGCCTTTGGGAAGGCGGGGAATTCTGAAGGGCGAATAGAAACCCTGTTTTTTCTTTATTTGATTCTTTTCCCTTTTGGGGTCTTGGCCAGACTGCCTTTAAATCTTTGGGGACTGGCAGAAGTCAAAATCTACTTGGTAGACCTCGTCTTAGCCTTGCTCGTGGCCAGTTGGGGAATCTGGCGTTTTCTCATTAAAAGGAAGCCTTATCAATTGCCACCATTAGCCTTACCTCTTTTTTCTTTTGCCATCATTGCCCTCCTTTCTCTGGGAGCGGCGACTCCCCTACTGTCAAATAGGGAAGTGATAGTCTCTGGTCTCTATCTAGTCCGCTGGCTGGTTTACGTGGGTTTTTACTTGGTTCTTTTTGACCTTAAAAAAACCCTTTTCAAAAAAAGAAATCCTTTGCATCTTTTAATGGTTTTGGGGATGGCGGTGGCTCTTTTTGGTTTTGTTCAATACTTTTTTTATCCTAACCTGAAGCCTTTGGAAGTTCTTAATTGGGACCCGCACTTTTATCGGCTCGCGTCCTCCTTCCTTGACCCGAACTTCACCGGTTTAATCCTGGTCTTGACCTTAGTCATCATTGTCAATGACCTTTTAAAGAACAAAAGAAAGAAAAGTTTGTGGTTAATCGGAGGGATGACTTACATAGCTTTAATTTTGACTCACTCCCGTAGTTCCTACCTGGCTTTTCTGGTGGGTATCGGTTTCATCGCTTTTTTCAGAAGAAACTTAAAATTGTTTTTGGTGGCCTTAGTCCTTTTAATTTTCTCTCTGGCCATTCTTCCTCAACCCGCGGGCGAAGGGGGGAAATTAACCCGAACCTATACAATTGCCGACCGCTTGGTCAGTTGGCAAAACGCCATGACCATTTTTCAAGGCCACCCTTTGCTTGGGGTGGGTTTCAACACTTACCGATACGCCCAAAGAGATTATGGGTTTTTAGAAGAAGATTGGCAGGAGAGTCATGGAGCGGCTGGCACTGACTCAAGTTTGCTTTTTGTTTTGGCCACCACCGGTCTGCTGGGCTTAGCCAGTTATCTTTGGTTTTTATTCAGGGCTGGAGCCCTGGCTTTTAAACAAAGAAAAAAAATAATGGGAGTTGTTTGTTTAGCGAGTTTGGGAGCGATTCTTATTCACTCCTTTTTTCTCAATTCCCTGTTTTATCCCTGGGTGATGGGCTGGTTAATGATTTTGTTAGTTTGTTTGTAAAAAAAAGGTGCTTGTCAAGCAATTAGGACTCAACAAGCACCGAGTCAGTGAATCACGATCAATCTGTCAAGAGGTACTCCAGTAATGAATGAGATTCAAGAAGAGCCAAAGGACTCCAGCACCAATGGCGATTCCCAGTAAACCCATGCAAAAACTTGTGTAGTCTTTCTCAAGATCAACCTTGAGCTTCTGGTTATCCAACCGAGAAAAAACAGGTTTCAAATTATGACCCGGTTTGATCTTTGTTTGATACCGATAATAACAACCTTTTTCGCCTCGACCAAGATAGGTGAGGATGATTTCCTTATCTGTGTCTTCAGTAGTAATCGTCGGTTCGGCCGGATGGAGACGCTCGAAAAGCCTCTCATCGACATCAACAATTTCGACTTCCGTGACCCCTTCAGGGACATAAATGTCATAAGTATGTTCTTTCTTGCCAAAGGGAAATTTTACGATGCAGTAGATAAAAGCAAAGAGAACAAAAAGGACTGAACAGCATGCCAGCGAGGAGTCTAAAAAAGAGAGGTCGAGCGTAGGTAAAATATTCAATAGTGTCATCTCTGCCTCCTTTATATCTCTTGATTGTGAAAGAACTAATTCAAGGGCAATTCCCTGAACTGAAGGGAAGTATGACATTATGGGATAGGAAAGTCAAATGAGGATATAGCTTTTTTGTTTGCAGAAAAAAGAAAGGAGTGTCCTTCAGAAGATTCCGGAGAAACACTCCTTTTTGTTACTCTGTTTAGCAACTCTTTTTAATTATGGTAAGTTATGTTGCCAATAAAAGTGATAATGATGGCAACAATAAACGACAAAAGAGCGGTCGCTAAGAGGTATTCGCCTTGATCAACCATTTTGGGAAGAATGAGGGTATCACCTGAATAACGGTAAGAATAGTCGAATCCAACAGGACTTACGAGTTCACCGTAAGCCTGATAGATCACGTTACCATCAACTCCAAAAGCGTTGATTTTTATCCTATTATCAGAATAACTGATTTGATAGTAGGTCGAGTCAAGAGGTAGATGTTGAAAATCTTCCAAACTTAACTTGATAAAAGACACCTCTACATTTTCTCCCGGAAAAGCCAGGGGAATTTCATTCGGTGACTTCGAACGCCAGGGAGCACCGGGAAGAAAAAAACCGAGACCGACAATCACCCCTACGATAATGAGAACGGTCATCATCACATACCAAGTTTGCTTGCTCATTCCCTGACCTCCCCTAATCTTTCTTGGTCTGGTTGATGGCTTGATTAATGAGGTGAAGTTTTGCATAAATTCCAAGGAGAATGGTACTCACGAATCCAAAACCTCCACCCAAGAAAGTTATTAGCAAATGAAATTGTGATTCTTCCACTTTGCCCTCCTTTTTTTGTCAATTTTTTTGTCAAAGAACGAAACTTCAAGCGCAATTGCCTGAAACAAGAGAAATCCATCTTTACAGAGGCAACCCATAATGTCAATGAAAAAGAGAGGAAAGTAAACTGATAAATAATGATTTTGTTAACAAGTTTGTAAAAAAGAAAGGAGTGTCCTTCAGAAAATTCTGGAGAAACACTCCTTTTTAGACTGCTTATGTTTCTTCTTTGACAAAAGTATAAGCTACGGCGCAAATGACCATGCAAACAACCGCGATAACAATGAGCATAATAAACGTCCCTAAAGAGTAAGAGTTAAAAGAAGGAATTCTTTCAAGTGTGAGGAGGCCGTCTGAATAATGTGGGACGTAGTCAAATCCAAAAGGGCTTTCGTACAGGCTTTCAGTCTGATAGAAGGTATCATCTTGGACGCCAAAAACCTTGACGACAATCATCCGTCCCTCGACAGAAGAGATTTGATAGTAGGTGGTGTCAAAGGCAAGACCTTGAAATTCTTCGAGACTGACTTGAAAAAAAGACATTTCCTTACTTTCTCCGGAAAAAACCAGAGGAATCTCTTGCGGCGAACTCGACCGCCATGGGACAAAAGGGGCAAAATAGAGGAGACCGGCCACCACTCCAAATGTAAAAATCACTGCTACCATCACTTTCCAAGTTTGTTTGCTCATTTTCATCTCTCCTTTTCAGGGCTTTTCTGTTTGCCTTTTTTCTCTAATGCCATCCCAGAGGACAAACAAATAATAAAGGCCAGCAGTTATGACTGCGGAAAAGATGAGCATGCCTAAAGCAAAACACAAAAACCACCACCAGTCTCTAGCCACTCCAGCGGCCAGGTTTCGCCCCTGAAAAGCAGAGCTTGTGGTTTTATAGGCATCATACCAGCCGTGAGTTTCGGTAGCATGATACAAAATGCCGTCGCTGACACCATAGTAATCAACGAATACACGAATGGATTCATGAGTGGTGTAGAAATAGACTGGTGAAAATTCGAGATTCAAAAAACTCTCTTTGTCAACCTCTTTAAGAACCAGTTCTTGGGCTCCTTCTGGGAGATCGATCGGGAAAACGCGAGGAATAGGTTCTTTCCAAGGAAAAACCAAGAGAGTACCTACAAGCCAGACGACTGAAAAAAGGAAAACACCAAACTTGCCCGCGATTACCTTACTCATTGCCGTTTCCAAACCTCCTTTTTTTGTCAAAGAGCGGTAGAACCTCAAGCGCAATTGCTTAAAGGAAACAGAATGTTTCACCTGGATTGTAACAAAATAGTTCTTGTTTCACAAGGATAATTCATTTTGAATTAGGGGATTAGAGTCAAATTAAGGAGAATAATTAACTTTGATTTCTTTTTGGGTTTGGTTGCCGGCTTGATCCTGGGCCGTCAAAGTGAAAATGTTTTCGCCTTCATTAAGAGGATAATCCTGGCTAAATTTACCCTCCGGACCAACGATGACCAAACGACCGTTGATGGTTAATTTGGCGCCCGCTTCTGTTTGGCCAACAAGTGTCATTTTATTTTCATTTCCGCCAATGGTTTCGCCTTCTTCTGGTTGGTTAATGATTAATTCAGGGGCGGTGGTGTCGTATTCAATCACTGCCGGAATTGAGGGCAAGCTTTCATTACCCGCCGCATCTACGGCCACGGCGGTCATTTCGTTCCTACCTGAAGTCAAAGTCAAGTTCTCAACCGAAAAAAGCCCTTCGTTATCCGCCAAAACTTCGCCAATAGAAAGACCGGAATTAAAGAGCTTGATTTTGGCTTCTGGTTCAGCATAGCCTTTTAAAGAGAATTGAGCGCTGTTGGTCGCTTCAAAAGGGACGACGATTCGGGGTGGCGAAGGGGGAATAGTGTCGCTTTTTTCAGGCAGATTGGCGCTACCCCTGAAATTGCCCAGAAAGATGGCCGTTCTAATCAGGACAGGGATGCCGACAAAAATTAAAACCGCCGCCAGACCTAAGGTCAGGAAAATATAAAATACGGCCTGACGCAGGTTTCTCTCTTCTTGTTTTTTTGAAAAACGGGAACGACGAATCCTCATAGGCTAAACCCTGTCCCTAAATTGAACCAGGCAAATTTTCATCAAAGAGGAAAAAGAGTTCAGTGATAAAATAAGGTCCACCGACTTCTTTATGCCTCACGATCAAATCTTCATTCAATTTATCGGTTATGGGTGTGCATTGATGATCTATTCTGCCGCCCTGTCGACGAGCTAAATCGAGAGTTTGGTCTATAAATTCCTTAAGAGGCTCATATGAATCAGTAGAGGTATAGATGCGAACCACCATTTCCTTTCGATACTTGGGGTGGACCCAGTTAGGGTCTATCACCTTTATAAACTCTTCCAATTCTCGAATCTTGTCAGGATTTGATTCTTTTCTGTTCCTTTTATCTTCATCTTCAACGGTCGGACAAAGATCCTTTCCGAACTCTTCAACTCCTGCCATAAATACTTGGGCTCTTATCTCGTAACCGGGAAGGAGTCTTAATTCTTCAGGACTGATTTCTAGTGTCATCTTAGAGAAAAATTATCTAACATTTTTTTCATCAGGTCAACTTTGGAGCTGGCGGGCAGAGTCGAACTGCCGACCTATCGTTTACGAAACGATTGCTCTTCCAACTGAGCTACGCCAGCATAAATAGGGTTTGGGTAGGAATTCCTGTTTCAACCCTCGTTTTATCACCAATAGCAAATTTTATATAGTCGGATTGACCACTCGTCCGGTAAATAGGATATTTCCGTTGCTTTTTTCCTGAATTAAGAATATAAAAGGATGGTCTGCACGAAAAACAGGAATTTTAGAAGTCGTTCCGCCAATAGCTCCTAGATCCATTATTACCGCAGTTCCTGCTGCCGCTTCAGTTCCTTTTTCATTCACTTCAACAAAAGCCTGATGAATCACTTCATCGATGATTAAGTCTTTAGTTCCGTCAATTCCGGAAAAATCAGCCCCAGGCCACTTAAAAGCTGTGGGCATTCCCATCGTTTTAAGATCATCAGCTAAAAAATATTTAGTTTCAAATTTAAACCTGGGAATAAAGACATTAACTCTTTGTTTCTTTAAATCTTTTTTCCATTCCGACAATTTTTTGCTGCTGAGCAAGTTTTCTATAGTTGCTAAATCGTCATTTTTTGGAAGAAGAATTAATATTGATATTTCTTCACCAGAATAGGGCATCTCAAGAATCTGAAGCTTGCCATTTTCGGTGTAGTTGAACTCAGCATTCTCGTCAACGCGCTGCATCATTGGAACCTTAACACGATTGTTCTTGCTTATCCGAAAATCTTCATCTCTGGTTTCTTTTTCATTGAATTGTAATACCCACTCTCCTTTAAAATAAATTGCGTTTGTAAGAATTAATCTAGTTATTGGATTAATCAATCCTTGAGGTATTAAATCTTTGATTTTATCGTTTGTTTGGTCTTTCACCCAGTTGTTTATCACTATTCGAGATCCTTCGGGATCTTTTTTGAAATCAAGATTGACAGCTTTTCCACCATAATATTTTTCTACTCTGTCAAAGTACTCAGTCAGAAATTGATAATCTTTTTCAGCCCAAAGCGCATTAGCAATGCTGAGTTGATATTTCTTGTTTTCTCTATTTAATTTGTTAAATATTGCCGCGTATTCTGTTCTCCTTAAATTATCGTCTGCTGGGAAATAAAACACCGCCCTTATTTCTTCTGCTGTTTTTTCTTTTGCTCCTTCATAAGTCATTGCCAGAGCACTCGAAATGCTAAATGGTGAGAAAAAGATATTACTCTTTTCTTTTTCCCTTAATTTAGAATAGTAATCTAGAGCAAATTGATTATTGGCGTCAACAACGTTATTGATGTCTGACAGCTTTGGTTTCGGCTCTGGTAAAGAAATTGTTCCCTTATGAAAAAGAAAGACACCCCCAGCAATACCAATCGCCAAAATTATCGTAATGCCTGTTAAAATTTTCCAGTTCATATGATAATTTTATTAGATTTCTAACTACTAATCAATTTATCTTTCACCAAAACAGATTTGGAATTGGTTAAAAAGACTTTTCCAACTGAGCTACGCCAGCATAAGAGCGGGATGCGGGGGTCGAACCCGCCTCTCCACCTTGGGAAGGTGATGTTGAACCGCTCAACTAATCCCGCACTCTTTTACGACACTTATCTCGGCAGGGTCAAAACCTCGCCTTGATTAATCAGATTCGGGTTGGCCAGTTTGTTCGCTTCAGCGATTTTTGTCCACTGATAACCATCATCATAAGCGCGGACGGCAATCCCCCAAAGATGATCACCTTTTTGGACGACGTATTGGCTGCCTTCAATCTTCGAGCCAAAAACTGTGGTCGCCTCTGCGGCCGGTTTAATCACGGCGGTTCTGGGAATATTCAATTTTTGGTCGACATAAACCAAATTAGCGTTGGTCAGATTGTTTGCTTTGGCAATGTCTACCCAGTTGTAACCGGAACCATAAAATTTCTCGGCAATTTTCCAGAGATCGTCACCGGCTTTGACTTGGTATTCCGTCGGCAGACTTTCGGGAATCAGTTTGCCTGCTTCTTCAACTAACTTGATTTCTTCAGGTTTGACCACTTCTTCTGCCGGCGGCTTTTGCACCCCCCGAAAATAATTGAAGATTAAGGCCCCGACCACTAAAATCACCAAGGCGCCTAAAATCATGCTGATAGTAGATTCGTTTAGCTTTAAATTTTTAAGAAGGTTTTTCAATCGATTTTTGCTTGACTTTTGGGTCAATGACCTCCTTTCCAGGCAGAAATGTTCCCCTCGGCGGGCCCGACCGGAATCGAACCGGCGATCTTCCGCGTGACAGGCGGATGTGTTAACCGCTACACCACGAGCCCTACCTGCCCATAGTAACAAATTGTTGAGGGTCAGTCAACTTGTATG
>Ga0315289_10001458_pt1 | contig 36938 bp, 33 predicted proteins | sample YL17G11_40_MG_FD_203452 | JGI IMG/M metagenome (GOLD analysis project Ga0315289, IMG submission 203452) | Sediment microbial communities from Yellowstone Lake, YNP, Wyoming, USA - YL17G11_40 | ecosystem: Environmental > Aquatic > Freshwater > Lake > Sediment | place: USA: Wyoming | collected...
TCGCCCATGAGGTACCCGATGCACTTGCCGTTCTCGCCGAAGTTGAGTGTACAGGTGGAGTTGCCATGGATGCCCATCTTGCTCTCGATGCCGCCGCAGGTAACGTCGTTGGGCTCTCCGAGGCTCCCGTCCGGGTTGATCCTGATCTTGGGCACGATGAAGATGGAGATGCCCTTTGTTCCCCCTGGATCGCTCTCGATCCTGGCCAGGACCGGGTGGATGATGTTCTCGGTCAGGTTGTGATCGCCCGCCGAGATGAAGCACTTCGTCCCGGTGATGGAGAAGGTGCCGTCCGGGTTCCTCTTCGCCGACGTCTTCAACGCGCCGACATCGGAACCAGCGCCCGGCTCGGTCAAGCACATGGTGCCTGCCCATACGCCGGTGTACATCTTCTCGAGGATGATGTTCCGCAAGGGGTGCTGGAAGTAGTCCTCGGCCAGCCGTGCTGCGCCGTGGTTAAGGCCAGGGTACATGGTGAAGGACTGGTTCGCGGCCAGGAACATGCAAGAGCAGGCAGAGCCCACAATAGAAGGGAAGGCCTGACCGCCGACCTCGGGATTGTCAGACGTGGTGAGCCATCCGCCTTCGCAGTAAAGTTTATAGAGCCGGTGATAGGCCTCGGGAACGTACACCTTGCCGTCTTTATACACCGCCTCGACCGGCTTCCGCTGGACCTCGTCAGGATAGGTGGGAGCGATATCATTCTCCGCAAACTTGAGCGCCGCATCCAGCACCATGTTGCACATGTCGACATCATGGTCCGCATACCGCCCCTTGCCAAGCAGCGTCTCTCCTATCTTGAACACCTCATACAATTGGAATTTTATATCCCTCTCGTCAACCCAAAGACTCGCCATATAAACCCTCCTTCTTTGTTCCGTTTGTTATGAATGAGCATTCATTCTTATACCTCTATGCATGCCTTGTGTCAATACATCTTCGAGAAACATGGCTATGTTCATGGTGAGAATCCCCCATTATCCCCGCGCACCCCGGTGGTAGCCAGGTGCCATTTCTGATTGTGGAAACGCAAAGCGTGTGTCATAATGGCACCGAGAGCATGAAATAAATGATGAGAGGGGTAAGCATGGAAACGAAAGAAGGGAAATTTTCTGCGAAGGACGGGTTCTCCATCTTCTGGAAGGCATTCTTTCCCGATGGGAAACCCAAGGCGGTTGTCCATATCATCCACGGCTATGCCGAACATATCGACCGCTACAAGAATGTGATCGATGAGATCGTGCCCGCAGGGTATGCCGTTATCGGCAATGACCACCGCGGCCATGGCCGCAGCGATGGGAAGCGCGGCCATGTCAACAGCTTCCAGGAATACATTAACGATGAACGGCAATTCTCTCAGGAAGTGGTCAAGCCCCTGTTCCCGGACATCCCCTATTTCATGCTGGGCCATTCCATGGGGAGCCTGATCGCCATCAACTACGTGGAGCAATATCCCGAAGGCATGCAAGCCCTCATCCTCTCCGGCACTGGTTCACGTCCCGGGCCAGGGATCAACAAGGTCATGATTATTGCCCTCAAGATATTATCGAGATTATTGCCCTCCATCCACGTCAAGTCCCCGCTCCCGCCCGAGTTCATCTCGCGGGATCCGGAGGTGGTCAAGGCCTATGTGGATGACCCCTATGTCTACAATGTCCTCACCCCGCGGCTCGGCGAGCAGATGAATACCTACATTGTCATCGGCGCTCAGAATGCCGGCAAAATCAAACTCCCGGTGCTCATACAGCGCGGGTCGGAGGACACGTCCTTTTCGGGACAGAAGGATCTCTTCGATGCCATCGGTTCACTGGATAAGACCTTTAAGGTCTACCAGGGCCTGCGCCACGAGGTCTACAACGAGCTGCCCCAGGATCGAAAGATCGTCCTGGCCGATCTCCACGCCTGGCTCGACAAACACATCTAAAAGCGCATAGCCCCCCTTGAGACCAAGGGGGGGGGTCGGTGGGATTGATTTTTTTAATACCGGTAGCGGTCTGTTTTATAGGGGCCGTCGACCGTGACCCCGATATACTCGGCTTGTTTCTTGGTGAGTTTAGTCAGCTTCACGCCGAGCTTAGCTAGGTGCAGCCGCGCAACCTCCTCGTCGAGCTCTTTGGGCAGGGTGGTGACCGCCAGCGCGTGTTTCTTGGTCCAGAGGTCGATCTGGGCCAGCACCTGGTTGGTGAACGAGTTCGACATGACGAAGGAGGGGTGGCCGGTGGCGCAGCCGAGGTTCACCAGGCGGCCTTCTGCCAGGATGAAGATGGAGTGCCCGTTCGGGAAGGTATACTTGTCCACCTGCGGTTTGATGGTGAGCTTCTTGATCCCCTTGAAGGCAACCAGCTTGTCGATCTGGATCTCGTTGTCGAAGTGGCCGATGTTGCAGACGATAGACTGGTCGAGCATCTTTTGCATGTGCTCGATGCGAATCACGTCGCAGTTGCCGGTGGCGGTGATGAAGATATTGGCCTCCTTGAGCGCGTCCTCGACGGTAGTGACCTCGAAGCCTTCCATGGCCGCCTGCAGGGCGCAGATGGGGTCGATCTCGGTGACCAGCACACGCGCACCGAAGCCGCGCATGGAATTGGCGCAGCCCTTGCCTACATCGCCGTAGCCGCACACGCAGACCACCTTGCCGGCCACCATGACATCCGTGGCGCGCTTGATCCCGTCGGCCAGCGACTCCCGGCAGCCGTAGAGGTTGTCGAACTTCGATTTGGTGACGGAGTCGTTGACGTTGATGGCCGGGAACAAGAGCGTCTTGTTCTCCATCATCTGGTAGAGTCGGTGCACGCCGGTAGTCGTCTCCTCGGACACACCCCGGATCTCCTTGACCATTCTGTGCCAGTGCTTGGGGTCCTTCCTGATCTGGCGTTTGAGGATGGCATTGATAATAGCGATTTCCTTGTTGTCGGTGGACGCAGCGATGGTGGCAGGGTTCTCCTCGGCGTAGTAGCCGCGGTGCACCATGAGCGTGGCGTCGCCACCGTCGTCCACGATGAGGTGCGGCCCCTTGCCGCCCGGGAAGCTTAAGGCCTGGAAGGTGCATTCCCAGTAGTCCGCAAGGGATTCCCCCTTCCAGGCGTAGACCGGGATGCCGGCCTCTGCGATGGCGGCGGCGGCGTGGTCCTGGGTGGAGAAGATATTGCAGGAAGCCCAGCGCACATTGGCCCCCAAGGCTTTCAGCGTCTCGATGAGCACGGCGGTCTGGATGGTCATGTGCAGGCTTCCGGTGATGCGCGCACCCTTGAACGGCTTCTGCTTGGCGTACTTTTCCCGCAGTGCCATGAGGCCCGGCATCTCCCTTTCGGCGATATCGATCTCCTTGCGGCCGAAATCAGCCAGCGCAAGGTCGGCCACTTTGTAGTCCTGCCCTGAATAGTCAGGCAATTGCGCTAATCTTCTCACTGCCATGCTTTGCTCCTTCTCGCGTTTCAGCGCGCCTTCTGCTTGAGGATGTTGACCTTATCGGTCCTCTCCCAGGTGAATTCCGGCTCGGTCCGGCCGAAATGTCCGTATGCCGCGGTCTTCTTGTAGATGGGCCGCAAGAGATCCAGGTACTCGATAATGGCCTTTGGTTTCAAGGGGAAGACCTCGCGGATGAGAGCAGAGAGCTTGTCCTCGGAGATCGCGCCGGTGCCCCCGGTATCGACCATGACGGAGACCGGGTCTGCCACGCCGATGACGTAGGCGAGCTGCAGCATGCAGCGTTTGGCTAGGCCTGCGGCCACGATGTTCTTCGCTATGTGGCGTGCCATGTAGGCTGCGCTGCGGTCCACCTTGGATGGGTCCTTGCCGGAGAAAGCGCCGCCGCCGTGCGGGGCGTAGCCGCCATACGTATCGACGATGATCTTGCGGCCGGTGAGCCCGCTGTCGGCATGCGGACCGCCCATGACGAAGCGGCCGGTGGCGTTGATGTAATACCGGGTCTTGTCGTCGAGGAATTCAGCCGGAATGACCTTCTTGACCACCTCTTCGATGATGCCCTCCTTGAGCGTCTCGTAATTCACGTCCTCGTTGTGCTGCGCGGCGATGACGATGCCGTCCACCCGGACCGGCCTGCCGCCCTTGTACTCCACCGTGACCTGGGTCTTGCCGTCCGGCCGCAGCCATTCGAGGATGCCGTTTTTACGGACTTCGGCCAACCGTTTGGCAAGGCTTTGCGCGTAGTAGATCGGGGCCGGCATTAATACCGGGGTCTCGTCGCAGGCAAAGCCGAACATCATGCCCTGGTCGCCTGCGCCCTGCTCCTTGAAGAGTCCCTGCCCCTCGTTGACACCCTGCGCGATATCCGGCGACTGCTTGTCCAGGGTGACCATGATACCACACGTGTCCCAGCTGAACCCCATGCCTGCATCCGTATAGCCGATTTCCTTGATGGTCTGCCGCGCCACGCGCTGGACATCGAAGTGATGGGTGGTCGTGATCTCGCCTGCGACGACGACCAGGCCGGTTGTCACCAGCGTCTCGCACGCCACCCTGGCGGTCTTGTCATGGGTTATGATCTCATCCAATATCGCATCCGAGATATGGTCTGCTACTTTGTCGGGATGACCCTCGGTAACTGACTCAGATGAAAAGAGAAAATCCTTGCTATTCATGCCTTATCCCTCCTGTGCTCGCTTTATTTTATCTCTATCTCTCCAACAAGGGCCCATATCCGCCTTTGCTGATTCATGTCGACACATCCGTTTTTTTCTGAAGCCCCAAATAAGCGGCGATCTTCCCTGGATCGGCTTCGAGGCTCACTGGAGTATTCTTGTACTCCTCCCGCGTCTCGATGCCGTATTCGCTTCCCAGGGTGTCATCGAAGTACATCTGCTGGAAAGATGCGAACTTGAGCTGATGGGAGGTGGAATCCACCACGAAGCGATGCCGAATGCCGATCAAATCGAGGGCAAGGGCCTTCTTCAGGCCGGCTATCGATTCACCACCCTGGGTGCAGACCACATGCCCGTTCCTGTTCGCGGTGAGCATGCCCTCCATGATCTCGGTCTCGGTGACCGCAATGGTGTAAAATTTGTCTTTGAAATGGTTCTCGACGAGCTGCTTCACCTTCGGGAAGGAGACCGGATCGCCGATCATGGCTGCCTGCGCCACGGACGGCGTGACTTTGACGGGCATGAACTCGCCGGATTCCTGCCAGCGCACGATGGGATCCGCATGGTGGCTCTGGACACCGAGCACGACTGGGAGTTCATCGATGATGCCCAATGCATGGAGATCGAGGAAGCCTTCCATGATGGCGGTGATATTGCCGGCATTGCCGATGGGGACGACAACGACGAGGGCAGCGGTCTGCCAGCGCATCTGCTGGGCGACCTCATAGGCATAGGATTTCTGGCCCACGATGCGGGCCGGATTCTTGGAATTGAGGAGAAATACCCGATAATCCTGCGCAAGCTCCTCCACGATCCGCATGCAATCGTCGAAGACCCCCGGCAGCTCGATCACGATGGCCCCCGATCCGAGCGGCTGAGAAAGCTGCTGGGCGGTTACCTTGCCCTTGGGAAGGAGCACGACGGTCTTCACCTTGGACTTCGGCAGATAGCTCAGATAGAGGGCCGCCGCGGCCGAGGTGTCGCCTGTGGAGGCGCATATCCCGAGGACTTTATCAAGCCTCTTTACCCGGATGACGTGATTCAGAAAGCTGATGGCCGATGCCATGCCCCGGTCCTTGAAACTGGCCGAGGGGTTGAAGCCGTCGTTCTTCACGAAGAACGGAGCCCCCACCCAAGCACTCAACTCCTGGTTGGCACGGACCAGGGCGGTCTGCCCTTCGCCCAGGTATATAATATCCGCGATGGGAATGATGGGCAGGATCAATTCATGAAAACGGAAGATGCCGGAAAGCTCCAGGATGTTGGTGGATCGACGGCTGTCGAATATCTCCCTCCACCGTGCGGGGGTTGTCTCCCTGAGGCGGTCGAATTCGATGTTTTCTATCTTTAAAAGGGACCGGCACCGCGGACAGGTATAGATGAATTCATAGATGTCGTATGGGGTGCCACAGGCTATACACCTGTACACAAGGTTGCCCCGCATCTCGGGCATGTTCTCATCTGCTTTATCCGTCATGCGCCCCATCTGAAACTGCTTTGTCCGTATCGCCAGAAAGACACACCTTGCTCATTACCTGTGGCAATTCTAGCGTATCACCCTTGATAAACGCGTTCGATATCCTTATCCCGTGCGCTCTATCAGACCTCAAGGGAAAAAAATCTATATAATAGGCGCTTGACTTTTTCAATACTTTTTTGGCACTCTGGCGGTCTACCAAAAAGAAGGGGGTAATTATGGATATCCTTACGAATATCGACATCACTGGGGGAAAGAAGCTGTCGAGCGGCAAGGTCAGGGAGATATTCGATGTCGATGCCGACCGCCTCCTGATCGTGACCACGGACAGGATATCCGCCTTCGACGTGATCCTTCCTGATCCGATACCGGACAAAGGCCCCGTTTTGAACCAGCTCTCCCTCTTTTGGTTCGAGAAGACATCCGCTATCATCCCGAACCACGTGATCGCCGCGCATAGCGAGGACTACCCGGCACCCTTTCTCAATGACAAACGCCTCGCCGGAAGGTCCATGCTTGTGAAAAAGGCCAAACCCCTGCCCGTGGAATGCGTCGTACGGGGATATCTCTCGGGCTCCGGCTGGAAGGAGTATAAGCAGAAAGGGTCCATCTGCAGCATCCCCCTACCTCAGGGCCTGAGCGAATCGGACAAACTCCCCGAACCCATCTTCACCCCTACCACCAAGGCGGAACTCGGGCATCACGACGAGGCCATCGATTTCGATACCACCTGTTCTCTCATAGGTGCAGAGATTGCAGAAAAGGTGCGGGCAATATCCATCCGGATCTATTCCCTGGCCTCCGAACACGCCCGCAATAATGGGATCATCATTGCGGACACGAAGTTCGAGTTCGGCCGCATCGGCGGCGACCTTCTCCTCATCGACGAGGCCCTCACCCCCGACTCGTCGCGCTTCTGGCCGCTCGACGCCTACACACCCGGCAAACCACAGCCAAGCTTCGACAAGCAGTTCCTGCGCGACTACCTGGAAACCCTCGACTGGAACAAGACCTCTCCCGGACCGAAACTTCCCTATCATATCATCAACAAGACACGCGAGAAATACATCGAAGCCTATGAGCGCCTCACCGGAAAACAATTCATCACTGCTTAAAAGCAAAAAAGCCAAGCCCAAAAACCTAAAGCTCTATCCCTCTCCTAGACAGGAGGGGGGTCGGGGGAGGTCGAGATTCTTGTCTTGGCGCCTTTGACTAGAGTTTCTGAGCGTAGCGTTTCTGCGCGGATATGATGCCGGTGATCCAGATCCTGGCCGCTTCCTTCATGGCGCCGGTTGGGATGGGCCTGCCGGCCAGGATCTCGGCGAATTGTTTGAGCATCCTGGCGGTGGCGCCCCAGATGAAGCCGCCCGCTGCCTCGATGCAGAAGATGTCCACCTCAAGGCCTTTGAGCGTTGTCTTCTCGGACATCCAGGCCTGGTCCGCGAGGGCATATTCGAGCGGCAGGGTGATGATGGATTCCGTCTCGCTGTTCATGCGGAAGGGATAGGGGTAGGGGATGATCCCCACCACCGGGGTGATATGGAAGCCGAAGATGGTGATGTAGTCGTCGAGGAGTCCGAGGATCTCCACGTCAGCGGGGTGCACGCCGATCTCTTCGTGCGTTTCCCGCAAAGCAGTGGCCTCGGGGCCACTATCGCACGGTTCCGCGTGGCCGCCGGGAAAAGAGATCTCGCCCTTGTGGTACTCGACAGTCATGGATCTCCTCGTGAGGAGGATGTGGGGGGAACCGTCGATCCAGTAGAGGGGGACGAGCACGGCGGAGGGGCGCAGACCGGCACTCGTTATCGTCCGTCGCTCTCGCGTGGAAAGGAGGGAGCGGACGGAGGCTGTCAAGGCGTCTCTGTCGTGAAAATCCTCTCTGGTGCGCATACGGCATACCCTACCACAGATTGCCCTCTATGAACAGGCTTGACCATGGGAAGGATTGCTGTGTATGATGATTGCCATGAAAATAGATTACCCCATAGACCAAGTGTTTATAGGTTTAGAGGATATTCTCAAGGAGGTGGACGAGCTCCTGGAAGGGTATGTCCAGGACAAGCAGGCGCTAAAATGGAAGGACAGAGCCATCAAGACACTCTCACAGATGCTGGGCGAACACCATCCATATGTCAAGGAATTCACCGCCATCACTTTTATCACCCCCTTCATGGATGATATGGAAAAGGTCCTGCTCGAAGATACCTACCGGCTTGGCCTGGAGGATGCCAAATCCTTTCTCATTGCCATGCTCGACGAGCTCGAGAGCGAATACTACAACGCCTTTGGCCTCATGGACATGGAGAGCCTGTTTGCCGAGATGAACCGCTACGTGTCCATACATGTGCCCGACAAACGCATGAAGGACAGCCTGCATACGCGTATCACTCGTCTGCGGGAGGGCATGATTTCCGGCGATATCACCGGTGACGAGATCACCTCGCACGTGAAGCAGATCAGCCATATCGATACTGGTCTTTTCAAGCGGATCGTGCCCCTGCTCACCTGGTATTACATGCACAGGGACGGCGTGAGCGAGGTTCACAATATTTGATCTAAAACTCAAGGATGGAGATGGGGGGAGATGCCAAAGATTGAACGGGTGCTGGTGAGCGTTACGGATAAGGCCGGGGTGGTTGAATTCGTCAAGGGGCTCGCCGCGTTTGGCGCCGAGATCATATCCACCGGCGGGACGGCCAAACTCTTGAAAGAAAAAGGTGTGGCCGTGGTGGACATCTCCGATTATACGAGCTTCCCGGAGATGATGGACGGGCGGTTGAAGACGCTCCATCCCAAGGTGCACGGCGGTCTCCTGGCACTGCGGGACAACCCCGTACATGTCTCTGCCATGCAGGCGTACGGGATCAAGCCCATCGACATGCTCGTGGTGAACCTTTACCGCTTCGAGGACACCGTGGCGAAGGGTGCGCCGCTTAACGAAGCCATCGAGAACATCGACATCGGCGGGCCCGCCATGATCAGGGCCGCCTCCAAGAATTACGAATTTGTCACCGTGGTGACCGACCCCAAGGATTATCAGGATATCCTCGATGAGATGACGCGAGCCAACGGGGTCGTGAGCCCGAAAACCAATTTCAACCTTGCCCGCAAGGCCTTCTCGCTCACCGCGCGCTATGATGCGGCCATTTCCAACTACCTCCAAGGCATCGATGTGGAGGAGGGCGAATTCCCGCTGACGTATACCGTGCAGTACCAGAGAAAGCAGCGCCTGCGCTACGGCGAAAATCCGCACCAAAAGGCAGCCTTTTACACTGATGTCCGCGTGGATCAACCCTCGATCGCCACAGCGGAGCAGCTCTGGGGCAAGGAGCTTTCCTATAACAATATCATGGATTCGGATGCGGCCCTCGATCTCATCATGGAGTTCGACAAGCCCGCCTGCGTCATCCTGAAGCATGCCAATCCCTGCGGGGCGGCCATCGGCGGTAACCTGGAGGAGGCATACCGGAAAGCCTTCGCCGTGGATACCGTATCGGCCTTCGGCGGCATCGTGGGCCTCAATCGTATCGTCGATGCACAGACCGCGCACGCCATCGGCGAGGTCTTCACCGAGGTGGTGGTCGCCCCCGGCTATACCGAGGAAGCGCTCGCTATCCTCACGCAGAAGAAGAATGTGCGCCTCCTCAGAGTGCCAGGCATCCTGGAAGGTTCCAGGGCCAAGAGGCCGACCTTCTTCACGCGGCGGGTGACCGGCGGGCTCCTGCTCCAGGAGCGGGACCTCGGGGATATCGATTTGAGCTCATCCGAGGTGGTCACCAAGCGCAAGCCCACCCCCGACGAGATGGAGGTGCTCACGTTCGCCTGGAAGATCGTGAAATACGTGAAATCCAATGCGGTGGTGTACGCGAAGAAGAATCAGCTCATCGGGGTCGGCGCGGGTCAGATGAGCAGGGTAGATTCCTCGCGGCTGGCCATCCTCAAGGCGAAGAATGCCGGCCTTTCCACCAAGGGGTCGGTGGTGGCGTCGGATGCCTTCTTCCCATTCCGGGACGGCATCGACGAGGCGGCGGCTGCCGGGGTGACGGCCGTAGTCCAGCCGGGTGGTTCGGTGCGGGACCAGGAGGTGATCAAGGCCGCGGACGAGCACCACATGGCCATGATCTTTACCGGCATGCGCCACTTTCGGCATTGATATGAACGTCCTCGTCATCGGATCAGGCGGCAGGGAGCACGCGCTCTGCTGGAAGATAGCTCAGAGTCCCCTGGTGGATACGGTATTCTGTGCACCGGGGAACGGCGGCATCGCTCCTGATGCCGTCTGCGTCGATGTCGAGGCAAACGATTTTGCCGGCCTGAAGAAGTTTGTCCGGAATAATAAAATAGATCTCACCGTGGTCGGCCCCGAGACACCGCTCGTGGAAGGCATCGTGGATACTTTCCTGAGCGTTGGTCTGACCATCTTCGGTCCGACCAGGAACGCAGCACAGCTCGAAGGGTCGAAGGCCTTTGCCAAGACCATCATGCGAACTTTTGACATTCCGACCGCCGCCTTCGGGATCTTCAAAAATGTAGCATCGGCCAAGGCCTTTGTTCGTGACGCCGCGTTTCCCGTGGTGATCAAGGCCGACGGTCTGGCCGCGGGCAAGGGCGTTCTCGTCACGTCAAGCAAGGAAGAGGCGCTGCAGGCCGTCGAGACCGTCATGATAGCAAAGACCTTCGGCGATGCCGGAAAGAGCGTTGTCATCGAGGAGCGTTTAGAGGGCGAGGAGGCATCCTTCATCGCCATAACCGATGGGATGGACATCGTGCCGCTGGCATCCTCCCAGGACCACAAGCGGGTTTTCGACAACGACACGGGGCCGAACACCGGCGGCATGGGGGCGTATTCCCCGGCGCCGGTAGTGGATGCTACTATCTCCGATCAGGTCATGGACGCGATCCTCTATCCGCTCGTGGATGGCTTGCGGAAACAGGGAATCGTGTACCGGGGCGTGATCTATGCCGGGCTCATGATCATGGACAACCGCGCACACATCCTCGAGTTCAATGTCCGTATGGGGGATCCCGAAACGCAACCATTGCTCATGCGCTTAAAGAGCGATATCATGCCCGTCCTTTTGGAGGTGGCCAAAGGCGGGAGCATCAAGGGCATGCGCCTGGATTGGAGAGGCCCCAGCGTATGCGTGGTCATGGCTTCCGGCGGATACCCCGGCAATTACGAGAAGGGCCATGCCATTGACGGTGTCGACAAAGCCGAGGCCCTGGAAGGAGTCAAGGTCTTCCATGCCGGGACGAGGATCAAGGACGAAGCGGTGATTACGTCCGGCGGTCGGGTTCTCGGAGTGACGGCCTTGGGATCGGACATGCAATCTACCATAGCAAAGGCCTATACGGCCGTATCCTGCATTTCCTTCACCGGGGCGCATTTCCGGAAGGATATAGGCAAACGGGCCTTGGAGAGAGGATGAAATGAAGGTAGCCATTATTATGGGCAGCAAGTCGGACCTCCCCGTCATGGAGGAGAGCGCGGCGCTCTTGAAACAGTTCGGGATTCCCTGCGAGATGCGCGTCCTGTCCGCGCACCGGTGTCCCGAGGAGGTGGCGCAGTTCAGCCGGGATGCCATTGCAAACGGTTTTTCCGTGATCATCGCCGGGGCGGGGATGGCGGCCCATCTGCCCGGCGTCATTGCCGCATATACCACCTTGCCCGTCATAGGGGTTCCCCTCGAGGCGTCATCCTTGGGCGGCACCGATGCCCTCTTATCCATCGTGCAGATGCCGCCGGGCATCCCCGTGGCAACAGTTGGGATAGGCAAGGCAGGTGCAAAGAATGCCGCTCTGCTCGCCGTGGAGATCCACGCGCTTCAAGACAGCTCCTTGCGGGAGAAACTCGTGCAATATCGGGACAGCCAGAAAAAAGGCGTGCTGGATGCCGACCGCGAAGTGAAGAACCTGTGAAATGCGTATCCAGGAGTCAGGAGTCAGGAGTCAGAATAAACTGGGCATAGGCCTCAACCAATTAGTCTCAAAGCAGTTTTCCTGGGTTTTCATTCTGCCTCCTGGATACTGACTTCTGAGTCCTGTTTATAATATGCTCATTACGAAAGACATCTCCGCGATTATATCCCTGGTAGCCAGCCGCATGGATGCCGCCATCGCCTATCCGACCGAGACGTTCTACGGCCTGGGCGCGAGGATTGCAGATGCCGCGGGCATAGCCAGGATCATCCGTGCCAAGGGACGCGATGCCGCAAAAGGGATGATCGTCCTGGCAGCCGATATGGCGATGGCCGCTTCCCTTGCGGAGATCGATGCGCGTATGCAGGTTATGCTCGAGCGCTTCTGGCCTGGCCCTTTGAGCGCCATTCTGAAGGCAAACCCAGGGATCCATCCCCTGTTGTGTGTCGACGGTAAGATCTCTCTGCGCATCTCGTCCCATGCCCTTGCGAACGCCCTCTGTCGTGAACTCGGACCCATAACCTCCACCTCGGTCAATCCCTCGGGCATGCCCCCCGCCAGGACGGTTGCGGAGGTTCTGCAGTATGATCTCGATATCGATGCCGTCCTCGACGGCGCTGAAACGCCCGGCGGAGCTCCGTCAACCGTGATCGACCTCACATCCGACCCCCCGGTCTGCATACGCGCGGGGGCAATACCATGGGATGATATCTTAGGGCTCATAACAAAAACTTAATCAGGAACTGCGTGATCTCAAAGCGGGTGCATTGCAGAGCTTACATCGGGTGCGAACACAGGCAGGAACGGGGCATTCCTCTTGCGGGTCTCATGTACCGCTATCTTGTGAACACATCTTCTTCCAGAGCATGTCATTGGAGGTATTTTTTATGTTTACAGCGATCTCACCCTGAACCGGAAAAGCCCTTACGATTTCCCCTTGAATGGTCAGGGATTCCTGGGGAAAGGCGATCTTGATTGGGGAGCCGATGAGTTCGGAGACCTTGTCATACCGTATGCGGGCGAAGATGCTCGGGGCTTCGATACGAATTCCGCTGATACTGATATTCTTTGTATGGCCCCTTCCCTGATGGACGAAACCTATCTTGAGCAGGACGACAAAGTTCACCGATTTGCGTGGATCTTTCCTTCTTTCAAATTCCATTTTGCCTTCCGACATCGCAGCGCTATCCTCTCAGAAATATATAGCAAATGTCAATGATATTGAGCAGGCAGAAGACATCTGTATCATCAAGCCCTAACCAGATTTGTATGGCTTGATGTCGAGGATCGGCGTGCCGTCCACCATGTCCACCTTGTCCACATGGAGGAGGCAGCCCTCGATCTTGATAAGCTTCAGGATGGACATGCCGATGGGATTCGGTCTGTTGGGCGAACAGAGGCTGAAGACGCCCTTAAGAGGCCCCGTCCCCTTCTTCCTCTGGATGAGATCATAGCCCTGCGAGAGGTGGAAATGGAAGATGATCACGATCTGGTTATGGTCTTCGAGCCCCTTCAGGCCCTCCCGATACGGCTCGTAGATCTCGATTGTGCCCTTGACATCCGAAACGGAATAGAAATTGGGCGCGTCCTTGACGTCCTTTATCGGGCAATGCAGAACGCCGATCGGCTCGTAGCATATCTTCATCGCAACATATCTTAGCATATAACCCGGGGGGAATACAGCAATGTTGAGGAGAACAGCATACCCAGCCCTGCTGAGAATGCATTGACCATAGCATGGAAAGTGACTATAAAAGGACTATGCAAGTACCGGAACAACTCGTAATCAGGCCGCCGAGCGAAGCGCACAGCCTGCTCCTCAGGGCGACCAGGGGCTGCGACTGGAACCGCTGTCTCTTCTGCGGCATATACGACCTCTTCGGCGTCCCACACTCGAAACGGGATCGCGCCGATGTTATACGGGATATTGATGCCCTCCGCGCGATGTATGGCGACCAGTTCGAGACCGCATTCCTGGGCGACGCCAATCCCCTGGCGTTGCCGACCGATTTCCTCGTCGAGACCCTCTCCCACCTGCGAAAGCAATTCCCCCGCCTCAAACGGGTGACCTCCTATGGCCGGGCGTCCAGCGCCTGGAAAAAGACGCTCGAGGAGCTACAGGCCATCCACGCCGCCGGGCTCGACCGGCTCCACGTGGGTATGGAGAGCGGATCGGATGCCGTTCTGCGCTTTCACAAGAAGGGCACAAGCCAGAGCCAGCTCATCGAGGCAGGCCAGCGGGTCAAGGCCACGGGTATGGAATTGAGCTACTACCTCCTCCTCGGCCTCGGCGGACAGGCTCTATGGGAAGACCACGTCCACGGCTCGGCCCAGGTTATCAACGCGGTGAAACCGCATTTCGTCCGCGTACGCAGACTCTGGTTCCATCCTGCCTCCCGGCTCAATGAAAAGATAAATTCGGGCGAATTTGTCCCCCAGACCCCGGAGGGGGCCGTCATCGAACTCAGGGACATCCTCACCGAACTGGATGCCGATGGCACGGTTTTCACCTGCGACCACGCCAACAACTACATCCAGGTCCACGGTCAACTCAACGCCCAAAAGACCGAGATGCTCGCCTGCATCGACTCCTTCCTGGCCCTGCCCGAGTCCGTCCGGCAAAAACACTACGACAGCATGCCGTCCGTGATTTAATAGCTCACAATTTTGCAGGAAAGCAAAAATAGACACATCGAAGCTGCGCCCGCAGGGCCAGGGCCCAGGATGACCTGAGTCACAATTCGGCAGGATAGCTGAATTGGACGGCTATCAGGCCGCCTGAAAGGCGAGGGTCAGGGATGGCCCGAGTCACACCCCCCGACCCCCCTTGGTCTCAAGGGGGGCCAAGGTTATCGGGGTAGTAGGGCTGCGCGTGCCAAGGATAATCAGGGTGTGGTTGCTGGGTCACTTCGACGCGATCTTCACTGCGTGAAGGCTCGCGCCGAAGTCGCACCGGCTCCCAGCCACGCGACCCTTCGTCCTTGGATCATGATCGCGCGGCTGGAGGAACTAGGGTGTTAGGCCCGGACAATTGATAAAGTTGCACAGCGAGCACATTTTTGTCCATTGACCGTACCTGACACCAAAGGGGCATATACGGAGTGGCACGGGCAAAGTCAAGGACTTACAACCGCAGCCTTACCCGTGGATTTTCTTGCCCCTGGCTCAGTCGCAGCCGAACTCATCCCCACGCAGCCCCCATTTCGTATAGATCTTTTTGAGCTCACCCGAGGCGATGAGCTGCGGCATGCGCGCATCGAATATCTGGATGAGCTTTTTCGACCGCGTGGTAGGTGCGAAGGCGACGTAGAGCCTGTTCCCCTGGACCATCGTCTCCATCTGAAAGGCGTTCGGATCGAGCTGGAGGTTCTTCGCCTCGCGTCTGATATCGGCTTCATAATCCAGCAGGAAATCGATCCGACCCAGTGCCAGCATCCACAATCCCTGCTCAAGGTCGTCCAATGCGTAGGGATTCACCTTTGTCTTGAGCCACCTTTGAAATTCATATCCCCGGATCCAGCCCACCGTCCTGCCGACCATGGAGGCGTGCCCTTTCCAGTTTGGGACAAGCCCTTTCTTGAAGCATGCTACCACGGGCGCCTCGATGCTTATCCGGCATGTGGGGTATAGGTAGCCCATGTCCTTGGAGAAGTATTCCCCCACGACGGCATCGCTCTGCTTATCCAGCACTATGGAGGTCGCGCGCTTCCAGGGCAGGACCGTGGTCTTCACCTTTATGCCCATTGGCTCGTATATGGCCTTGACCGCTTCCCAATAGGCCCCCGTCCCGTCCCGGTTCGTATAGTCCTTCCATTCCGCACTCACGACACGGATCTCCTTGATCGATTCCGCTGCCAGGAGCGGAGGGGCCAGCATCAGCAACACCCCCAGGATCAACCCCCACTTGGAAATCTTCACCATGAGCCCTCCTTGACGAATATGATAATATCACTGATAAAATATAGTCCTCTCACAGAGGGAGTCAAGTCCGGAAGCGGCGGTTGGTCGGGATATATAATACCAAGCACTCGACCAGCTCCGCGGGTGGTTTATGAAAGGAACTGCGTATGCTCGTTCCTGAGGCTCCGCGATCAAAAAAGGTCACATTTTGCAGGACCGCAAAATGGGATGCGCAGCAGACGCGCTGCGAAGCGGCGTGAGCCTGGGATGGCCCGAGGCATATCCCCGATTCCCCTTTGAGATCAAGGGGGATCGGGGGTATTGAACTTTTTTCTATCCTTGCCGGTCAGGGCAGGATGGCCTCCCAGACGAGGCGGTCTTCCCGGCCGGGATCCTCGACCATGGTGCATTGCTCGTTGAAGGTCATGGTAGCCCGGCGTTCTTTGTCGTACTTGGGCCATGCAGGCAGGTCCTTGTGGTTGGGGTTGCCGGTTTTGGCAAAGGCGACCCAGGCATCCTGCATCACTTCGACGAGCTTGACCGGCGGATTTGTTCCCACTTCGCTGTCGAGATTGTTGAAGACAAAGCGCAGCTCCAGGGCGTGCCGGGACCCGAACAGGCCGTTCTCAATGGGCGAGTCCCAGGTGAAGAGGTACATCCAGGTATTAGCGTGGTTGGCTTGGGCTTCAGCCAGGCGGATCTGGGGCATGCGGAAGAAGAAGCCGGTACCGATAGCCAAGCCTATGTCGCCGCTTTTGGCCTCCGGCATTTGACGCTTGTAATGGGTGATGATCTTATCTCTCATCTCCTTATCCCAGACCTTGGTATCCGGTGTAAAAGAAAGCATGATTGAGGCCGGGATATAGGGCAGCATGGATTCGTATTTGATCCAGAAGCGCATCTCGTCTTCCGTGGTGCCAGTGAGCAGATCCACGTCCCTAGCGCACCCTCCGGCCACGGCCTTGAGGGGATCCTCAGGCACGACCCGGCCGTCGCGTACCGGTCCGAAGAGGCGGTCACATGCGATGCCGGCCTCTTTGATGAGCTTCTCCTGCGCCTTAAGGATATCGGCTTGTGCGAGGGCCTTGAGCCCCTTCACATCAGAAACCCCGGCCAGTTCCATGAAGCGCTGGGTCACCCCGGAGGCGTGCTCTTTGGACCGGGTGATCCGGAAGGCGCCGCTCTGTGCAATGGCCCTGTGAAAGAGGCCGCGGGCCTCTTTGACGGTCAGGAGGGTGGCAACGCTCCCGGCGCCGGCGGATTCGCCGAAGATGGTGACATTGGCGGGATCGCCGCCGAGGGTCTCGATATTGTCGCTCAGCCACCTGAGAGCCGCCACCTGGTCGAGTACCGCCAGATTGCCGCTGTCAGCATACTCTTCGCCGCCCACGGCAGAGAGATCAAGGTAGCCAAGGGCCCCCATGCGGTAGTTGAGGGAGAAGACGACAACATTGCCGCGCCGGGCCAGGTTCCCGCCATCGTACAGAGGATCAAGGCTGGAACCCCATATATATCCGCCGCCATGGATAAAGACCATGACCGGGCGCTTGGCATTGTCAACGGCTGGGGTCCAGATATTGAGCCGCAGGCAGTCCTCGTCCTGGAAGTAGAGCGAGGAGGGTTCGGTCTTGTCAAAAGTCTGGGGAAAAACCGGGCCAAATGCCAGCGCCGGATAGATGCCCTGCCAAGGTTGCGGGGGCTGAGGTTTCTCAAAACGAAGCTCGCCCACCGGCGGTTTCGCAAACGGGATGCCCAGGAAGATCTTTAGTCCGTCGGCCTCCACTCGACCTGCTACGCGTCCGGTCGTGGTCGCAGCCACCACCTGGTGCATAATCCTTCCCTGGGCGAGATCGGACGCCTTGACCGGCGCTGTCCCGGTATGGGAACAGCCCGGCAGGAGCGCAAAACCCAACATAAACACCACTGCCATGTAGAGTGCCATCAACCTGTTTGAAGACATCCTGAGTCGCATTGCATCCTCCCTTTTAATGTAATCCCATACTCTTTATCACCATAGTTGGTTTAATGATAAAAGCAATGCTTTCAGAAGGAGAACTAGAGAAAAGGCAATGGCTTAATTTTCTCAGGGATGTGCTGGCCGTGGACCTGTTCAAGGAACTCCTCGCCGAGGATGCGGCTGGCCTGGACGACCTTTTCCCAGTATCCAATGCGTTCGCGGTCGCGGTGGCGGAAACGGAAGAAATCGTCCCGGTCGGGGATCTTGCCGTACGGCAAACGCTCGATAAAGGTCCGTGCGGGGCAGAGGAGTACAACGTTTTCCATGTTATGAGGGTTTGGCTTCCTCCAAGGCAGGAGCTTGTCGAACCATCCCGGGACGATACGGTCCTGGTAATGGGGATAGAGCACGAGGCCTTGATTCCGAAACGGGATGTCCAGGTGGTAATCGAGGAGCCCGCCGTCGCGGTAGACCCCAGGTGATGCACCGGGGATGTTTGTGACCCCGGCCATGACGAGGGGGATGGAGCCGGAGGCAAGCAGGGCGGGGCGGAGATTTGTTTCCGTCAGCGGTACCCTCTGCAGGGGGAAATGTTCCATGTCGAAGAAAGGCGGGATATCGCGGGGGTCATACACCAAGGTCCGGGAGAAGAAGCGGCGCAGGGCCTTGCGGCTCAAGGCGTTGGCCATCCCTGCCAGGAGCATGGCCGGTCCGAGGGCATATCTGTTCTCCTTGGCAAACAGTCCCTGGCAGCGTACTGTGAGCATGTTCAGGCGGAAATACGGATGCGAGAGGACAGCCGGTACCTCGTTCTCGCCCAGGAATGCATCCATGATGCGTAGCGATTCGCGGGTCACCTCCAGAGGCGTAGGGCGTGCGGAATAGCGCTGGTGCAGATAGTCATGCTCGAACCGGTCGTAAGCGTTACTGGCTGCCCCCTGGGCAAGGGAAACAAAACGCCACACTCCGATGGAGGAGCCAACGAGGAAGAGGGGGTGCGTCTTGGGTGTTATCCAGTTAAAAAAGATGGCGCGGTCGAGCCCGTTCAGGACGAGCCACTTGGGCCCGCCCGCCGCGCCGGCGATCACATCGATCGAATCCGGAGAGAGCCCCTGCTCCCGGAGCACGGATAAGGCCCTCTTTCCTGCCAAGATCAGGAGGTTGTCTGCCATAGCGCTTGGGTATCTGTTACCCTAACTCATACCGAGTTTCAATCATATATAATTCTTGATTCTGACAAGATAAAAGCCTGACTAATTCCCACCCTTGCTTCCCTATACGCAATTGAAAAGGGGGACTGTTCAGACAGTTCTTGCAGGAAGGGGGGATTAACAGGCCGAATTTTGAAATTTGACTGCGACTCTGAGATTTGATATTTTCATTGTGCCGAGAGAAGTCTTGCCTTGGCAATTGCGCATCAATTAATTTGAGGGAGGTTACATGCATACTCACCTTCATCCGTTTCATAAGACTATCGTGGAAAATGAACTCATCGAAGCCTTGGGGCGCCAAAAGGTTTCCACATCCAGCATTGATCGCAAAGTCTATTCCCGGGATAACATCGTCGCATGGACATGTCCTCTTCCCGATGAGGCATATGAACCGCCACTGGCTGATTTCGTTGTCTGGCCTGAGACCACTTCGGAGGTTGCAGAGGTGATCAAAATCGCCAATACGCACAGGGTGCCGGTTACCCCTGTATGCGGCGGAGCCCAGGGGAGCGGGAGCACCCTGCCGCTCTTCGGTGGCATTATGCTCGATGTGAAATCGCTCAACAGGATTATACGCATCGATACGGAAAATCATACCGTGACCGTCCAGACCGGACTTATTTGCCAGGAACTGGAATCTGCGCTGAATACGTTGGGATACACAATGAATCATCTCCCGCAATCCCAGCATGTGAGCGGAATCGGGGGGTTTCTCTCTGCCAGAAGCGCCGGGGTGATCTCCACAAAATACGGCAAGATAACCGAGATGCTCCTCGGCATGGAGGTGGTCCTGCCCACCGGAGCGATCATACGGACCAAGCCGGTCCCCAACTCCGCTGCCGGCCTGAACTTCAATTACCTCTTCATGGGGGCTGAAGGCACGCTGGGGGTGATCACCGAAGCCACGTTCAGGATACGGCCCCTGCCCGAAGCCCGCCGCTTCCAAGCCCTCCTTTTTCCCGATCTTCCAACGGCAATGCATGCGGCCCGACGCATCATGCGCAGGGGCCTATGGCCTGCTGCCATGCGCATCTCAGACGAACTGGAGACACAGTTCTTTCATCACCGCGATCACGGATCACAAATGATCCTCATGTTCGATGGATTCGAGGCTCTCTGCGAACTGGAGTTGCGTGAGGCAATGAAGATCGCTGCTACCTTACAGGCAGATGATCTCGGCGATGGCCCGGCACGTGAATGGTGGGAAAAGAAACGATTCACGGTCGCCTTCCCCACCAGTGATCACCCCCTGTTCGGCATACCCTTTCCCGGCTTTGTAAGGGTTTCAGGCTGCATCGATTCCGCCGGTTCCTTTGACTACCTTGTGGCTGTGCATCGCAGGCTCAGAGAGACTCTCGAGCGCTTGAACATGTTCCTGGCAGCCCACTTCTCCCACTTCTACCCCACCGGCGGTATGATCTATCCCACCTTTGTCGGGCAACTGAAGAAGGGACCGGATCTTCCCCGATCCTATAACGATATCTGGCGGCAGGGCATTCTGCTGTCCCATGAACTCGGCGGAACCATCAATCATCACCATGGGATCGGCCTTAATCTGGGGCGGTTCATGAAGCTCGAGCTGGGGGAAGCCGGATTAGAGAATTTCAGAAGGATCAAGCGTGCCTTGGATCCTAACCATATCATGAATCCCGGGAAACTGGGACTATGAGGGGACAAACCCGCCCCCTGGAGGTTTTTTGATGAACGACTTGCAGGAACGCACACGGCTCTGTTCGGTCTGCTATAAAATGTGCAGGGATTTTTGCTCGGTCGCCGGAGCTACCCGGCACGAAGCCGATTCTCCCAATCATAGGGCTTTTTTCGTCGAAGAGATTATGCATGGGAAGGATACCCTGCGTCCGGAGATTGTCGATTACTTTTACCGGTGCTCCATGTGCAAGGCATGTCGGGAGGCATGTGAGAGCGGGTTGGACACCAGTGAGATTATGCTCAGTGCACGGAGCGACCTGAGTGGAGAACTGCATCCCCAAAGGCTAAAGATCCTGAGAGAAAAGATCCTCACCGGCACGCTCTATGCCCAAGATTCGGACATGGTGCGAGCTCTTATGGCACCGCGATTAGCCAAGCCCAGGAAAGGCAAGCTCCTCTATCTCAGCCCGCGGCTGCGTTCCGGAGACGGCGGTATGCTCAAGAGCACCTTCTCGCTCCTCGAGAGACTTGAGGTGGACTACCAGGTGATGAAGACAGAGCCATCAACAGGACAACTCGCCTATTTCCTCGGTTTTACCAAGGAGGCCCGGCAAATGGCACAGCAGTTTGCCCAGCAGATCGATGCCTGGCAACCGACGACCCTCGTTGTCTTTTCCGCCGATGATCTCAGGATGATCAAGAAGGAATATCCCACCCTGGGGATCGGACTGAATGTTGGCACTCTGCAAAGCCTTCCCGAGTTCCTCCTTGAGGTCTTTCTTGCAAAGAGGCCCTCTCTCAGCCAGAAGGTTCCCGGGCCGGTGACCTACCATGACTCCTGCGCCCTGGGGAGAGAATTGAGGGTTTTCGAGGCCCCGCGGGAATTGCTGCGGATGGTCCCGGGGATTGAACTGAAAGAAATGGCCTTCAACCGGGATCAGGCCCCCTGCTGCGGCTATGGGATGGGGCTTGAGATCACCCATCCCGAGATCACTCTTCTGATGGCACGCCGTCTTGCCGGCATGGCCGAGGACACGGGAGCGAAGGCCCTCGTACTGGGATGTCCCACCTGCGCTCTCGTGCTCAACGAGGCGCTGAGCTCCCAGGAGCGATCGCAGCAGGCAGGAGGCGGCATCGAGCTCCTCGACCTTCCGAGCTTCCTCGAAAGGATGATGCAATGAATATTCAGCTCGCGGCATGGGGCGCAAAAGATCGTGACGAATATATCAGAAAACTCGCTGAGACCGCTTTTGACGTCCTCATCATCGGCGGGGGGATAACCGGAGCGGGTATACTCAGGGAATGCGGCCTGCAGGGTATGAAGGCGGCCTTGATCGAGAAGGAGGACTTTGCCTTTGGCACTTCATCCAAAAGCACGAGATTGGCCCATGGTGGATTGCGCTATATCCTGAATCTGGAGTTTGGGCTCGTCTGGGAGGAAACCCATGAGCGCGATTGGATGCGGGAGGCTTTCCCCAATATGGCAAGGCCGGTGCCGATTATTATTTCTACTTACAGTTACCTTGAAGCCTTCATTACTCGATTTGTGCTGATGCTCTATGATGCCCTTTCAGGATGGGGAAATTACCGCATCCCCCGCTACCTTTCGCGCCAGGAGGTGGAAGAGCTCGAACCCAAGCTAACCATCTCCGGACTTCACTCTGGCCTCCTTTATTATGAATGCATCATCAACGATGCCCGGCTCACCGCTGAAATCGTCAAAGAGGGGGTGATGCGTGGCGGCATGGCGCTCAACTACCTCAAGGCTCTTCGCATTCTCAAAGACCATGGTCGAGCCGTTGGTGTGGAGGTTCTGGATAAGGAGACGGGAAAGATCATCCCCATGAGGGCGAAAAATGTAGTCACCGCTACAGGACCCTGGACCGACGAACTCTTTCCTGAAGGATATTCCCCATCTGGCAGGCTTATCAAGCCCTCGAAGGGCGTTCATATCATCGTCAGGAGAGAGAAGATCGGCAATCAGGGCGGGCTCTATGTGAAGAGCCCGGTGGATAGAAGGGGCGTATTTGTCCTGGCGCATGGCGATTTCACCTATATTGGCACTACCGATACCCACTACGGCGGAGATCTCGATCACTGCTACACTGAGGATAAGGAATATGAGTATTTCAAGGGCATAATCGAACACTGCTTCCCTGCGGCACAATTCGAACCCGAGGACCTTCTGGGCACCTATGCCGGGGTACGGCCTCTGGTCCAGCAGGATGGTGTCTCGGAACACAAAACCTCGAGGAGGGAATTTATCGCTGAGGTGTATCCCGGCTTCTTTGTGATCACCGGGGGAAAGCTGACCATATTCCGTTCCATGGCGGAAAAACTCCTCACCTTTATGGCCGCACATGGAGCAGATTCAACCCCGAAGCCTCAAAAGGCCCTCTCCCGGAGTCCGTTCAAGCTGGGGATTACGAAACAGGACTGGGATCACATGCTCCATAGGCATGGCCTCGCAGGGATCAACCTCGATGAGAAGACCCACAATCACCTCTACGAAAATTATGGGCGAGGGTCCCTTGAGATCCTGAATAGGGTCAAGGCAGATATCAATCTTGCAGAGAAGATCACGAAAGATCAGCAGTACATATGGGCGGAACTCGAGTATGCCTTGGAGTATGAGATGATCGTGCATATAAAGGATTTCCTCATGCGGCGGACAAACCTCTCCCTCCACCAGCGCAACAATCACCGGGAACTGGGACTCAAAGTTGCTGAGCGTATGGCCCAGCACCTGGGCTGGGACAGAGCTCGAATAGAAAAGGAAGTCGAAGACTACGTCGATCTTGCTCAGAAGAACAGGTTCTTCCTCAAAGCATGAAAGCGGGGCATTGCAGGAGGATACAAAATTGAGAACGGAAGACGATCTCATCCTGGCTATTGATGTCGGAACCCAGAATATCAAGGCGGCGGTCTTTGATACCCATGGCACCATGCATGCCATAGCACGGCTCCCCCAAGATCCGGACTCAGCACCTTATCCAGGCTGGGTCGAACATGATGCCTTGCGTTACTGGGAAAAAACCTGTGAGGCAGTACGAGAGGCTCTGCTTGCATTAGGTGGCGGGGTGAAGAGGCTGAGAGCCGTGGGACTCACTACCCTGAGGGGGACCACCATCCCCATGGATATGGATGGTAGGCCCTTGCGACCGGCCATTGTCTACCTTGACAATCGGGTGAACGAGGAGATCTCTTCTATAAGAGGGCTGTGGAAGCTGTTTTTTTGGGCTATTGGACGCGCCGCAGCCATTGAGTACGTACGCAGGCATTCGCGGTTTCTCTGGATCAAGCAGCATGAGCCACATATTTACGCCCATACCTATAAATTCATGCAGGTGGCCAGTTTCCTGAATTACCGCCTCACAGGACAGATAAACGAGACAATTGCCATGATGGTGGGAATGTTCCCCTTCGATATTAAGAATCTGAGATTTTATCCCCAGAAGGCGATTCATGAGATATTTGGAGTTTCACCCCAGCAATTGCCCGAGCTGAAACCACCCTTAAGCATCGTCGGGAACATCACCCCAGAGGCAGCAAAGAAGACCATGATCCCTCAAGGGCTTCCTGTGGTTGTCAGTGGCGGTGATGCCCAGTCGGCCGCCATTGGTATGGGCGCCACCGATGAGGAGTGCGCAGCCCTCGTGCTCGGAACCGCAGTCGTGTGCCAGCTTTCCTCCAAACGGTATGTGGTTGACAAGCGGAACAGGTTTTTCCCCTGGCCAGCCGCAATGCCTGGGAAATACACACTGGAAGCCGGGGTAAGCGGAGGGCTCATTACCGTCACGTGGTTTGCCAAGGAACTGGCCCACTATGAAACACAGCTCGGAAAGGAGAGCGGCAAATCACCAGAGCAGATATTGGATGATGCTATCCGCACCATTCCTCCGGGATCGCTGGGTCTCATCGTCCACCCCTACTGGACCCCTTCTATCCATCATGAGGCTGCTCGAGGATCTATCCTGGGTCTCACTATGGCTCACAGCCGAGCCCATATCTACCGTGCCATTCTGGAGGGGATCGCCTATGAGATACGGACCGGACTCGAGGCCATTCAGGAGAAAGCCGGCATCATGCTCAAGGAGATACACGTCTCGGGGGGAGGGTCCCAGAGCGATATGGTGCTGTCCATTTTAGCCGATGTCTTTCAGATTCCCACTATTCGCATGCGGGTGAGTGAGACGACCGCTCTGGGAGCAGCGATTTGTGCTGCCTGTGGCATTGGCCTTTTCCCGAGCCTTAAGGAGGGCATTGACTGCATGGTCCATCCGGATAAGCGTTTTGATCCAAACCCTGAAAATATGGGAGTATACACGACCCTGTATCGATGTTACCAAGAGGTGTACCCCCGCATAGCTGAATTTTACCGCCGGACGGAACATATCGCCTCCCCTGTGGGGACGGACAAATCGCATTGAGAGAAAAAGATGGAGAAGGGGTTGTTCTCATCCACATTGTCTCCAACAAGTTCATAAAAAAGAGGAAATGTGGTTTTAATGAGTTGTCGAGCCAACGCTTCCCTGATATAAGTATGAATTAGCATGCGTATGACAGCACAGATCGATGCACCTCCATCCATCAGCCGCGGCAGACGTCTCAGACAACCCGCAGGTTTCTGCCGGCAGAAGTGTGTTATGAGCAGCTCCCATGAAACCAATTGATAGCATTACCCCCGAGGAATGCAGGCATATACGTGGAATTCTGTTCGATATCGACGACACCTTCACCTTAGAAGGCAAGATTCCCTCCGAGGCCTTTGGCGCGCTTTGGGACTTGCATGCGCAAGGCTTTATCCTCGTGCCCCTCACCGGCCGACCCGCGGGCTGGTGTGACCACATGGCGCGCATGTGGCCCGTGGATGGGGTGGTAGGTGAAAACGGGGCCTTATATTATTATTACGACCGGCACGTACGCAAGCTCTGCCGCCGATATATCTACACCCCTGAGGAGATAGCCCGCAAGCGAAGCGAACTGGAGGCCATCCGGTGCGAGGTCCTGCGGAGGGTACCCGGCGCCGCAGTGTCAGCGGATCAGCTCTTTCGGCTCTTCGATCTGGCCATAGACTTCCAAGAGGACGTTCCACCATTATCTGAGCCGGAGATACAGGAGATCTGTCGCATCTTCAGGGAACACCATGCCACATACAAGATCAGCTCCATCCATGTGAACGGATGGTTCGGCGAATACAACAAGCTCTCCACCGCCAGACTCTTCCTCGAAGAGCGCCTGGGGCTTCCCTGGGATGAAGCCGTCCGGACCTTTCTTTTCATCGGCGACTCGCCCAATGACGAACCCATGTTCCAGGCGATGCACCTCACGGTGGGGGTGGCCAATATCCGGAAGTTTGCCGAGGCTCTAAAATATTTGCCGCAATACATCACCACCAGATCCGGGGGACTCGGTTTCGCCGAAATGGCCCGCAAGCTCATTGAACAAAAGGGGAAATACTGTGCCAGTGACCACTGCTCCGGACAGTAAACGGGAGCGAACGCCTCTGCGCGGCATGAAAAGGGGCCCCGTCAAGGCCCGCGTGGAGGGCATGACCAATGCATTCGCACCTGCACGGCAGCCCTCATGGCCGCGTAATGTCCGTTTCCGAGCCAGATGGAATGGCAACCACAGCGTGGCATGGAGCAGCGCTGCAACAGGCTGAGAAGAGGAGCGAAGCATGTCCATGAACGAGAAGACCAAGGTGGCAATCGTGAAGGGGGCGTTTCCCCCGGATAGAGCGGAAATCGAGCGCATGGTGCGCGAGGCCGTCGACCTGATCGGCGGCCTCTCCGGCAGGATCAGACCAGGCGATCACGTGGTGCTCAAGCCCAATCTCTTCGCCCCCTACCCGCCGCCCATTTCGGTCGACAGAAGGGTGATCGCCAGTGTGGTGAAGCTCGCCCGTGAGGCCGGGGCGAAGCGCGTGACCGTGCTGGAGGGCGTGAGCGTGGGCACCCTCATGAAGCGCGTGCGGCCTGTGATGACCCCCTGCGGCATGGCGCGGGGCTTCAAGACCGTGGAAGTCATGCAGATGCTCGGCGTCAAGCAGGCGGTGGAGGAGGCGGGCGGCGAAGTCCTGGGGGTGGAGGATGCGGAAAAAGTGGAGGTGAATATCGAAGGCGGCATGGCCCTGCACCAGGTGAACTACCCCAAGGTCATCCTGGAGGCGGACTGTTTCATCAACCTCCCGGCCATGAAGACGCACACCATGACCATGGTGACGCTTTCCCTCAAGAACCTGCAAGGGATACTCGACGAAAAGGGCCGGTACTTCTCGCACCGAGACGATATCGATCAGCACATGGTGGACATCAGCAAGATCAGAAAGCCTGATCTCATCATCCTCGACGGGCTCTTGGCCATGGAGGGCATGGGTGCCGGCGAGGCAGGCAGCCCCGTGGAGATGGGCATCATCATGGCGAGCGCCGACCCCGTCGCCCTGGATGCGATCGCCTCGATGTGCATGGGTATCGACAATCCCCTCGTAGTGGGCACGACACGCATCGCAGCTCATGACGGGCTCGGTGTGGCCAACCCCTTCCTCATCGAGTTGGTAGGAGCACCCATGCACGAGGTACGGAAGAAGTTCCAGCTGCCCATCAACTTCACCCAGCCGATCGAGAGTCTCGTGACCGGTGTCTACCCCAATATCGACGTGTACATCGGTGGGGCCTGCCCTGCCTGCTGGCTCTTGGCTGCCCTGGTTGAGTCCCTGCTTTCCAGGATCCCGCAGCACGTTTCGCTCATCGTCGGCATCGACCCCAAAATTCCGCCCAGGATCAGGACCGATCACGCGCACACCTTTTTCCTCGGCGAATGCGCCTTGGCAGCTGGCGGCGAGCTGCGTGAGCTGAGAAACGCCATGCAGCTTTCCGGCATCGACCGTTTCCTCGGCGGCTGTCCCCCCTATGAGCAGGCCCTCGTGAAACTGGAAGACATCCTCATCGGAATGGGGTATATAAGTGCAGAAGATCTGGTGAACAAAGCCCGGAAACACCGGGATACTTTTTTTGACTACTATCGCACCTACGACCCAACGTGGGAACCTGAAACCTGATAAAGAACGGAGGTATGTATGGCGGAGAAGAGATACGTGATTGCAATCGATTCCGGCACGCAGAGCGTAAGGGCCGTGATCTTCGACCGGGAAGGGAACCAGGTGGCCATCGAACAGGCTGAGCATGAGCCCTATTTTTCCCTGCAACCCGGCTGGGCCGAGCAGCACCCTGAGGACTATTGGGCCAAGCTCTGCCGCTGTACCAAGGGGGTCATGGCCAAGGCGGGCATCAACCCGCAGGAGATCACCGGGGTTGGCATCACCACCCAGCGTGGTGCGTCTTTCCCCGTTGACAAGGAAGGCAACCCGTTGCGACCTGCCATCATCTGGCTCGATCAGCGCTTCACCCCCAGTCCACCACCGATCAGTCTGAAGGCGCGGATGCTCTTCAAGGCGGTCGGACTCGCGGATGCCATGAAAAAGGTGCAGAAGGAATCCAAGTTTCTCTGGATCCGCGAACGAGAGCCCGAGATCTACAAGAACACCCATAAGTTCCTGCAGATCTCCGGATGGTTCGTAAAGAAGATCATCGGAGAGTTCAAAGATTCGGTGGGCATGATGGTGGGTGCTTGGCCCATGGACTACAAGAACCTGAAGTGGCACACGCTGCAGGCTGCCTATGAAGCGATAGCCGTGCGTAAAGACCAGTGCGTGGACCTCTATCCCCCGGATACCGTGCTGGGGCATGTCACGAAGAAGGCCGCCGAGGAGACCGGGCTCCCCGAGGGGCTGCCCGTCGTGGTAGGCGCGGGCGACAAGCAGTCGGAACTCCTCGGCGCAGGCGCCATCGACCCTTCCATCGGCGTGATCAGTTATGGCACCGCCACCTGCATGGAAGTGATCACCTACAAGTACATCGCGGAGAAAGACATGAAGTTCTTCACCTGGCCAGCAGCCCTGCCCAACGCCTGGGACATCGAGACATTCATCTACCGAGGCTTTTGGATGGTGACCTGGTTCAAACAGGAATTCGGTCACCGGGAGGTCCTTGAGGCCCAGCGGCGCGGCGTGGCTCCCGAGGTGGTGTTCGACGAGGTAGTGCGCGACATCCCGCCCGGCTCCATGGGGCTCATGCTCCAGCCCTACTGGACGCCCATGGTCCATGATAAGTACGCCAAGGGCTCCATCATCGGCTTCGGCGACGTGCACACCCGAGCCCATATCTACCGGGCCATCCTCGAGGGCATCGGCTACGAGCTGAAGCGCCTCTCTGAGATCGCCTACCGGAAGACCGGCATCCCCCTGAAGGAGATCCGTGTGGGCGGCGGCGGATCCAAGAGCGATGTGGCCGTGCAGATCGCGGCCGACTTGTTCAACCTGCCGGTATTCCGCATGGGCACCTCAGAGATCGGCGCGCTGGGTGCCGCCATCGACGCGGCGGTGGGCACGGGTATGTTCTCCTCCTTCGAGGAGGCGGTCGCCTCCATGGTGAAGAAGGGACAGACCTTCGAGCCGCGCCCAGAGAATCATCGCATCTATCAAAGACTGTACGAAGAGGTGTATCTCCAGACCTACAAGGCCCTGGAGCCACTGAACCGCAAGATCGCTGAAATCACAGGGTATCCTCCCGCGGATTAGGCGCAAGGGGTGGTGACTCGCTTCCGCTGGATGGGGCTGCTCAACTTCGCCCCACAGGCGGATGAGGAGCAGTTCTGTCTCGCGTCCGCCAGCGGCGGATGAGCAGCGCCTTCCCCTCAAATGGACAAAGGAGTGAAGTGTCGAAGATCCGGCAATGGCAGGATGGAGCTTTGCTTTCCTGGTCTTTCCCATTGACAGCTCCCCGGCTGCAATGGCAGGCACGATGAAGGGTCACAGACACATTGCAGAGGTGGGTAGGCTAACCCGCACATAATCCCTGGTGCACAGCAGAGCGACGCCCTGCAGCCGGGCAGGAGAGGGTGCGACGGGGAAAATGCTCGCTTGAAGGGAGGGAGCATGCACAACCGAAACCGGTTCTGGGGGGAAACCACCGCCTTTCTGGCCCTTTTCCTCGATAATCTCGGGGTGCTCGTATTCCTGAGCTCCATCCTCATGTTCACCTTCAATTATCCCGCGGATATCATCCTGACGCGCATGATCCCCGGCACGGCGCTGGGAGTCTTCTTCGGCGACCTCGTGTATACCTGGCTGGCCATGCGGCTAAGGAAGTCCACGGGCAGGGACGACATCACCGCCATGCCGCTGGGTCTGGATACGCCCTCCTCCATCGGGCTGGTCTATGCGGTGCTCGGCCCCGCCTATGTAGCCACGCATGACGCCGAGCTCACTTGGCAGATCGGCATGGCCACGCTCTTCATGATCGGCATCGTCAAGGTCATCACATCCTTCCTCGGTTCCTGGGTGCAGCGCATCATCCCAACGGCCGGCCTCCTGGGCGCGATAGCCGGGGTGGGCCTCCTGCTGCTCGGCTTTCTGCCGCTCGTCGAGATCTTCAACGAGGTCGTGGTCGGCATGGTGTCCCTGGGGCTCATCTTTGCCGTCCTGGTGGGCAAGATGGAACTGCCCGGCCGTCTGCCCGGGGTCCTGATCGCCGTGCTCTTGGGCACCGCGATCCACTTCATCCTGGGCTATAGCGGCTATATTCACGAGTTTCAGATGCCATCCTTCCAGATGGCCCTGTGCCTGCCGGTTTTTTCCGCCGGCTTCCTCAAGACCCTGCCGCAGAGCATCCAGTACCTGCCTATCGCCATTCCCTTCGGCATCATGACGATCATCGGTGGGATCAACAACACGGAGAGCGCCCGCCTGGCGGGAGACGACTACCGCACGCGGGATATCCTGCTGACCGAGGCGCTGACCTCCCTGATCGCGGCCTTCTTCGGCGGCGTGGCCCAGACTACGCCTTATATCGGGCACCCGGCGTATAAGAAGATGGGCGCCACGGTCTGGTACACCCTCCTGACCGGACTGCTCGTGGGCCTCGGCTCCTTAATCGGGCTCTTATCCCTGATCGTCGGTCTCATCCCCCGGGCGGCGCTGGCACCTATCTTCATCTTCATCGGTTTCGAGATCATCCATCAGGCCTACAAGGAGGCGCCCGAGGAACACTCCCCGGCGGTGAGTCTGAGCTTCCTGCCGGTCATCGCCAATCTCGTCATCATCATCCTTGGCCAGTTCCTGGGCGCACTGGCCGTCACGCCCGACAAGCTGCCGCTACGCCTGCAGACCCTGCTCCAGTCGCTGACCGTGCTCAGCAATGGCTTCATCCTGACCGCGCTCCTTTGGGGGAGCATGCTGGCCTTCGTCATCGACCGCAAACCGCGAATCGCGGCGCTGGTTACATTTTGCTGCGCCCTCTTCACCCTCTTCGGGTTCATGCATTCCGTACTGCCCACGGGCGAGGTCTATCTGCCGTGGAATGTACCTTCCCACGTGCACTATACGATCGCCTTGGCGTACGTGCTGCTGTCCGGAATCTTCCTGACGGTGAGAAGGAAACAAAGCTGAATCCCCCCGACCCCCCGCGGGCTCAAAGGAGGAAGGGTTCAGTGCGGGCGACTTCCCGTTTGACACACTTCGCCGATATCTTTATACTTTCCCTATCAAGCCGCGAATTAGTTTTCAGGCCGAGGGACAGCAGGGAGGCCTGTTTTTCAATAGAGAGGGGGTAATCCAATGGATGTGATCAAGATCCTGAATGCGCTCAAGGAGGGCCGGCTGCCGCCCCTCCGGGAGATCCCCGCGCCGCTCCTGGATGCCGTGGCCGCAATGGAGAGCCTCCGGGGCAGGGTGAGCCAGCTCTCCTCGTTGGAGCGCGTCATTACTACCTTCCGCCATCGTGAGCCGGATCGTGTGCCAGTGGCCACCCTCGTGTGCTCGGCGGCCCGGCACATCGCCGGGATCCCCTTCCCCGAGTTTGCCCGCGACGCGGCAAAGGCTGCCGATGCCTTCGCCGCCGGATTCGATTTCTTGGGCGGGGACCTCGTCATCCTCCTCCTTGACCTCTCGGTGGAGGCCGCGGACTTCGGCCAGAAAATGATCTATCCGGAGAACTCCACCGCCCGGCCCGACTACGACGATCCCTGCCTCAAGGACATCGAGGATTACCATAGGCTATCGCCCATCGCGCTCTCCGAGGCGCACAGGATGCAGGAGTTCGTCCGTCTCTGCCGCATCATGGTCCAAAGGATCGGCTTCAAGGCCCTTGTCGGTGGATTCGTCTTCTCTCCCTTGGGGGTCCTGGGCATGATGCGCGGTGCGGAACATATGTTCAAGGACTGCGTGAATCACCGGAAAGCGGTCGTCAAGGCCTGCGAGACGATCACCACAACGCTCCTTGAATTTGTGCAGGCCCAGTGCGATGCCGGCGTGCCCGCCATCGCGATCGACACCCTCTACGCCTCCTGGAACGGGCTCTCGAAGGACCTCTGGGAGGAGATTGAGGGGCCTTTCGTGCGCGAGATCAGTCGCCTCATCAAGCGCAACGGACTCGCCGTGGGTGTTCACAACTGCGGCCACGGCCCGTATTTCGATTCCCAGATCAAATTCATGGAGCCCGAAGTGATCAGCTTTGCCCATCTCCCCGACGATTGCGCCTCGGACAGGGAGATGAAGGAGCGCTATGGCGACCGGATCACGCTGCTGGGCTATGTCCCCACGCCCCTGCTCATCAGTGGGACGCCGCGGGCGGTGATGGAGGAATGCCGCAGACAGATCGAAGCGCTCTCGAAGGGCGGCGGCTACATCCTGGCACCGGGCTGTGAATATCCCCCTAACATCCCGCTCACCAATGCCTTTGCCCTCATCGAGGCCGCCCGGAGATATTCCTAATGTGGCCGAGATGGAAGCGCGCTCTCGAAAACCCGAGCATGTGATGAGGAGGAATGAAACGTGACGGATAAGATCATGATGGAACGGCTGGAGCTGGCGGTGAAAACTCATGACCAGGCTCTCCTGGAGGAGGCCTTCCGCGAGGCGGAGCAGGGAGGGCTCGGAAAGGATCCCGTGCTCAAGGCATTGACCGCCGGCCTGGATGCGGTCCGTGAGCGACTCGGCCACCATACGGCTTCCATACCCGAGTTTCTGCTCGCGGTGGATGTCCTGAAGCAGGGAATCAGGAGGCTCGATGGGCTTAAATCCAGGAAAAATACCGCCGCAAACCAGAAAACGATCGTCATCGGGGTGGTGGAGGGGGATGTACACGATCTCGGCAAGAACATTGTGGCGGACGTGCTTGCGGCGTATGGATACAAAATCCTGGACCTGGGTCGGGACGTGCCATGCGCCCACTTCATCGGGGAGGCCGTGCGGTCTCATGCATCCATGCTGGCGCTTTCCTGCATGATGTCTACCCCGCTTGAAAACATGCGGGAGATCATCGCCCGATCCAGAAAGGATCTGCCGGAGGCGGCCGTTCTCGTGGGCGGAGCGGCGCTGGACGAGCGGATCGCCGCGCGAGTTGGGGCTGATGGATACGCAGCCTCCGCGGTCACCGTGTCCGAAGAGGTCAAGAGGCTGCTGGCAGGGCGTCGATGACGGATAACCGCGCGCGCCAGAGGGGGGAAGAGGTCATTCATCCCCGCTTGCCATCGGCCGCGGAAATCATGCCTGGCCTTGCCCGCAGACTGGGTTATCAAGACACCCGCTCAATCCCGCAGGATCTGAACGGTTACATCCAGAAGGCCCTGGAAGAGTCGTTAGAAGCGGCGAGGCCCCAAGCCGTTTGCCGGATGTCCCGCATCGAGAGGATCGGAAGAAAAGAGATCCTGGGGACGGGCTTTAAGCTGGAAAGCCCAAAGTGGGCTCGGTTTTCCCAGCTCCTCGACTCCCCGGAAATCCTCCTCGTGTATGCCCTGACGCTCGGCGACGATCTCGACAAGCGCATCGATGCGCTTCGGGATGCACCCATCACCCTCTCGTATGTCCTCGATGCAGCCGGTTCTGAGATCGTGGAGCGTACGGCCGACCGCATGGAAGCGGATCTCTGGGAAAGGCCGGCGTTCAAGGGTCTGCAGCGGACCATACGTTTCAGTCCCGGATTCTGCGATTGGAGATTGAATGCCCAGCAGGAAATTTTCCAGTTCCTCCACCCGGAAAGCATAGGGATGCTCTGCACGAAAGCCTGGAGCATGCTGCCGAGCAAATCCATTACCGCTGCACTCCTCGGAGCACGCGGCCTGCCCTTCCACACTCCCTGTCCGTTGTGCACACAGAAAGCGTGCCCCCATAAGAGGGTGGAATAAAGGCATAGGATCGCCCTTACAGGGGGGTGATCCTGTTGATCTCCACCCTCCCCATAAGGGCATGTTCGATCGGATCCAGCATATCCGAGGCAAACCGGAGGCATACCCCGCAGTCGGCGCTGATGTGACGGGGTACGGGGATGAGCTTGTGGGGAATGTCCGCCTCCTTGAGGATCTTCTCCGCCAAAAGGGCGTGGCTCAGCGATTTGAAGAGGACAATTGAATATGTCTGCGGATCCATCATGGTGTGATGAGCCTGCCCGCGGCCGCCATGGTTCCGGCGATCTCGAACATGTTGGACACCGTCCCGACCCCAATCAGGCCCGATAGGCCGAAATAGTTCACACAGGTCCCGCAGACCAGGATCTCCACCCCCGCATCGGCAAGGCGCTTGAGATCATCGAGCACGTCCGATCCCTGCGCGGTGAGCTTCACCCCCGTGTTGTAAAAAATGATCCTTTCGGGCAAGGCATCGATCTGCAGCAGGGTATGGATAAAGGCCTTGATGAGGATACCGCCCAGCTCGTCGTTCCCCCGCCCCATGGTTTCACTGGCAATGGCCACCACTAGGGGACCGGAGCGAGCACTTTGGCAGGTTTCTTGTGCAAACGCCTCATCCGAAGCCTCTGGCAAGGCCAGATCTCCCGGTCCACGGGAAAGATGAATATGATAGATGCCGTCATCCTTCTTATCGATCGTCACCGCGCACTTGAGGTGCGCACCCAGACGGCGAATATTTTCCATGGCCGCGGCATTGTCTACATACACCACGATCCGCGTATGCTGTTCGAGCGCCTTTTTGGCCAGAATGACGGGCTGCGGACAAGCCAGCCCACGCGCATCGACGATCTCCTCCATACCTTCCTCCTTTCGATTCTTCAACATTACCCTGATGCTACCCGGCGGCTCATTTGCGCCAGCACCTCGAGCGTATAGGTTATCTCTTCGTCCGTATTGAAATAGCCGAAGCTGAAGCGGTTCGTACCGATTGGAAAGGTCCCGATTGTCTTGTGGGCAGCAGGGGCACAGTGGAGACCGGGCCGGGAAAGGATGCCGAACTCTTCGTCGAGGGCGAGGGCAACCTCGGAAGGATGCATGCCCTCAAGGGTGAAGGAGACTACCGCGGTCCTCCGAGAGGCTTCAACAGGCCCGTGGAGGGCGATCCCCGGGATGGAACGGAGCCCCTCCAGGAACTCTGCGGTGAGCTGGATCTCCTTCTCCCGGATCGCCCGGATGCCCGTTTCCAAGATGAAGCGTACGCCTGCCTCCAAGCCGGCCAGCCCGACCGTGTTCGGGGTTCCGGATTCATATTTATCCGGCAGGAAATCCGGCTGCAGCTCGAATTCGGATTTGCTCCCCGTGCCGCCCATCATGAGCGGATGGAGCTTATCCTCGATGCCCGGGCGGATATAGAGTCCTCCCGTACCCTGGGGACCGAAGAGGGCCTTATGGCCGGTAAAGGCCAAAAGATCGATACCCGTCTCTTCGATGTCGAGGGGCATCGTCCCTGCCGTCTGCGCGGCATCCACACAGAAGACGAGGCCATGATCCCGGGCGATGCGTCCAACCTCGGCGATGGGCATGATGGTCCCGGTGACGTTCGAGGCATGGGTGAGGAAGACGGCCTTCGTGGTGCTCTTGATGGCAGGGACGATGCGTCCCGGATCCAGCTCCCCTTGTTCTGAACAGGGGATGACAGTCATTTCAAGCCCCTGGGACTCAAGCGTCCGCAGCGGGCGCATCAGTGCGTTATGCTCCATGCTCGAGGTGATGCAGTGATCCCCGGGCTTGAGGAGCCCGAAGATGACTAGGTTGAGGGCCTCGGTGGCATTCTTCGTGAAGACGATGCGCAAGGGGTCCCCGATCCCGAAGAGGTTTGCCAGGGATTCCCGTGCGGAGAGCATGATCCGCCCCGCCGCGAGGGATAAGCGGTGCCCCGAGCGCCCTGGGCTTGCCCCCACATTCGCATGGTAGGCGGTCATGGCTTCCGTGATACCGCCCGGTTTCGGCCACGACGTCGCTGCGTTGTCGAAGTAGATCAGCTCCATGGCAGAATATCTTACCGCGTTTCGAAGAGGGCCTCAACCCTTGTGCGAAGCTGTTTCACATCCGATTCCATGTAATCCGTCTCGATCTTCAAAAACGGCAGCCCGTGCTGGCCTTTCACATGCTCTCTGATCTTATAGGATTCCACATTGTAAGCGTGGCAGGCGTTAAGGATCACGTCGATGACGACATCGGGCTGAAAGCGAGTGATGAGCCGGTCGAGTTGATCGAGGCGTCTCCTGTTGGGCGACATGCACGCACACGGGAGCTTCAGGTACCGCTCCGCATGGTTCGGTTCGAAAAGGCGCACAGGACGGTCGGCACGGCATCCATCGCGCGGAAGAGTTCCAGCGGCGCATAGCCGCAATAGGTACCGATAACCTTCTTTCCCTGCTTGCGCTTAGACTGCACATACGCAAACGCCCGTTTGCTCGGTTCTCCGGTATATTGATCATTCACGAGCGGTTCCCATTGCCGCCTATCTGTCATATGCATTGTCCCTTCACCTCCTTTGGGTGCCTAGCGCAAGCACTATAATTGAGAAGGGTAAGATAATCAAATACCGAGAAGTTATGGGAACTTGATGGCTATTCCTTTTTTTCATCGCGTAAGATCTGCACGGTCAGAAAAGTTGACCCAGTCAGAAACGGGCGTGCAAATATCATCGGGATATTTTACCAGAGGGACAAGAGGGCAGGGTAAGAGGGCGAGCCTAGGATGTGGCCAGATATTAGGCAGGTTCAGCATCATAAAACGGGCAATCGGGTTCGGCAATCTTCCTGACGTCGTGAAAGGTGCTTTCATGCAATTGTGATTTAGGCTGTGATTTAGGCTTGACGCTGCATAAAGCTCGATTTAAAATATATAAATGTTTTGTTCGAATGTTCTAAATCGCCGGGTGTGCCGTCATGAATTTTGGTCAAGGGTCTGCGTGT
>Ga0315289_10001459_pt1 | contig 36894 bp, 37 predicted proteins | sample YL17G11_40_MG_FD_203452 | JGI IMG/M metagenome (GOLD analysis project Ga0315289, IMG submission 203452) | Sediment microbial communities from Yellowstone Lake, YNP, Wyoming, USA - YL17G11_40 | ecosystem: Environmental > Aquatic > Freshwater > Lake > Sediment | place: USA: Wyoming | collected...
AACCTAATGACATCCTGATTTCTGAGTATATGGAAGCTCTCTAAAGCCCCTCAGACGAAGATGCCATGTCGTTTGCCAATTCAGCTAGGTTCTCGTATAAGCAGGGAGAGTCGGGATGAAAGCGTGGAATATCACGCCCGAAAACACAGTGTTTGTGATCGTATCCTTTGAAGGCAGGGATTCCTACTCCATGGCAGGTGGATTGGGGATCAGAGTCACTAACCTGTCGGAGACCCTGGCTGATATAGGCTTCCCTGTCCATGTTTTCTTCATCGGCGACCCTAAATTGCCAGGTGAGGAGGTATGCCAGGGTGGTAGATTGATACTGCATCGGTGGTCTCAGTGGATAAGCCAGTACCATCCCAACGGTGTGTATGATGGGGAGGAGGGTAAGCTTTATGATTTCAACCAGTCTCTACCTCCCTTTGTCGTGGAGCATATCGCAGCAGCAGCTATAGACCAAGGCAAGCTGGTGGCTATCCTTGGAGAGGAGTGGCAGGCTGCTGAGGCGATGTGCCGCATTAGCGACCTTCTCTACCAACGAGGTCTGAGAGATAAGGGTATCCTACTCTGGAACGCCAACAACACCTTTTTGTTCAACCGCATCAACTGGGGGCGGTTGACCTACACCACCACCATCACAACAGTAAGCCGCTACATGAAGCATATCATGTGGGGCATGGGCTTGAACCCCCTGGTCATCCCTAACGGGATACCCAAGAGATCGCTGGAACCTGTGGATGGAAACAAGGTTCAGCATTTGAGACATTGCACAGGTATCAATGGGGGGCTGCTTCTAGCAAAGGTGGCTCGGTGGGATCCTGACAAGCGCTGGAACATGGCTGTGGAGGCCGTAGGCAGATTGAAGCGAAGAGGTCTGAAGACGGTGCTACTGGCAAGAGGTGGCATAGAGTCCCACGGGCTGGAGGTGCTAGGTAGAGCCAGGGCATTGGGACTCACTATAAGCGAGGCCAAGTCTGCTGACAACAGCCTTGATTCTTATTTCCAGGCCCTGCAGGTTAGCAGTCAGGCCGATGTTATCGACATCAAGTTTCATTTGCCCCAGGATTTTCTGCGCATCATCTATCGAGCCGCCGATGCCGTCTTGGCCAATAGCGGCCACGAGCCCTTCGGCATAGTGGGACTGGAGACCATGGCCGCAGGTGGTATCGCCTTCACTGGCAGCAGCGGTGAGGATTACGCCATTCCCTACCAGAATGCCTTCGTTTTGGAGACCTCTGACCCCAGGGAGATAGAAAGTTGTCTCATGTACCTTAGAGAATATCCAGAGGAGGCTACCAGGATTCGAAGCGAGGCACACCGCACTGCCACTTATTTCACCTGGGAGGCATCCGCAGGGAACCTGATCAGCAAGCTAGAGAACCAGGCCCGTATCCAGAGGGCGCTCCTAAGGCAGCCACCATCGCCACAGCCTGAGTCCAGAGAGGCTATTGAGAAGAGGCTGCCGGATGTCGGGGCGGAGGTAGAACAGTACTAGCGCAGTGACACCCTGATTTTTCAAGAAATGCGCTTTTCGCGGCAGCTCTAGTGTCAAGTGACTAGCGCAGACATGAATGAAAGGTTGGGGAGTCACTTTTTCGTATTATGTTGGTGGGGCCCAACCTAGACTAACAAAATGGCTTTTTGTTATTTTACTCTCCCAATACGTGCCTCGAGCTTAGTCTTTTCAATGGGCAAACCAACTCCGATGAATTCATTTCGCAGGATTTCTTGCCATACTCCACGCTCGTCCATTTCTATGTACGTAGCGCCATACAAAGAGGAAGGAATTTCAACGCCTTTTCTGATTAGAGTGAATACTCTACCTCTACCAAGTCTTCCTACAAAGTAGCCGAGTTCGAACACAACATTCTGACGAACTCTTGTGCCTAAATCTTCAGGGTCTAATATTGCTATTGCGAAATCGATATTCCTATATCGCTCGAGCTTTTCTAGTGTTGTCCATCCGAAGCTGGGCTGTTCCGAGAGCATTATGGCCTCTAGACCAACTTTCGGGAGGAATCTGATCACCTCATCTTTAGCTTTCTCGTCGTGCCCATGAATTAGGAACACTTTTGGATGTTCAGAAACAACTTCCTTCGCTTTATTTTCAATCAACTCATAAAGCTTGTCCCTAGCTGCTCTCACCTCCTCTAGAGATAATATCTCAGAACTCTTCTGGTCTAGTTGTCTGTGGTGCAATGTGCAGAGGAACACTAAGTTGTCTAATGTATTAACACCACCTTCAGCTAAGGGCACTATATGTGCCACATCGCCGGCTTTAGGCTCGGTATCGCCAGCCTGAACACATATAGCACATCGGCGCTTGCTTCGCATCAGGAGTTCCTTGATAACACTTTTCGGTATGCTTTTTTGTTTGGTCATCTTGGATACACCTGTCCTTCTATAAAATCGACGTCGTTTGTGTATTCGCTCAATATGGACTTTGCTTTGTCCACGGCAATTTTGGCGGCACTATATTCTGCCTTAGAGGCACGAATAGTCAAACGCCATTCAACTTTGTTTTGCTCAAGTTCTGCATATAGTTGATCACGGTAGACCCTAACCTCGTCTGCTGTAAAACCAAGGACGCGATTACTCTTCGTATCGTACAGTGTGTGGCACTCTTGACATAGGTATGCCAAGTCTGAGGGTCTCGAATTACTCGGATCGCGACTTAGATGGGCGAGTTGCCCCTGCTTCACGCCTAAATCACCTTTGAGTCCGAAACACATGCAGCAGCGACGGCGAGACCTGTTGAGCACCTCTTGTCTCACTTCGGGTGAAACCGATACTCGCCCCTTTCGAGTTTTGCCCAAATCCTTCATCTAGCGTTTCCTGATGCCGATTCGGAGTGTGCTATGAATCATCTTTTTATGAATTATACAATTCTGGTGGTTAGTATACCAAAACAAATATGGCTTGTCGCAGAACATATAGCCTTTCGTAATGTAAATATGAACCACACTACTTTCCACCGGGTGCGGTCGCTCTCCTCAAGAAACTCGTGGTCATTGTCATAAGCATTATTACATAAAGGATAGGGAAAGTCATATTTTAGCGATTTGCATGTTCTTGAAGTGCTCTAAAGCTACTTGATTTTAAGCGCGCTAACCTTAGGGATTAAAGAATTCGCTATTTTGTTATTCATGCATTGTGCTTGAGAAACAATTATTGCTCAAGAGCAAATGCAGTGGTAAGATTGTCCTGTCAGTCCATACTCAGGTCGTGAAAGATGCCAAACGAAATCACAGAGATTACGCGTCGTAACATTATCGATTATCTAACGGCTTCAGGTGCTAACTGGGCAGGCCGGCTACCGGAAGATGAGTTTCTGGCCCGCCTATATGATCTTGCTGCCCTCCCCTCAACAGACTACCGCTATGGAAATGCCGCCAGTGACATCCGACAGCACCGACTCAACTGGTCAGACTGGCAGGACGACTGGGTCTTTTACGATGCCCGGTTCAATCTCCTGCGGGCTTCTGACGAAGCCTTCCTGCGCTTTCTTTGCGAAACAATCCACCCCGTCGTCCGGCCGAACTCAGCGGAAGCTCGAGAAATGGCAGCGAGTTACAGCAACGAATTGCAGGCGGATGGCTGGCGGAGATGGGTTTTGCCTATGGCGATAGGGTTAAGCTCACCGCTAAAAACGGGAAAATCACTATCCACAAAAAGTAACTGGCTGCAGAATTATCCTCTTTAAACTTCACGCTTTCGGGACTAGTTGCATCATGCTGTGGGCAATCCCTTGTGATAGATGTGGCCTTGGTAACGATCCACCCCCGGTTATTGCTTCAGAGGTCACATTACAAGCTATTGTGTGATTGCAACCGCTGTTGCTAGAAATTCCGACACGCGGTTTAGGAAGCCGCCTTCAGGTTTGACACTGGCTAATCATCCCAGGACACAACATATAGGGCTAACGTATAGGCGGAAACACTATATATTGTGTACTCATACCCAGTCGTTTTCCGTCACTTCTTCCGGGTTAGGGTGTCAACCTCCTGACCAATTGCGAGGATATTGTAATGGAAATTGACGAAAAATCAATAGTGAGAATCCTATCTTCGCTACAGGGCAAACATAAGTCGTAGTTGCTCAAAGAAGTGTAAGTTCTGATGTGGTGATAATAGGATTGCTTGTGTGGACCCTACTGGCTTTCAGCCTACGCTTAGCCATCCTTCAGAATTGCCAATACCCTGATTAAAAGATTGGGTATTGCTTTTCAGCTCTCGGGGCGCGTTTCCGAATCTCCCCACCGCTGACTTATCACACTAGTCTGGGTGTCAATTTTCAGGCCCTTTTCAGCACTATTTTCGCGGAATTGATTAAGTAAGTCAATATACCCGTTGGCAAAGTCGAGAGCCACGTGATGATGTTTATGCAATCGTCATCGAATCTTTCGCCGCTTTTTCTGCAATTTCTGCGATGCGGGTATGATGGGATAGTGATATTACCAAGATGTGCTACTTCGCGAATTTGATGTCGTCCCTGGGGAGACTCGAACTCTGAAAGCCGAATCTTATCGGCAACTCATAGAATGATAAGAGTTTGGGACAACAACAACCTCGAAAGGAACCAAACAGGAACGATCCTAAAGTGGTCTCAGTGTAATAAGTTAACGAGTCTGCCGCAGTTACATCTGTTAGGGTCGCTATTTAGGAATGCGACCTTTCAAACCCGATCGAATCCTCTGGGCGCTTTAAAACTTCACCTTGCTCATGCCCTTAAGCCCAAGCATGTGCCTTGCATCATCGGGCGTGGCGATTTCCCTTTCGAAAAGTTCAGCGATTTTGCGGACTTTCTCTACCAACTCCGCATTGCCCTTTGCCAGCACCTTGTATTTGACGAATACGTTGTCTTCCATCCCAACTCTCACATGGCCGCCCATTGCCATGGCTACAGCTCCAAGGTGGAACTCTGCAGGATAGCCGACACCGATGACAGACCACGTATAGTTGTCCGCGCCTAGCCATCTGTGCGTTTCTGTCTGAAGGTGCATAAGTTCATATGGTGTTGAGAATGTGCCACCCAGAACTCCAAGGACATACTGCACATGCACCGGCAGGTCCAGTTGGCCCGCTCTAACAAGGAAGCCAGCGTTATAGAGTCCATTTGTCCCATAGATTTCGACCTCTGGCTTAACGTTGTGCTTTTTCATGGTTTTAGTAAACACTTCCAGGTCTGCGAAAGTGTTCTTGAAAACAGCATCCTTGGAGAATTCCACTATCATTTTCTCCCAGGGATACTTCCACTTCTTGATCTTCTCTACAAGGGGGAACAAGCTGAAGTTCAGGCTCTCAATGTCCAGGGAACACATTTCGGGCTCAAACTCGGGAACAACAGCTATCCTCTGTTCCGCTGTCATGCCAAAGCCACCACCGGTGGTGGGGCAAATCACCACATTGCACTTCTCTTTGATTTTGGTGAGGGTTTCCCTCCAGATGTTCAAATCAGCTGTGGGAACGCCCTCCTTGGGATCCCTTACGTGGACGTGGACTACGGCCGCTCCTGCCTTGTATGCTCTGTATGCGTCGTCAGCTATCTGCTCTGGAGTTATAGGCAGATATGGCGTCTGGCATGGAAATACCCCAGAACCAGTCAAGGCGCAGGTGATTATCAGTTTAGGCATCCTGGCCATCTTATCTAACCTCCTTTTTATGACCTAGCATTGCTTTGCTCGACTTATTCTATCGTTGTAGTCTCGGTTTACTCGCAGTGCCTGCTATAGGCGTCTGTCCTAACTATATGGACAGACCAAATCGAGGCGAACCGATGCGGAACCGACTCCATCATCCTGCCTCCATGCTCAGAATGGGTAATGTCCTTTAGCGAGGACTCCTCTATTAAGGTATTCAGGAATATTATCTGGAATTTGGTGTATTCCTAGGAGCTTATCCCTCTGGTCCAGCATAATACTTCTGATAATCTTAGCTCTGTGCCAAGGAAGTATATCATACCACCAAGAGTTGCGGTTTTTTCTTGAGTTCTAGAGCCAAAAGGGTCTCGCTTGCACGGATACCCTCAATTGAAACTATCTCCTCTCTTACAAAGTGAGCCAATTCTTTTGATGAAGCGACAGCTATGACTGCGACAATGTCATACCGACCAGTTACGAGTGCGAGCAGATGCACTTGCGGCTTGGCCCCTAGTTCTTCAAGGATCGAGTCGATGTACTTGGGATCCACATTCAGACCTATCAGGGCGGAGGTGCTGAGTCCAATCATATCTGCGTCGACGACAGCAACGATACGTACCACTCCCTCGTTTACTAGCCGCTTTATTCTTCTTGTCACTGTGCTCTTGCTAGTCCCAAGGCTCCGGGCCAGTTGGGCGTGAGGACAGTCGCCGCCATTTTTTTGCATCTCCGCAATCAGTCTCTTATCCAGATCGTCCAAATTAACCACAGATTGGTCCCTCCTTTGTTCTTTCACCTCTAGCATAACATTTTTTGGCATATCACTCCATCACACTCGTTGCCCATAAAATGTGCTAGTGCTTAGTTGTCAAATTGCCCGCAATTAGTTCAAAGCTAAGTTGCACATTCGTGAAGCTGCAAATAATTACGCTGATTTATGCAACTAAGTACTAGCTCATTGCGAGCCCCTTAGGGCACACCCAAACCACCAAGTAAGTTCATTGCTCCTTGTTTGCCCCTGGTTATGACTTATTATGTCATAAAAACATTATGTTATGCAATATTGGCCCAAAAATGCTTGACATTTTGGGTATATGGTAATTATAATCCCAGGTGACAGTATTGTCAAAGGCTCGCGCTTGTCTAGTCTTCGCTAGACGAGTCATTTGATAGAGGTAAAAGCCTCTATTTCAGTGGGGATACTTCTGGATAAGCGTATTCCCCTCGAATATGCCCCCAAAGCGGTTCTCCGCTAAAAGGGTCTTCATCATGACTTTCAGTATGTAGAGGGCACAGGTTGCCGAGCAATCAGCGCTCATAATCTATGAGTATCCTTGGTAATTAATCAGGTGAACCTCGGGAAGGCGATTGCTGTTTCAGGATGTACCGAGAATGATCCAAAGGCACCCAAGATAAGCACGAATACGAAGTCAGTCATGGGAAAGTGCCTTGACGATACAGAGCGATCTCTCAAGGCTTATCTCTGGTTTGAGCGAAGATCACAGCTCATTTCAGGAGCGAAGCGAGACAGGAGATGAAATTGCAGTTTACCGAACAGGAGGAGGCATTCCAAAGAGACGTCGAAGATTTCCTGAAAAAAGAACTACCGCCTGGGTGGGCGGAGGAATCATTGCAATGGCCTGGGGGATATGGCTCCCATGAAGTCGACGAAGAGCATTGGCGTTTTTGCCAGCAGCTCCAGCGCAAGATAGCAGAGAAAGGTTGGACTACCATATCGTGGCCTAGTGAATATGGCGGCAAGGAGTACTCTCCGATTGAACAGGCCATCTTCGACGAACGGCTAAGTTATTATCGGGTACCGCCACCGGGTTTCGCCGCCACAGTCGGGGGCCCTACTATCCTCCTCTTCGCCAGTGCGGAAATGAAGCGGGAATGGGTACCGAAGATTGCCAAAGGTGAGGTGGAGTTCTGGCTGGCCTATAGTGAGCCGGGCGCCGGTTCCGATATCGCCGCACTCCAAACCCGTGCGGTGGAGCAAGGGGACGAATTTGTGATAAATGGCCAGAAGATCTGGAGCAGTGCCGCTCATTTAATTGATTATGCTTGGATGGCTGTTAGAACCGACCCAGATTCGTCAAGACACAAAGGGATCAGTCTACTCATCGTCGATATGAAAACCCCAGGTATCACCGTTCGTCCCCTCATAAACATATGTGGCGTTCATTCCTTTAATGAAGTCTTCTTCGATGATGTGCGCGTTCCGAAAAAATGCCTTGTCGGTAAGAAGAACCAAGGGTGGTTTTATTTGCTGGCTGCACTCGACTTTGAGAGGCTTATGGTGGGCATAGGGGGATTCAAGCGAGTTTTCGAGTTATTTCTCGATTACGTCAAAGAGACGAGACGCGATGGCGAACCCTTGAGGAAGAATCCTCTAGTGCGGTACAGGATGGCACAGATGGCAGTTCAGATAGAAGTTGCTTACATGTTTTATTGGCAGACAGCTTGGATGCTAAGCAAAGGGCTAATCCCAAATGTGGAGGCCTCTGTCCTGAAGCTATGGATTACCGAGCTGAGTAGATATTTCGCCGATACTGCTATGCAAATCATGGGACCCTATGGGCAACTGAAAACAGGAACCAAATTGGCTCCGTTGAATGGCTTGGTGCCACGAGGATATCTGGATTGTGTCTCCGCTACCATTGGTGCCGGCACATCGGAGATCCAGCGGAACATCATTGCCATAAGGGGACTAGATTTACCCCGGAAATAGACTTACATTTTGATATTCTCAGAAGAGATGGGTAAAACATATGGATCTTGGTCTCACCGAACAGCAGGAAATGTTGAAGCTTACAACGCGTGATTTCCTAGACAAGGAGTGCCCTAAATCAGTGGTGAGAGAGATGATGGAGGATGAAAGAGGCTACCCACCCGAGCTATGGCGTAAGATGGCAGACTTGGGGTGGATGGGGTTGGTATTCCCCGGCAAATACGGCGGTCTCGAAGGCGATTTCTTCGATTTGGTGGTTCTCCTCGAGGAGATGGGACGGGCTTGTCTGCCCGGTCCTTTCTTCTCTACGGTTGTGCTCGGTGGCTTAGCGATCTTGGCAGCGGGCACCGAAAAGCAGAAGCAGGCCCTTCTTCCCAAGATTGCCGATGGGAAGATGATCATCACACTAGCCTTAATGGAACCCAATGCTCGCTATGACGCCCTGGGTGTTAGAACCCGTGCGACCGCTGGCAGGGGTGAATACGTGATCAATGGCACCAAGCTCTTTGTAGAAAATGCCCATATTGCCGACTACATACTATGCTTGGTCAGAACGAGTGAGAACAAGACGGCTGAGGAGGGGCTCACCCTATTCCTGGTGGATAGCAAGAGCGCAGGAATCAGATGCACCTTACTAAATACCCTCGCCGCTGACAAGCAATGTGAGGTTGTTTTTGAGGATGTGAGGGTGCCAACTGAGAATATCCTCGGGGAGCCAAACCAAGGCTGGGCTATAGTGGAGAGGCTTTTGGAGCAGGCAACGGTAGCGAAATGTGCTGAGATGATCGGCGGTGCCCAAGCCACTCTGGAGATGGCAGTGAACTACGCCAAGGAGCGGGTTCAGTTTGGGCGTCCCATCGGCAGTTTCCAGGCGATCCAGCACCACTGTGCCAACATGGTTACCGAGATAAGTGGCGCCCGGTTCATCACCTACAAGGCAGCGTGGATGGTGAGCGAGCAGCTTCCGGCCGCTATGGAGGTGGCCATGGCCAAGATCCAGACGGGTCACGCATACCAGCAGGCGACCGTCTTTGGGCACCAGATCTTCGGTGCCATTGGCTTCTGCATGGATCATGATATGCACCTATACTACAGGCGGGCCAAGGCCGGTGAGATCAGCTTTGGAGATAGCGATTTCTATCGGGAGAAGGTTGCCCAGGAGCTTGGCCTTTAGGCGAGCGCCGAGCTCAATTCAAGGCCGGTTGGAAGGAAAAATGCGGAGGTTAGAATGGCTCAAAGAGTAGGTATTGTTGCAGTAGCCCAGACAAAGTACGAGGGAAGTAAGCCAGGCTTAAGAATGGCTGAACTGGTACATCAGCCGGTCAAGGAGGTGCTGCAGCAGACAGGGCTAAAATTCACCGAGGATGGAAGTGGCATCGACTTCTCCATATGCGCTACAGACGACTTCTGGGATGCGATGACCCTTTCCGATACCCCGATTGGAGATGTTATCGGTGCCCATCATCGATCAGCAGAGAAGGTATCACAGGATGGTGCCCAAGCGGCGATATACGCTACTGTAGCGATACTCTCAGGCCACTACGATACTGTTCTGCTGGTGGCTCATTGTAAGGAGTCTCAGCCGTCTTCGCGAAACCTCATCACTAACTGCGCCTTTTGCCCTGTATGCACCAGAATCCTTGGCGTCGATTACCTATCTGCCGCTGCCTTGCAGGCGAAGCGCTACATGTATAAGTATGGCATCACCCGGGAGCAATGCGCCAAGGTGTCGGTGAAAAGCTATAAAAATGCTAAGAACAACCCCTACGCCCAAAACGCTATGGACATTACCGTGGAGGATGTTCTCAGTTCCAAGATGCTAGCTTATCCCATCAGCGTTTTCGATGCTTACCCTGTCTCAGATGGCGCGTGCGCCATGATTTTGGCAACAGAGGAGAAGGCCAAGAAACTCACCGATAAGCCTGTTTGGGTTAAGGGTGTGGGCAACTGCTATGATTGCCACCATCTCGGGGACAGAGATCTCGCTGATTGCGATTCCCTAGAGATGGCGGCCAAACGCACTTACAAGATGGCAGGCATCAAGAATCCGCGGCGGAACATCGACATAGCTGAGATATCCGGACAATACTCATATCAGGAGCTTTTGTGGAGCGAGGGCCTAGGTTTCTGTGATAGAGGAGAAGGTGGCAAGTTCATCGACTCTGGGGTAACTGAGATGGAAGGCGAGTTACCAATCAATCCCTCCGGCGGTGTGCTACCCGGCAATCCCATCATAGTAGCTGGCCTAACACGGGTAGTGGAGTGCGTTCTGCAGTTAAAGGGCGAGGCCGGCGCTAGGCAGGTAGCTAAAGCGAAGACCGCTCTTGCTCATGGGACGACCGGCCCATGTGGACAACTACATTCTGTACTGATTCTGGGAACCTAGAAGGAGGTGATCATGGCAAAGAGGGTTGCCATTGTAGGTATTGGACAGACTTATCATCAGGCACATCGCCAAGATGTCAATCAGGTGGAGATGGTCAACGAGGCGGTTACCGCGGCATTGGAGGATGCACAGCTACGTATCAAGGATATCGATTGCATTATCCATGGCAACATGGAACTTTTCGAGGGAGTTCATCAGCCTGACATGTGGCACGTTGATGGAGATGGTGCTTATTTGAAGTCGGGGATGAGGCTCACCACCGGGGGGACGACTGGAGGCACAATCGCATGTGCTGCATGTAATCACGCAGCCTCTGGGCTCTTCGACACAGTCATGGCTATCGGCTGGGAGAAGCAGGAAGAAGGGCATACCACTACTGGCATAGCAGCGATGGCTGACCCCCTCTGGGACAGGAAGGTACAGACAGGTGCCTTGAGCGGGATGACTGCAGCCCGGCTGATAACTGATTTCGGTGAACGTGCCGAAGAGGTGGCAGCCATGGTCAGGGTCAGGGATGGAGAAAACGCCAGCAGAAACCCCTATGCCCACTTAAGAGAAAAAGTCACCCGTGAGGACGTGATGAAATCCCACATGCTGGTACATCCCATAAGGCTTCTCCATATGTGCCCCCAATCCAATGGTGCGTGCGCCTTGATCGTGGCTTCAGAGGAAAAGGCGAAGAAAATCACAAAGAAGCCAGTATGGGTCAAGGATCATGTTACCACTCATATGGAGGCAATGCTGAACGAAACGATACTTGTTCGGAAAGACCTGGAGGAATGGGCAAGTATGAGAGTGTGCGCCCGAAAGCTCTACAAAAGGAATGGGATCACTAATCCTATCAAGGAGATTGATCTGTTTGAGATGTACGACCCGATGGTGTGGATGGAGATGGAATGGGCAGATTGGTTCCTCCTCATGGAAAGAGGAGGATATCTCAAAATGGTGGAAAAAGGTGTCACAGATCGAAATGGGGCCTTCCCTGTCAACCCCTCTGGAGGTGTGGTGACCACCAACCCCATTGGGGCAACTGCTCTCATCCGTGTCGCCGAGGCTGCCTTGCAGATCAGGGGAGATGCTGGCGAGCATCAGGTCGACAAAGAGGTGAGGACTGCCATGGCCTCCGCATTTGGCGGTACCTTCTGGACAATACTTCATCTCCTCAGCAAGGAACGCCCGTAGCAAATCTTAGGAGGTAGAAATTTGGCTAAGAAAGCTACTGTTGAATACCTGGCGATGCCTCATCCTGTGAGCATACCATGTAACTTCTCTGCTGGCCCCTATATGGGGAGGCTGCTCAAAGAGATGAAAGACCACAAAAAGCTTTGGGGTAACAAGTGCCCTAGTTGTGGTCGGATTATGTTTCCCCCCAGAGCGGTATGCGGTCAATGTCATGGTGTTGAGGCGGGAGATTGGGTAGAGTTGAGCGACAAAGGGACGTTGTTTGCTTACGATGTGTGCTACTACCCCTATATCGATCCCACGACGGGGCAGCCAAAGCCTGTCCCCTGGGCTCGTGGGGTTATTCAGCTCGACGGTGGAGGAGAACTCCTCCACTTTATAGAGCCGGCCGACCCGGAAAAACTACGCCGGGGGATGAGAGTTCAGGCTGTGTGGAAAGAGGAGGGGCGAACAGGTGAGATGATGGATATTCTCTATTTTCAGGCAATCGAGGAGGGTAAGAGATGACCGAGAAATCGCTCCAAGAAGAGCCCCTAGTAGTCAGTGGGAAACTTGAGATCCCATATAAACAGTATGTTGGCGCTGTCGCCAGTAAGTTCCTGATCGAGCTCAGGGATAACAAGAGGATCTTTGGCATGAGATGTCCTGAATGCAAACGGGTCTATGTACCTTCGCGATCCATCTGCCCCAAGTGCGTGTGTAAGATGGATGAATGGGTTGAGGTCAGCAACAAGGGGACCGTCCTTACCTATTCGGTTGTTCACTACAAAGAGCCTATTCATCCTGTGGAACCTCCCTTTATTTACGGAATTATTCAGCTTGACGGAGCAGATACCGGGATCGTCCACTTCATTACAGGCGTTGATCAGGAGGATCTAAGGGTGGGTATGAGGGTTCAGGCTGTGTTTAAGGAAAAGGGGGAGGGTAACATATTGGATATCAAGCATTTTAAGCCGTTATAAGCGGAGATAACTCCAACAGCGAAAGGAGAGGCGTGACTCCCGAGTGCGTTGACATGATAGTTACTGATCTCGCGGTTATCGATGTCACTAAAAAGGGGTTGGTGCTCAAGGAGGTAGCCCCAGGGTGGACCGCTAAAGAGATTAAGAAATTAACCGAGCCCAAGCTCATCGTATCCCCTGATCTAAAGGAGGTCGAAATTATGTAGTTCACGCATCGTAAGGAACGGACAGAAAATACAGTAGAAAAAATTGGGGTATTAGGAGGTAGGATTGTAGCCAAGGCATTGATCACAGGTTAAATGTCGTAGATAGGCTGACAATTTTGCAGAGGCACAAAGATACGTAAGGCAAAAGGAGGCAAAATATGGCTGAAAAGGTTGGCATAGTGGCAGTAGCCCAGACCAAGTTTGACCAAAAACGTGAAGAACATCTTACAGAGACTCTGGTCAAGGTGGTGCGCGATGTAATGAAACAAACTGGTCTGGAGTTCAAGCCCGATGGCACCGGAATAGATTCAACGGTAGTGGCAAGCCAGGACTATTTCGGGGGGCCTGCTGGTATTCACATGTATTATGCCTACACGGTGGGCGCATACAAGAGACCTGACGAAAGGGTGGAGTTGGACGGTGCTTTCGCTGTAGCATATGGAGCCATGCAGATACTTTCGGGCCACCACGACGTTGTTTTGGTAGTTGGCCACAATAGAGAATCTGCATGTTCCAAGAATCAGGTAGAGAATCTGGGCCTGGACCACATCTACGGGCGGAAGATAGGCTTGGATTTCGTGGCCGCAGCCGGCATGCAAGCGATGCGGTATCTCAATAAATACAAGATAACCTCAGAGCAGTGTGCCAAGGTGGTGGTGAAGAATCGCACAAACGGCAAGAATAACCCCTTCGTAATGCATGCCAATGGCGTCACCGTAAAAGACGTGCTCAACTCGGAGATGCTGGCGGATCCGATACGAGCCATGGAAGCAAAACCAGTCCCTGTGGACGGCGCTGTTGCTATGATCCTGGCATGTGAGAAGAAAGCTAAGAAGCTCACCGACAAGCCCGTGTGGATCAGAGGCATGGGCATGTGCTACGACCAGCACGAGCTTGGCTATAGGGATTTAGCTGATTGCAAGGCTCTAGTTTCAGCAGCGCAAATGGCCTACAAGATGGCGGGAATAAAAGATCCAGTAAAAGAGCTCGATGTAGCTGAGATATCAGAGCATTATTCATATCAAGAGCTGCTATGGAGCGAGGGTTTGGGCCTCTGCGGGAAGGGAGAGGGCGGTAAGCTCATTGATAAGGGGACAACCTCGATGGGCGGCCAGTTGCCGGTAAACCCTTCAGGCGGGCTCCTCTCCGGCGTACCGCTCTGCGTCGCAGGGATGCAGCGTGTAGCTGAGTGTGTGTTACAGCTACGAGGAGAAGCAAAGGGCAGGCAAGTGTCCGGCGCCAAGACTGCTCTCGCACATGGGGTAGAAGGACCCGCAGGACAGCTACATTGCGTCATAATTTTGCAGAGATAGGAGGTATCAATGGCTGAGAGGATTGCAATAACAGGGGTAGGGCAAACCCGACACAAGAGCAAGAGGCCGGATGTAAATACGCCGGAGCTGGTGACCGAAGCAGTAGAGGCTGCCCTCAAGGATGCACAGCTGACAATGAAGGACATTGATTTTATGGTGCAGGGAAGCTTCGAGATGGCTGATGGTCAGTATCTCCCCGATATGTGGATCGTGCCCGAGTTCGGCGGTGTGGGCAAACCCGGATTCAAGCTTCAGAATGCAGGCACCACTGGAGGTGTTGCCGCTGCCGCTGCTTTCCATTGCGCAGCTTCGGGGCTGTTCAAGAATGTGCTGTGCGTGACCTGGCAGAAGATGGATGAGGGGCAGGGTGCTTTCGGTCGCGGCGGTGGAGGGCTAGGTGAATACTGGCAGTCGCAGATTCCCATGTCGCCCATCACCAATTTCGCCAGGAGGACCTACGCCTATCTCCATAACTCCGGTTGCACCGAGGAGCACTTCGCTATCACCAGGGTCAAGCAGGACCAATGCGCTCTGAAGAACCCTTACGCCCAACTCAGGCTAAACACCACAGTAGAGAAGGTGATGGAGTCAGCAGTCCTGGTGTGGCCGATAAGGTTCCTCCATATGTGCCCCTCCACCGCCGGTGCTGCTGCCATCATAGTGTCCCCGGAGAAGCAGGCAAAGAAAGTCACCGAGAAGCCGGTTTGGGTCGAGGACTGGTTCTGTACTCATGTGGGTGGTGCCTACACCATGGCCGAGGAACCCACCTTATCCACTCTTCGCTATGGCTGCGAAACGGTGTATAAGAGGCGCGGGATAACAAACGTCCTAAAGGATATCCAAGCCTTTGAGATTTACGAACCGTGCTCGCCAGCCGAGCTTAGGTGGATGGAAGAGGTTGGAATCTGCGAAGACTGGACCGCCTGGAAACTGATGGAGCAAGGGAAGGTAGGGATAGATAAGGAGATCCCATTCAATCCCTCTGGGGGCGTCACTGCCACCAATCCCATTGGGGCAACGCCTGTGCTCAGGATCATCGAGGCGGCACTACAGATTCGGGGCGATGCTGGAGAGCATCAGGTGCCCCACAACGTCAACAGAGCACTGGCTACAGGCTATGGTGGGCAGGGCGAGAATGTAATATTCCTGCTCCGGAAATCACTATAGTCGGAGTTAAATCGAGATATTAGACAGGAGGCAATTATGACTACAGAGCAGCAGCCTGAGTATATACAGTATAAGTACCCACGCACTCAAAAATATACGCATGCGCTCGGCTATCAGACCATGGCTGTTGAGGGATTCAAGCAAGGCAAGATCTTGGCTAACATGTGCCCCAAATGCGGGCGGGCAATGGTGCCAGCACGTGTTGTCTGCCCAGTTTGTTATGTAGACGCTACGAAGTGGGTTGACCAGGGTCAGCGGGGTAAGCTGATCGCCGCTTTCAAAATCGGTTATCCCATGTATGACCGAAGGACAGGGGTGTCGCAGATTTGGGAGAAACCCGTAGTTTCCATAGAGCTCCAGGGAGGTGCCAGGTTGGATGGCTGGTGCTCGGAGATGGATTTTGACAAGCTAAAGCCCGGGTTGCTCCTAGAGGCAGTGTGGAGACCGCCAGAGGAGCGGATCGGGGCCTTCGACGACATACTTCACTGGAAACCCGTAGAAAAGTAATCAAAAACAAGAGGTGACGCATGACGAAGAATTCTGTCAAGCCGGCCGTGGTCGAGGCGGAGTCAATATCAACTTTCCAAGTCACTGTAGGAGCTACAGGCAGCAAGTTCCTGATAGGGATCAGGGACAAGAAGAAGATTATGGGGATCAAGTGCCCGAGTTGCAAGAAGATATACGTTCCCCCGAGGTCACACTGCCCCACATGCTGCGTCAAGATGGATGAATGGGTGGAACTCAGTGGCAAGGGAACCCTGGATACCTTTACTGTGGTCCACTATAAAGAGCCCTATCAGCCAAAAGAGCCACCAATCGTCTATGGGATTATCAAGTTGGACGGAGCTGACACGGGGCTCACCCATATCCTGGGCGAAGTCGATCCCGCAAATGTAAAAATAGGGATGCGTCTCGAGCCGGTTTTCAAAGATGAGCGAGAGGCCAGCCTTCTGGACATCGATCATTTTAAGCCAAGCTCGTGACCAGACGATCCTTGATAGAGTACGAGTAGACTGGAAAGGGTGCAAAGTAAGACACCATTCCTAGGCTGGGTAAATTCTGTATCTATCTTCAGAAGGAGGTTTGTATGGCAACTGAACAACAGGATTTGATTGTCGAAAAAAAGGAAAACGGGAGGATCTGGATTATCACCCTGAACCGTCCTGACAAGAGAAATGCCCTCACCCTGGATATGATGTATGAGCTGGAGGATACCTGGAAAGCATATCAGGATGACGAGGAGTCGCGTGTGGCAATCGTAACCGGGGCCGGTGACAAGTCATTCTGTGCCGGAGCTGACCTGCTGACTCCACCGAAAATGGTGAGGCCTGGCCCCTTCAAAATTCCCATCTTCAGCCCTGAGGATGTCTGGAAGCCAACGATCGCTGCTATCAATGGACATTGCATTGCTGGCGGCGCTTTGATCGCTCATGACTGCGATATCCGCATCGCCGCTGAAAACGCTGAGTTCGGTATAGCCGAAGCCATGAGAAATATGCCAGCGAGCTGGGTACGCGACCTGCACCTACATTTGCATATAGGCCATGCTATGGAGCTTGTCCTCTGGGGCGACCAGAGAGTCTCCGCCCAGCGGGCCTACGAGATGGGGTTTTTTAACAAGGTTGTGCCTGCGGTCAGGCTCATGGAGGAAGCCCTGAGTTGGGCAGACCGCATGCTCTGTCTGGCGCCCCGCGCGGTGTGGAACTTCAAGGAGATAATCAGGCGGGGAGCTTACATGGAGCCCAAGCTGGGCAGGGCATTCGGACAGGCGCTGGAGCAGAACCTGAGGGGTATGGAGGACAGCCAGGAAGGTGCGGCTGCCCTTCGGGAGAAGAGGAGACCCAACTTCAAGAACAAGTAGTCAACTCTGGCAGTGGCGTATCACAAGCAAATGTGTAGGCAAGTCCAATATCATTACGAAGTATCTGGACAGCCCTGAAGGTCGCTAGTTCTGAGCCATCTTACTTGCCATCCTCAGGGTAACGAGGTTCATGCCTATGGCAAGGCTAGTAATCTGGCTCTTTGAGATTGACAGCAGCTTTCATTGAGAAGTGGTTGATAAACTTATCGTAATGGGAAAGGAGGCAGTAACGAGGGATATTTGAGGTTTGACATCGCATGAGAAAATCGGTAGCTAACAAAAGGTGGGAGGAGAAGAATGGCTAGGAAGAAGCTAAAGTTACATACAAAACTCTGTGACGTGCTCGACATCGAGTACCCAATTATGTTGGCTGGCATGGGTGGGATTGCTGAAGCACCATTAGTTATCGCGGTATCAGAGGCCGGCGGATTGGGCACCCTTGGGGCGGCTGTCTACGACCCTGATGAGCTTGACGCTGCAATCAAAGAGGTCAGAAAGGCTACTAGCAAGCCCTTCGCGGTTGATCTATTGCTACCAAATAGCCTAAAGGACTTGGAGGGGATTAGCAAAGAGGGACTCATGACATATATCCCTGATAATTATTTTGCCTATGAGAAGGAGCTGAGAAAAAAGTTCGGGGTCCCCGAGGATTTCCACACCAGAAAAGGTAGGGCGTTGTTTACTTCAGAGGGGGTAAAGGCACAGATAGAGGTCTGTTTGGACAACAGGATCCCGGTACTCGCCGCTGGTCTTGGTAGGTTGGGGGAGCTGATGCCAGAGTGTCGCGCCAGGGGTATAAAGACCATCGCCATGGGCGCCAATGTCAAGATGGCGCTGAAACATTTCGCAGACAAGGTGGATGTCATAGTGGCTCAGGGTTTCGACGCTGGAGGGCATACCGGTGACATTGGCACCATGGCTGTGGTGCCCCAGATAGTAGATGCAGTAAAACCGGTCCCGGTAGCTGCAGCCGGAGGCATCGCCGATGGCAGGGGCCTGATCGCTGCTCTGGCCCTAGGCGCGTTCGGAGTGTGGTGTGGCTCCGTGTTCCTGCTCTGCGATGAAACCACGTACACCGAACCCCAGAAAGACAGGGTCATCGCCGCTACTGAGCGCGATGCTGTTATTACCAAGGCAATTAGTGGCAAGCCTCTGCGCCAGCTTAGGACCCCCGTTACCGAAGCGTGGGACAAGGGGCCTCTGCTACCTTTGGGCTGGCCGTTTCATAATCTCCTCACGCTTGATATCATAGACTATGCGTACGAGCATAAAAGCCAGAAGAATTTCGATGAGATGCTGGTAACCCCAGTAAGCCAGGCTACAAGGCTTCTTGACAGGCGAAGGAGCGCCAAGCAAGTAATCGATGACATGATCAAGGAGGCGGTGACAATACTGGAAGAGGGCCTGCCACAGGCAGTGCAATGGAAATAGGAGGTTGGACAGCATTAGAGCACTCTTATGATGAGAGCGTTCTCCCTCTGCCAGTTCGGAAGAGTGACCTACCATGGAGATATCCATAGTGTAGATGTTAACAAGGGAGATCCCTTCAAAATAAGGTTAAAGGAGGTGTAAGATGGCGCTTTCTCTGTATGACCCGTACCAGCATCCCGAAGATTGGACGCCGGAGATGTATACGGCTTTGGAAAAGGCCAGGAACATAATCGAAGAGTGGTGGTTACCTAACCGTCGGGCGCTTGACCGCCTGGGCGGCGTGCTGGCTATCACGGAGATGTCAGATGTCTACTATGGCCTGAACAAGGCAATAATAGAGGCTGGGTTCTATGGCCGGACCATACCCAAGGAATATGGTGGGCCAGGTTGGGGCTCTCTCCAATGCAGCCTGTTTTCGGCTGAGGTTGCCAAAATTGCTCATACCGCCAGGGTCGACGACGCTTTTTTTAACGGAGAGCCCGCGGTTCAAGTCCTGCTCAATCATACACCCGATGAGAGCGCGAAGCGGGAGTATTTAAAGAGGATCTTGGACGGGGGATTCTGCACTTTTTTTGCCACCGATCCTGAGTCAGGCGTTGATATGGGCAGCATGCGCGGCACCGCAACTCTGAAGGGGGACTACTACTACCTCAACGGGCCCAAGTGGTTCATGGCAATGTGCAGCCCGGGTCCAGTCGGGCTGCAATGGCATTTGGCATTGATGAAAACTGACCCCACAAAGCGCACCAGCGGGCTTACGTTGTTTATCATGAACGATGACGCCCCCGGCATAGTGAGGGGACGGGAAGGGGACCTAATGGGGGCGAGGTGGGGTTGTGCCCGTTATGAAATAATGATGAAGGATGTGAAGGTACCCAAGAAGTACCTTGCCTCTGCCGAGGGGAAGGGGATACATGCCATAGTCGATGGGATGAACAAACACTTGGGTAATCAGGCGTTACAGGCTACGGGCTGTCTTGAGGATGTCATAAGGATGGTAGTTGAATATACCTCGACTAACATTCGCTGGGACCATCCCCTTATCGAGTATCAGGGTGTTCACTTCCCCATAGCTGAAATGTGGGTCAACGCTGAGGCCGGACGAGCAATATCTCATAAGGCTTGCGATCTGTGGGACAAAGGCGATCCTGACGCGAGGCATGGCAAATGGGCTGTTCTCGCTTTGCGCTTCATCGTTCCAGCCTTGCTCGAGGGATGCCAGAGGGGAATGGAGCTGCTGGGTGCTCGTTCCGTTGAGAGGGAAGAGGGTTGGCCACTGGAGCAAATGTGGCGTGACTCGCAGATCTTTAACTTGTACCGAACGCCCAACGTCGACAAGAAGTTTCTTGCCTCATACCTCGTACAAAGGAGGCTTTAGCGGCATCCTTCCGTCTCGGTGAGGAAGCTCAACGGCTGGCCTGAGCATTTCCGCTTTTCCAAGACGGCGAACGCAGTAGTTTGAATCTTGTGGAACATTTTGTTTGATCCGTGGCGATCCCGTTGGAACCGCATCGGCGAAAGCGAATAAACAGAGTAGGGGGGTGGCATGACTGAAACAGCTTTGAACGGGGTCAAGGTGGTAGAGCTCTGTAACCTTGTTGCTGGGCCTTATTGCGCAAAGATGATGGCTGATCTCGGTGCTGAGGTGATCAAGGTGGAGAAGCCTGGGGTTGGCGATGAGGCCAGGAGGAGGGGCCCTTTCCTCAACGACATCCCACATCCGGAACGAAGCGGCCTCTTCCTCTACTTGAACACTAACAAACTGGGTATTACGCTGAATATCGAGACCAAGAAAGGGAAAGGGCTTTTTAAGGAACTGCTCTTGGAAGCCGATATACTGGTGGAGGACAACCCGCCCGGTATGCTGGCCAACCTTGGGTTGGGCTACGATGTCCTGAGCGAGCTTAATCTCAGGCTAATAATGACCTCGATCACCCCATTTGGCCAGAGCGGCCCCTATAAGGATTATAAGGCCTACCCACTGAATTCATTTCATAGCGGTGCGGAAGGGTATATTACCCCCACTGGGGACCCGTTTCCAGATCGTCCGCCCCTAAAGATCGCGAGATATGCGTGGGAATATGAGGTCGGTATCCATAGCATGCTGGCTACGTTGGGGGCACTCTACTACCAAAGGGCTACTGGCTTAGGGCAGCAGGTGGATATCTCTAAACAGGAAGCCCTTGTCGACATAAACACGTTTGAACTCCTCGCCTACCCATATGTCGGTTGGTACCCAAACAGAGCCACTGTGCTGAATCTCTTTGGCGGTATCCTGCAAGCCAAGGATGGCTATGGCCACCTGGCCTTGTATGAGGAGGTGCAGTGGGATAATCTGGCAAAGCTGATGGGAAATCCAGACTGGACTAAAGAGGAGTTATTCACGAATCCTGATGTCCGCCGCCAGCGTTCTGGCGAGGTGAATAAGCATGTTGCAGGATGGATGAGGGAGCACACTAAATACGAAATCTACCACAAAGGCCAAAAGATTGGGGTTCCCACCGGGGCTTATCAAACACCTGAGGAAATTATGAACTCCGAGCAACTGAATTCAAGGGGCTTTTTCGTCGAGCTAGACCACTCTGAGGTGGGGAGAATAACGTATCCCACAGCCCCGTACAGGTTCTCGAAGACGCCATGGCGGGGACGACAGGCTGCCCCGCTGCTGGGAGAGCACAATGAGGAGATCTACCATAAACGTCTGGGTCATAGCAAAGGGGAACTGGCGAGGTTCAGAGGGCTCGGGGTCATTTAGAGGACTTGGAAGGGAGGATTGCTATTATGGGTCTGTTGTCTGGGGTAAAAGTCCTTGAGTTTGGAATGGCTGTGGCAGCACCACATGCCTGCAAGTTGTTGGCGTTCATGGGAGCGGAAGTTATCAAGGTCGAATCCATAACTCATCTGGATATGCTCAGAAGAGCAGGCGTAAGTTCTGAAGTGGGGGCCAGAATTAGAGAGATGCGTCCGGGTGAACCTCTGCCACCTGGTACAATTCTAGATACCTTTGTCTCCAACATTACAGGCCTTAATAAGCTAGGTGTAACTTTAGACTTGACCAAGCCGGAAGCGATCGAGCTGGCGAAAAAGCTAGTCGCACGGAGTGATGTAGTGGTGGAGAACTTCAGGGCAAAGGTGATGGAGGCGTACGGGTTAGACTATCCTGTCTTGAAGAAGATAAATCCCAATCTTATCATGCTCTCCACATCCCTTGCGGGAAATACCGGCCCCGAGCGGGACTACCTGGGTTACATGGAAATATTTGGAGCTCTCGGTGGACTAGGACATCTTACCGGCTATCCGGATGGACCACCAACTTGGATAAGGTTTTCCACGGATACGATGAGTGCAGCTACCGCTGCTTGTGCTATTATGGCTGCCCTCATCCATAAGCAACGAACAGGAGAGGGGCAATACATTGACTTGTCCTCATATGAGGCTGTCGCCTGTCTTAGCGGCGATGCGCTTCTCGACTACGCCATGAACCGCAGAAACCAGTCCCGCCAAGCAAATCTGGACGACTTCATGGCACCACACAGTTGTTACCGTTGCAAAGGGGATGATAAGTGGGTCAGCATCGTTATCGCTACAGACGAGGAGTGGAAGGCCTTCTGTAATGCTATCGGCAATCCAGCGTGGACTAAGGATGAAAGGTTCACCGATGCCAACAGCCGGTGGCAGAATCAAGCGGAAATGGATGTCTTCATCCAAGAGTGGACCATGAACTATACCCATTATGAGGTGATGGACATCCTGCAGAAGGCCAGCGTAGCTGCGGTGCCATCCTTCAATTCCCCGGAGATCTGGGGCGACCCCCATCTTGATGCACGGGGATTGACTGTCATAGTTGATCACCCAGTGCTCGGGGCTCAGCCTGTACTAGCTCCTCCATGGAAGCTATCGCGAACACCGGCCAAGATCTCGACAGCAGGACCATCGCTTGGACAGCACAACGAATACGTCTTCTGCGAGCTCCTGGGCCTTTCTAAACAGGAATTCTCAAAACTGGTCAACATCGGAGCGATCCGTTGAAGTGAAAAAGGAGGTTAAAATGCCACGTGATTTGCTAGATATACCAATAGGCACTACGGTCAAGAGCTCTGACCGGGCACCGGTTGATGGTGACTGGGAGTTCGTTGAGCATATTGGCTCTTCAAATTGTAGACCTTCGGCTAAGGAGCGCAAGGTCTATCTCTTCAGGGGACAGCTGCTGCCAGTCTGCAAACATTGTGGGAAACGAGGCATATGGAAGCTTATCAGTCATAGGTTTGAGATACTCCCTGAGAAAGACAAAACTCCATTTGTCCTTAAAGCGGTTAGAGGTGATCGGCCTGACGTTCCTTATCCCGCTGGAAGTAAGCGGTAAAAATAGCACATTTTTGGGGACAACCAAGCCAGGAATGTCATCATTCCATATGCATTTCAACATACCACTCGCCCAGAGGACAATCCCGGCGGTGCAGGGTGTGCTCATAGTAGCCCTTGTGGAACATTAGCATAGGTAATGCACAGATACTATGCCGGTGGTTTGACCTTCAAAAGCTTTGTCGGTTGAAATATTGCTAGGAAAGGAGACCCAGATCATGGGAGGGTTTGGCTTTACTCAAGAACAGGAGATGCTACGCGAAGAGGTGAGGAAATTCGCCAAGAAGGAGCTTGCTCCCGGGGCCTCGGAACGACTCAAGATGGGGCCAATGGAGCTTCATGAGGCTTTGAAGCCGCTTGACAAGAAGATAGTCGAAATGGGATGGTCAGCCCTTAATGCGCCTGCTAAGTACGGTGGGCACCCGATCGATGCTGTGTCCATGGGAATCATTTTTGAGGAGTGTGCTAAGGTAGACCCATATGTGGAGACTGTCGGGGCTATGCAAGCAACAACTGCTCTATTGGAGACTCTGCCTGAGGATGTGCAAGACGAGTGGTTTCCACGTTTGATCAAACGGGAAACTAAGCACGCTTTTGGTTTTACTGAGGCTCAAGCAGGCTCAGATGCAGCTAATGTTCAAACCAGAGCCGTAAGGGACGGGGACGACTACATCATCACTGGCGAAAAGTTCCCTATTCCCTTTGCTATGGTAGCCGATGTGGCCTCTATATCGGTCAGAACCGACCCTAAAGCCGGATTCAAAGGCGTGAGCATGTTTTGGGTGCCTTTGCATCTCCCAGGCATAAACATAAGACCTCTTCCCTGGATGGGCAATCCCAATTTGGTGCCGAGCGTAGCGAGCTTCGAAGGGGTGCGGGTTCCCGCAAGGTATTGCGAGGGCGGAGAAGGCCAGGGTTTCTATATGGTTGTAAACACTCTAGACTGGCTGCGTGTGATAACTGCTTTGACATGTCTGTGCAGGGCTCTAGCCTCGCTGGAGGAAGCCATAGCTTGGGCCAAGGAACGCATCGTCTTTGGCCAGCCTATATATAAGTATCAGGGGGTGTCTTTCGTCATCGCTGAGCATGCCACCCTGCTCGAAGCAGCGAGGTTACTATGTTATCGAGTCCTATGGCTCAAAGACCAAGGGCTTCCATATATGACAGAGTGCTCCATGGCGAAATGGTATAGCGTTGAGGTGTCCATACAAGCCATTAAGGACTTCATGGTGATAATAGGGCATCCAGCCTACAGTACGGAGCACCCCATTTCGCAACGGCTAAGGGACGTCGTCGGTTTCCAGATGGGCGATGGCACACCACAGATGCAGAAGCTAATTATCGCCAGGATGATGATGGGTAAATAAGCCTTGTAAATAAGCCTTCCACACTAACTTTCTCAAAGGTTGTGTGTCGTCAGCAAGATTGGCCCGGGAAGGCTTACGTAGAATTTATCAACAAAGAAGGAGGTAAGAATGCAGTTTGGCAACATCATTTTCGAGAAGAAGGAAGGGGTGGCCAAAATAACCCTAAACCGGCCTGACGTGCTCAATGCTCTGAATGCGCAGACGCTCCAGGAGATAGGGACAGCTGTGGAGAATATTGAGAATGACTCCTCGGTGAGGGTGGTCGTGATCACCGCTAATGGCAGGGCGTTCTGCACTGGTGCTGACCTCACTGGGGGGGGAGCTTCTGATTGGTCTCTTGTTAACTTCCTCCGCCTCTGGAATAAGGTATTTAACGCCATTGAGAATTTGAGCATGCCCGTGATAGCTGCGATAAATGGCATGGCCCTGGCAGGAGGTCTGGAGCTGGTCATGGTTTGTGACCTAGCTATTGCGGCTGACAATGCTAAGCTCTCTGACCAGCATGCCAACTATGGTTTAGTGCCTGGTGGTGGAGCTAGCCAGAGGCTGCCTCGACTTATCGGCGTCAGGAAGGCAAAAGAGCTTCTTTATACCGGCGATCGGATCACGCCAGCTGAGGCAGAAAGGCTTGGATTGGTCAACAAGGTTGTTCCTGCTGATAAATTAGAGGAGGCGACAAACGAGCTGGCAGTTAAACTGGCAGCCAAGAGTCCGATGGCTCTAAAAACTGTTAAGAGATTGGTCAACCGTGGAATGGATAGCGGTCTAAATGCTGGCTTGGAGATGGAGATACTGGGCGCAACTGCTCACGGAAGTACCGAAGACATGGCGGAGGGGCTCAAGGCGTTTATCGAGAGGAGGCCGCCGGTATTCCCTGGGAAATAGAAGTGTGCCCGAGTTTTGTACCAGTATCCCCTGTCAGCAGAAATTCTGCGAGCAACAGGATCGAAGCTTTCATCGAAGTGCTCGACTAGAGTTAGTTTAGGGAAAGATATCGTCATTTATGGCAACTTGAATGGAGGTAAATCAGGAATGTCAACCCAAGTGAAATACAAGACCAAGCCTCTGGACTGCTGGCAATGGGGCAAGGAGCTCAGGATGGAGGCCTACAATGACCTAGCCACAGGCCACGAGACGGGAAAACTCCTGGTACTCGGCTGTGCCGCAACCCCTTACGGCATCCTGGCAGGGCTCGGCGACTTCGTTTTCCTCGCTGGAGAGCCTTACGGGGCCAGTGTGGCAGCCGACCCGCCTGCCTCCATCCCAGCTATGGAGGCTTATGAGGCCAAGGGCTATGCTCGCGATATGTGCGGTTATATGCGCAATTTCCTGGGCACGATGTTCCTCAATAAATATTATTTCACTGGAGGCTCGTTTCCCAAATTCGACTTCGCTTGGAGCATTCGACATTGTCCGGCAGGTCACCCCAAGTGGCACCAGATAGTTTCTGAGTATCAGGGAATCCCTATGAACTACATCGATGATGAAATAATGCTAGCTACAGATGGAGACCTCCAGCCCAGAATAGACTACATAGCAGGCCAGTATTTGGATAGCATTGAATGGATGGAAAAGGTTACCAAGAGAACCTTCGACGATGAAAAGGCAATTGAGGCCATGCGCACTTACTTTTACAACGAAGCTCTTTGGGGAGAGATCAACCTGCTCAACGGAGCTATTCCCGCACCCATAGATATCAAGAGCATGTTCGCCCTGATGCCCATCTCCATGCTTAGAAGGCATGAGAAGGTCGGCACACAGTTCCTCGAGACGCTCAGGGATGAGTTGAAGGACCGCATCGCCAATCAGATCGCCGCTGTTCCCAATGAGAGATACAGGATGTGCATGCTCACGCCACCCCCCTGGAGCTTTCTCAAGATATTCCGTTATCTTGAGACCTTCGGTGTTGTCTTTGTTGGCACGTATGTGTACCTCATCAATTCCGGCGAGGTGAAGTTCCTCCTCGATGAAGGCAAGGTGGTCCCAGCCACAGTCCCAGAAAAGCGGCCGGGCTGGCCACCGATCAAGAACAGAGAGGATTTATGCCGAACCATTGCCCGGTGGCGGGCTGAGCACCCATTCCAGTCAACCTTGGACACGAGAAAGAAAGAATCTTTGATTATCTACAAACACTGGAATAGTAACGCATACCTGTTGCTTATAAACCGAGGCTGTGTGCCCATGACGACTAGCATGTATGACATTCAACGCCATATGCAAAAAAATGGCATACCGGTGGCAATGTTCGAGGGTAACTTTGCTGATTGCAGAGATATCGATGAGACTGGAGTGCTCGACCGCGTGGAAACCTTCCTGGAAGGACAAGAGATCCACAAATTGTTAGATTGATGATACCAGGTAGCTATAAGGAACAAAGCGATGGCAGTGAGCTGAGAGCGAGATGATTACTGCAGACATTGACACAGGAGCCCAAACATCTAAAGTGGTCATCACCATCGACATCAAGATCGGTTGCATTTGTACTGTCGGATCATCTAAAGCTTATGGGGGAGACAGCGGTGCCCTGTACCCGCAATCCGCTATGGCGGGATCGGATTCCTGCTCGAGGTACCGCACTTTCCGGGAATGCCTTCCGCCCATCGGTAGTGAACATCGGGTCCTGCGCGGCAGAAAGCTATGAATCCTGTCAGGTCCGGAAGAAAGCAGCGGTAAATAGTATCTTCTGGGTGCCGCAGGTTCACCCGGTGGGAGCCGATGGCTGAGGTAAGCCGTAGGGTGAGGGTCGGCAGCAGGTGCACGGCTTTAAGTTTGTAATGCTCTTTTATTTTGCGCAAAGTCAAAAATCTCGAAATCTAGGAGGTTAGCTAAATGGAATTAGGTCTGGCAGGCAAAACGGTGATAGTCACCGGAGGAGGCTCCAACATCGGTCGCGCCATCACATTCGCTTTCGCCAAAGAGAAATGCAACGTGGTGATTGCCGACATTGACGAGGAGCAGGGCGATAAGGTCGCCAAGGAGGCTAGCGCTATGGGTGGCAAAGCCATTGGCATCAAGACGGATGTAACAGACTGGAACTCTGTGGAGGCAATGGTTAAGAAGTCAATAGAGAAGTTCGATCACGTTGATGTGCTGGTCAACAACGCAGGCTTTGTGTCCAACAAGCTATTCCTCAAGAAGCCCAGGGAAGAATATATGAAAGAAATCACAATCAATTACCTGGGTGTAATCTACTGCACCAGAGCAGTGGTAGACCATTTCGTGGAGCGCAAGGCAGGCAGGATTGTCAACATCGCTTCCGACTCCGGGCGCGTGGGCGAGCCCAGAGAGGCTGTCTATTCTGGAACCAAAGGCGCTGTTATCGCTTTCGGTAAAGCCATTGCCAAGGAGATTGGCAGATTCGGCATAAATGTCAACACCATCTGCCCCGGCGCTACCGTCCCTGAAAAACCCGGCACAGCCGGCAAGGACAGCATGTGGGCTGGCAATGTTACCGTGGAGATGATTCCACCTGAGACCAAGGAGAAGATAATCAGCCAGTATCCTCTGGGCAGGATGGGCAAGCCTGAGGATACAGCCAATGCTGCGGTATTCCTGGCTTCCGATGCAGCCGCCTTCATCACCGGTCAGACCCTCAGCGTCAGCGGCGGCTTCAGCATGGTGTAAAATGTTTTGACGAAGTCAAGGCCGTCCTAAAACCCGGAGAAAGGAGAACAATAAGGCGTGGAAGATATCAGGCCGATCGATATCATGAACTATCCCTTTTGGAATCCTAATACGTGGTGCGCCAGGGAGTTTCATATATTGGGTGCTACCATGATGCGATCACATGTCCACCCCGGTTCAGAGCATCCCAAGAATATCTTGCTGGAAACGATGAAGAGGCCACCAGAAGCGTTGCCTGTTGCCACACCTACTCCTGCGGAATATGTAGCTCAGATGGATAAACTCGGCTATGACAAGATCTTTATATCTGGGCTTAAGATGTGGTCCCACTGGGATAAGAAGCTGATCTGGGACTACACAGTTGACGAGGTTTACGAGCATATCAAGGATTACCCGGATCGGCTGGTGCTTTCCGTAAGTTACAACCCCTTTCGCATCGAGGAAAGCCTGGAGGAGATAGAAAGAGGAGTCAAAGAATACGGGGCAAAATACTGCTACTTCCATTCTCTTACCTTTGGCTTACCTCTCAATGATAAGAAACTCTATCCCTGTTACGCCAAGTGCAGTGAGCTAGGCATACCGGTTGGGATGCAGACCGGGCACGCAGCGGAGCTTTTTCCTAGTTGGCCAGGGTACCCTATGTACTTGGACGAGGTTGCCCTGGACTTCCCCGCACTTACTATCATCGGGTCGCACACTGGCTGGCCTTGGGTGAACGAGCTGGTAGCTATGGCCTGGAAGCACCCTAACGTCTACTGCGATACTTCAGCCTGGATGCCAAAACTCTTGCCCAAGCTCCATCCTCAGTTGCTTATCTTTATGCAATTCTGGGCAGGTCAGGAGAAAACCATCTTCGGCACTAACAACATGGGTCTTAAGAACTTCAAAGAGCAGTTCTTAGCATTGCCGCTGAGCGACGAGGCCAAGAGAATGATCATGCGTGAGAACGCAATCAGGGTCTTTAACCTGTGACTGAAGGAGGTGTACTTGCTGCAATTCGGCTTCACTGCAAGGATGGTGTAAGAGGAAAAGCTGTATCTGATGATGGGAGCCGATGGTAAGCACATCATTGCTAGTTAAAATGGAAATCCCAGATTGAAGCCTGCTGGGCTTTTTCGGAAATCTCCTAAAGCGAAGCTCACTCCTTTCTGCAGATGATACTTTGCCATCCTCAGAGAGCAAGAGCAATGGCGTGGAGTGTCCGTTAGCTCGGCCCTATCATGTGTCTCATTCTTGCTGACGTCGAACACAAATGTTACTTTCCCTTTGAATACGACATAACAGTGAGCACCGAAATCATGTTCAACTCTTGAACACAATATGATATTCGAAAAAGCTCTAGGAAAATGAGGAGGTGCATCAAACGATGACACACAAGCCGGAAGTGACCTTTGGGAAGATAACCGAAGAAGGGCTAGCGAAGGTGAGGGCCAAGTTCGGCGTGCCCTATTACCCTCAAGTGCAGAACGAATTCGCTTCGCAGGATGCCATAAGACAGTTCGCGTGGGGGACAGGAGACGACAACCCCCTCTGGCATGATTTGGAATACGCCAGGAAAAGCAGGTATGGGCATATCATTGCGCCTCCCTTCTTCCTCTATGGTGTGTCAGCCCCCCAGGGGATGGAGGGATTGCCCGGGGTGCATGCCTTCCACTGTGGCTGCAACTGGGACTGGTTTCAGATTATACATGTCAACGATAGATTTACCTGTGTTGATATACCCACTGACATCGTAGAGAAGCATGGCAAGATGGGTGGACGCCAGTTCTTGCAATTGGGTAAAACAATCTACAGAAACCAAAGAGACGAGATTGTAGCCATCAACAAGAGGGAGACCATGCGGGTCGAGAGACAGGCAGCCACGGAAAAAGGTAAGTACAAACACATAACGAAATATAAGTATACCGCACAGGAATTGCGGAAAATTGATGAGATGTATGAAAAGGAAGAGGTGCAGGGTAAGAATCCCCGGTTCTGGGAAGATGTTAACGTGGGCGACGAGTTAACGCCCGTTGTCAAAGGGCCACTTGGCCAGACAGACATGGTGGAGTTCTGGGTGGGGATAGGCGGTGGCCAGGGTGCCCACCGCATACGCTGGAAATACATGAAGAGGCATCCAAAATGGGGTGTGCGCGATCCTGAGACCGGTACTCTTGAACCTATGGCCGACGTCCACTACGAAAGCGATAAAGCTGATGCTATTGGGGTACCTGTAGCCTACGATCTGGGCATCCAGAGATTCTCATGGGCAGGTCATCTGATAACCAATTGGATGGGAGATGATGGTTTCCTAAAGAAGCTGGATGCCAGATGTAGACTTTTCAATGTATTTGGGGATACGCAGTTTCTCAAGGGTACGGTTACCAAGAAATACGAGGAGGGAAATGAATATCTAGTTGATATCGAAATCCGCACAGAGAACCAACGGGGAGAGAACACAATGCCCGGACATGCAACAGTTTCTCTCCCCTCTAAGTTTATGTGGAGCTAGGGTAGTCCTGTCGAAGTGTGATGGACATTGTTGCTATAGTGTTTTCCGTATCGGGGGTGTGCCTAAGCCACAATTTCTATCCTCGGAACGCCACATCTTTTAATTACTTCTCATATATTCAGGCGTTCCAGGCTCAGAGAAGATTTAGAGATCCATCGAAGTAAAAAAGGAGGAAATAAAATGTCCGAGAAGACTGTGCTCATTGAGAAGAAGGATATGATAGCCACCATAACACTGAACCGTCCTGAGGCGAACAATGCCTTCGACTTCCCTATGATGGAGGCAATTGACAATGCCATCAATGACGTGGCCCAGGACAAGGGCGTTCGAGTCGTTGTCATAACCGGCGCCGGGAAAGCTTTCTGCTCTGGCGGAGATATCAGCTACCTGGGCAGCCTGGTCGAGGGCAGGTCGGAGTTCGCCAGGACGGTCATCGGCGATGTGGTCAAGAGGATAGGGCATATGCCCACAGTGGTACTCAAAATTCGCAATATGACGAAGCCGGTTATTGCTGCAGTCAACGGCATCGCGGCGGGCGGTGGCATGGGACTGGCCTTGGCCTGCGATATGAGGATTGTCTCGGAGAAGGCGCGCTTCAGCACTATATTCATTAAAAGGGGTGTGATACCCGATTGCGCCGCCAGCTACAACCTGCCTCGCCTTATCGGTATGGCCAGGGCATGTGAGCTGGTGCTCACCGGAAAGACTATCAATGCCCAGGAGGCGGAGCGCATAGGCCTGGTGAATAAGGTCGTTCCCCACGACGAACTGATGAAAGCCACCAGGGAACTGGCGGCGGAGATAGCCAAGAACCCGCCTCTGGCAGTGGGGTTAGCCAAGGCAGCGCTTTACAGAGGAATGCTGGATCCTGATATTGGCGCTCACATGGACTACGAAAACTACACCCAGAACGCGCTCATGGGCACTAAAGATTTCAAGGAAGGGATTGATTCGTTCATGGAGAAGCGCGAGCCCCTGTTTAAGGGGGAATAGACGGCCTAGAGGCCAAATGAAAAATTCAAATTAGAGTATCTTAGCAACAGTTGGCTATCTTCCCTTAAACTGCGGTGCCCTCTTCTGCAGAAACGATGTAATACCTTCCTTGAAATCCTCTGTCTGGAAGCAGATACGTTGGGCAAGGGTCTCAAAGTCTAACTGAGACTCCAAGTCCCCGATCAGGCCCTTATAGACACCTTTTTTGATAAGCTCGATGGCAACAGATGGCCCCTTAGCGAGCCTAGTTGCCAGCTCTTTGGTCACTTTCATTAACTCATTGTGAGGCACAACCCTGCTCACCAACCCCAGCCGCTCTGCCTCCTTGGCATCGATCGTCTCCCCTAGCCACATTAGCTCAAGAGCCTTAGAGATGCCCACTATGCGAGGCAGATAATAGGTTGCCCCGCCGTCAGGGATAAGCCCTCTCTTGGCAAAGACCATGCTGAACTTGGCTTTTGCCGAAGATATCCTGATATCACAGGCTAAAGCCAGGGAAAATGTCACCCCAGCGACTATACCAGGTATGGCAGCGATCGTTGGCTTAGGGAAATAGCGCACCGGCAGTATCCACCAGCCAAAGGGCCTTTTAAGAATATAAGGTGGAATCGGCCCACTGTAGTCGGCAGTCAACTCACTCGTATCTGCTCCAGTGCTGAATGCCTCGCCAGCCCCGGTAAAGATTAGCACCTTTACTTCCTCGTCACCTCGAAGCTCTGTTACAATTCGGTGAACCTCCGTCCTTATCGCCTCAGTAACCGCATTGAGCTTCTCGGGGCGGTTAAAAGTGATGGTGGCAATTCCGTCCTCCTTATTGAAGAGCAACCCTTCAACGGTCATCAATTACCTCCTGATGACAACTGACTATCGAGAGCGTTGCAAACGCATTTCTAGCCACCCTAACTTCCTCTGGAGAATTGTATATTTCTATCAACTGAGGAAGATGGATCATGGGCTCATCTATCTTATCGCCCCTGACTTATGCAATTCTTCGATCTGTTGTTGAGAATAGCCCAGACCTTGCAGTATTTCATCTGTGTGTTGCCCCATGCGGGGAGCGAAGCTCACGAACTTCCCTGGAGTCTCCGAGAGCTTGATCGGCATGCCTAGTTGTCTTACCTTCCCCTGTGTTGGGTGGTCAAATTCGGGGAACATGCCACGATGTAGCAGATGGGGGTCATTCACTACCTCATCGATCTCCAGAACTGGGCTAACGCAAGTATCTGCATCCTTCATAATCTGGAACCATTCGTCCCTGGGCTTGGTCAGAAATGTCTCCCTAATTACGGAGTATACCTCATGCAGCTTCTCGCCGATGGCATGGTGATGGGGGATGAGGTCTTCCCTGCCCAGGGCACGGCAGAAGCGCTCCCAGAAATGAGGTTCTATCAGGCCAGTGGTAATGAACTTGCCATCCTTGCATTGCCAGACGTTTATGCTCAGCGAGGGCCAGCCTCTCCTGGGTATAAAGCCGTCCCTGAAGTACCTCAGCAGGCTCACGGTGAGGAAGGGCAGCACACTGTCGGTCATGGATATATCAACAAACTGTCCCTTTCCCGTCTTTTCCCTTGCTATGATGGCAAAGAGTATGCCAATTACGGCGTGCAGGGAGCTTCCGATATCGCCCACGGCGGCTCTAATAATTACAGGGTTGCCTCTTTGGTCTCCAGTGAGCCCCACGGCACCGCCTATTGAGGTGTAATTGGGGTCATGACCGGGCAAGTCGCGATATGGGCCATCCTGTCCGAATCCGGTCAGACTGCAATAGATAATTCGTGGGTTAAGCTTGGATACGGTCTCGTAATCCACCTTCAACCTTTTGGCGACCCCGGGGCGGAAGGCTTCCATGACAACGTCGGCTCCACCCGCCAATTTATAAAAAATCTCCTTAGCTTCGCGGGTCTTGAGATTAAGTGCGATGCTTCTTTTGTTGCGAGATAGGTAGTCATGAGCAGCATGTTTCTCCCGGTCTGGAATCATTCCCAATGCGTACTCGGGGTCTTCGATTTTGATTACCTCTGCGCCCATGTCTCCCAGCATCATAGTGCAGAAAGGGCCAGGTACAGTACGGGATAGGTCTAAAACCTTTATTCCCTCCAATGCCAGTGTCATCGCAGCCCTCAGGATTAAGCTATGGCCATAATACACCGAGAAGGGTTTTTTTTCCAGAGCGATAGCGCAGGACAACTCTCGGCTAAGTCACGAAGGTTCTCCTTGTTTGAGGGGTTCTGAGAACTGTCAGAGCCCATGAGGAGACTAAGACCACTAAAGATCGTAGCGCCTGCGATATTTTTACTGCCATACTTATACCGTCCTGAGTTGAAGAGTGCATACCAGGGAATCCTCCAAAAGAATGATACCATTGTGGGCAGCGGAGGCGTCAATAAATCGATAAGGTAACGAGCGGCAGCCCATGCGGAAACGCTGGACAGGAGGGAAGCACATCGCGCAGTTTGTATCTCATAATAGCATGAGGCACCATAAAGCTCCTTTGTCCTAAACCCCGTAGTCAAAATCTGAGGGCTTTGTAAGCTTGAGGCATGACATGGCTGCAAAGACAGCATGAAGCACTATCGGGCGGTGGTGGGGTAGTCGTTCAAACCCCATGGAATCGGCACAAAAGACCCCACAAGAACCTCTTGACAGCCGCCATAACCTGGTGGCATGATTACTCAGCTACGACTTTCGGTCACTGGCTGGTTGTAGCCACTATCAGATGACACCAAGAGCCTGCGCCAGTGTCTTCAGTTGTTCATACTCCGCAAAAACGCTCACTAACTCAATAGCTTGGGAGATGTACCCGAAAAACACTAGGCATTCGTTAAATTGTCCCCTGATTTTACCGCTTTTAACAAGCCCTCGTCTATGTGTGTCTTGCCTTGGGAGCGTCCTCCGCCTGCATTGCTTGACTTATTCCTTTGTGGGCTGCTTGTGCACTGGAGGCGACCGGAATATTATATTCCTTTTCAGCGCCGTATGTCGCTTCACAGGTGTATTCTCATAAGGAAGACCCGACTGGAGCCAGGCAAGGTAATCCTCGGGGAAATTTTCCAATGTGACGCCGTGCTTGTAGCGCCCACTACAATATATTTGCTGCTCCTTCTCAACTTTGCTTTGAGACACTGCGATACGCCATCCTTTTCTAGAATCCTTCTGATTATTCGACTCTCCTATTGATAATTATACAAAGTCACTCCTGGAACCGATACCGCCAAAATGCCTAATTTCATCTGGACAAAGGTACTATAAACATGCTCTTAATAACCTGCCCAGTTCCTTGAGGCGCTTGGCCTGCTCCACCCGCATACCACCTTACTCTCTACGCCAGCGGTAATAGGTCTGCTCGGGGACACCCAGCTTCCTGCTGGCTTCTCCTACCGTGCTGCCCTGGCTGAGCAGAACCTCAGACTCATGCAGCTTGTTGATGATCTGTTCGGGTTTGAATGCCTTTTTGACCATTGGCTGCCCCCTTTTCATCTTTTCATTATGTTTCCAGTCTAACATTAAAACTGGCGCCGTTTTTGGGGGGTAAGGTCAACCCAAACTCAGTGTTACGCAAGATTCTTGGCCTGCCAGACAAGGAATCTTCCACAAATGACCTAAGGAGCAGTGAAATGGATAGTCGTCTTATGAAGCTGCTAAATATGGTCGGTCAATCTGACGGACGACACCTTACAATACGACAGAATAGAAGCGGGTATTTCGGGATTTCGTCCGACGAGGGCAAAGTATTTGGCTTTGTGTACCCGCAAAGAAAGAGATTGAAGGTGGAGATCAGAAGAGATTGGGCAGAGAAGGTAGGTCGACAGGATTGGGAACGGGAACTCGAGAATGGCTGGTACAACACAGGGATTTCCAGTGTTTATTGGTTTATAGATAATGATAAAGAAGACGCTTATCATAGTGTTGCTAGGCTTATTAAAGCATTGAGGAGACTAAGCACATAGGGTCAATGTATTGTCTTGGAGTAGCATTGCAGCAAAGGAGAGGAGAAATGAGAGCACGTTTATATGCAAGGGTGAGCACTGAGGAACAGACAGAAGGATATAGCATTGATGCTCAGAGGAGGGCATTCCAGGCGCTATGCCAGGGAAGGGGGTGGGTCGCTGAACATGAATACATCGAGGAAGGTAAATCTGCCAGGACTGAGGACATCAACAAACGCCCGGTGTTTAAGGAGATGATGACGGATGCACTGGCAGGAAAGTTCGATGTAGTGGTTGTGCATAAGCTAGACCGATTCTCCCGTAATCTGCGCGTCACCCTTGAATACTTCGACAAGCTACTGAAGCATGGAGTTGCCTTTGTTTCCATTAACGAACAGATGGACTTCACCACTCCCTCCGGTAAGGTTCACTTGGCCCTGCTAGGGGCTTTTGCCCAATATTACTCCGATAACCTGAGCCAGGAGACAAAGAAGGGCTGGGCCGAACGCAAGGCACAGGGCCTGTATTGTGGGCTCTTGCCTTTTGGGGCTATGAAGGGTGAGGATGATGTGCCAGTTCCGAATCCAGAGACTTACCCGGGCCTCGTTATGGCTTTTGAGTTAGCGGCTCAAGGAAATACCGATCGCCATGTGGCACAAGCCCTGAATGCAGCGGGGTACCGTACTAGCGGCAACAGGGGACCGCTCCCGTTCTCTAGTGACACAGTGCGGGGCATTCTTACCAACAATTTCTATAGGGGTCTTCTGCCAGATGGAAATGGTGGATGGCTCACGGCTAAGCACGAACCATTTGTGGCCGATGACCTTTGGAGCCAAGTTCAGATTACTAGGGAGCGCAACAGAAAGGCTCCGGTAAGGGTACCAAAGGGCCGCTCAGTCTCTTCGTTAAGTGGATTGGCAAGATGCGCCCACTGCGGCGGGCACATGAATATAGCGGAAGTGGTAAACGGACGGAAGCGGATAGTGTGCTACACGCGAGCAAAAGGTTGGGAGTGCCAACAGAAATCGGCCTACCTCGATATATATGAAAGTCAGATTGAAGGCTTCCTGAGGAGCTTCCACATACCAGAAGACTATCGAGAGAAGATCTTGGAAGCCCACAGCAAACTGCGAGCGGCATACGCAGATGCAGATGATCGTCGACCCAGATTGGAGGCGCGGCTTGATAGGATTCGAGAATTGTACAGCTGGGGTGATCTCACGCGTGAGCAATATGTGGAAGAGCGGAACA
>Ga0315289_10001460_pt1 | contig 36893 bp, 31 predicted proteins | sample YL17G11_40_MG_FD_203452 | JGI IMG/M metagenome (GOLD analysis project Ga0315289, IMG submission 203452) | Sediment microbial communities from Yellowstone Lake, YNP, Wyoming, USA - YL17G11_40 | ecosystem: Environmental > Aquatic > Freshwater > Lake > Sediment | place: USA: Wyoming | collected...
ATCTGTCGAACAGTCCGCCAAAGACGGCGGCTGTGGCCAGAAATGTAATTCTTTCCGGGCGCTGCATCAACCCAATTCTGCAGTCAATTCCCAATCCCTCGGCCCTGGCCCTGACGTAGGATGTCAAAAGCGAGCCGGTAATGGCGACGATGACGAGAAGGTAGATCAGCAGAGCGTTGAAGTATGCGGCGATCCCCAGGAAGACCGCTATCTCCGAATAACGGTCGATTGTGGAATCGAACAGGGCACCAAATGGGGACATTCGGCTGGTATTTCTCGCCAGGCGGCCGTCGAGGACATCACAGACCCCCGAGACAACCATGATAATGCCGGCTGAAAAAAAATACCCTTTCCAGAAAAGCAGCCCGGAAACGACGGAGAAAACGAGCCCTGCCACGGTGACAACGTGGGGATGAACGCGCGTGGCTTCCAGAAAGTCTCCGATCGGGTTGACAACAAAGTAGAAGCCATTCACAAAATGCTTGTTGATTATCCTCACGTTTTCCATTCCGGAGTGGCGCTCACAGGGTAACTGCGACGCTGAAGTCGATTCGATTGACGGGCACAAAACCTCTACCGACCATCAAGCGTCAATGCCGGCTCTGATGGTATTCTCGATTTCGGCTCCAGGCATGTCGGCCGCAGATTCCCGCCTTGCAAGAAAACCATTTTGCCAGCGGTATGTCAAGCCAATAGATAAGGTCCCCACCAGAAGTCCGATGACGACGTCCGACGAATAATGATATCGCCCGTAAACGGTGCTGACGCAGAGCATGAGCAGCATTGCGTAAAACGGGATTTCAAAGCGCCGAAATTCTCTGGAAAAAAACCAGATTATGACCAGGGCCACTCCGCAGTGCGACGACGGCATGGCTCCGCCGTGCAAACCTCCGGCAGCGACGATTCTCTGAGCCAGAGGAGTAAACAGCGGCCCCATCAGCGGCAAATAGTAAATACTCTTCAAATACAGGCGCGGTCCGACTACCGGAAAGATTATGAAGATGGCGTAACAGATGTAGAAAGTGATGCTGGCAGCCAGGACGGAGCGCTCGAGCACGCGCCATTTTTCGTGAAAGAGAAAGACAAGTAGAACAACCGGAGGAATAAAGTAATAGGAAATATAAAAGAAGCTCATGATTTCGTTCAGCGGCACCGACATGAAGCGCTGCAGCGCGAACGACGAATCGAAACCGAGAATTGTCATTTCGGCTGAGTTTATGGTCGCGTCCAGTGGCCGGGAATGAAAGATGAAGACTTGATGATTGAGCGCTTCATAGAGAATGACCACGATGAGCAAGGGATAAGTAAGCCTGAAAGCGCGCCAGAATCGCCCGCTGGCGCGAACGGACGCAAAGAGAACCGTCATGGCCGCCGCCGTCATATAAATCATGAGAAGATAGGGCCAGACCGGCCTGTGTCTGAGGAATACGACGACCACCGCCGCCTCCACCAGCACATAGGCCAGCGTGGCTACATCGAGAGGCCTGAGTCCTGGCTGATCATCAGCCATTTTCGGCCCCGTGAACGATAATGACTATTTCTCCTTTCAATGACCGTCCCTGCAGCAAGGGAATTATACGGGAAAGCCTCCCCCTGATTTTCTCCTCGAATTTCTTGGTCAGCTCTCTTGCAATAAAAATCTCCCTATCGCCCAAGACCTCCAGAATCACGGGCAGGCTCTTTGAGACCCGAAAAGTTGTTTCGAGAAAAATCATGGTTCTGGTCTCGCCGGCCAACCGCGCCAACGTTGTTACGAGTTTCCCCCTGGATTTTGGCAAATAACCCTCGAAACAGAACCGGTCATTCGGGAAACCGGAGACTACCAGAGCGGCGAGAATCGACGAGGCCCCGGGAATGGGAACGACATCGATGCCATTGGAGTGGGCCGCGTTCACAAGCCGGTAGCCGGGGTCGGAGACAAGCGGCGTTCCAGCGTCGCTTATCAAAGCTATCGATTTTCCACTCATTAGCCGCTCGATCAGCTCCGGAGCCTTCTGCCTTTCGTTGTGGTCGTGGTAGCTCGTCTGAGCCGCGTTAATGCCGAAATGCGCCAGCAGACGCCCGCTGACCCTGGTATCTTCCGAAGCGACGAGATCGACGCCCTTGAGGGTATCGATTGCTCGCGGCGTCATGTCACTCAAGTTTCCTATAGGTGTTGACACTATAAACAGCGTTCCCTTGTGGGAATTGGGCGAAGTCATTTTCCCCAGTCCCGGGGGTAGCGAAAGTCTATTCCGACAGTGCGGTTGGAAAGCTTGGCGATGATGGGGGCGGAACGCTTGAATTGGTTCTTTATGATCATCTCGATTACCTTCCCAATCAGGTTTCGCCCGAAGCCGGCTTTCTCGCACTGTTCAGGGGTATAGCGTTCATCTACCAGTAGATATAGGAGCCGGTCGACATCCTCATAAGTGAATCCAAAGTCCACCTCATCGGACTGGCCTGCGAAAAGATCGGCTGACGGCGCTTTGGCGATGATTTTTTCGGGGACTTTCAGGTGCCGGGCCAGAATCCTGACCTGGGTTTTGTAAAGATCGCCGAGCGGATTGATGGCCCAAGCTAAATCGCCGAAGATGGTGCCGTAGCCGAGCAGGATCTCCGTCTTGTTGGAGGTCCCGGCCACAAGGCCTTTTTCCTGGGCGGAGAGGTCGTATAGAATACTCATTCTCTCACGGGCCATCTTATTGCCTCTGCGGTTCGGGTCGGCCTCGGGAAACTGCTTAAAGTAGGCGTCTATTTGAGGGGTGATATCGAATACATGCTTCTTGAGATTCAACTCGGCGGCGATCTCGTGGGCATCGGCGGTATTCTCTGGGGTTGAAGTCCTGTAGGGCAGGATGGCGGCCACCACGTTCTCACTGCCGATGGCCTCGACCGCGAGATACGCGACGACGGCGGAATCAAGGCCGCCCGAGAGACCGACGATGAGCTTTTTCAGCCCGGATTTGTGCAGCTCATCTCGAACGAAGGTCGTCAAAAGACCCAAAGTTATTTCGTAATCCAGGCCGAGATGATCGGGCTTGGGCCGCCCGTGCCTATTCATTCTCGCCGGCTCCAGTGTGTTTCGATTTCCATAAACCTTGCATCTCGCCGAAACAAAAGTCAAGTCTCTCATCCCTCAAGAGCGGTGATTTTACTCTGGCTCTTCTGACGGCGTCAATATCAATCTCCCCCAGGAGCAACTCTTCGTCATAGTAGGAGCCTTTTGCAACCACTTCCCCGGAGGGGTCGACAATTTCGGAGCCACCCCAGAAAGCCACGCCATCTTCGACCCCGACTCGATTGGCGAATATATAATAAACGGAGTGATTGACGGCGTAAAAGGTATTCATCCTCTCCCAGGTCTTTCCGGACTGAATCCGACCCGGCTGGGCTATGCCGCGAGCCGTGCCGTTAGCGATGTTGGCAATAATCAGGGCGCCCTTGAGAGTCAGGATCAAGGGGCAGATCGAATGCCAGGCGTCTTCGCAAATTAAAATTCCGAATCTCCCCAGCCTGGTGGGGAACGACGATAGGGAGCTTCCCATGGCGAAATGTCGACCTTCCTCGAACATGCCATAGGTCGGCAAATAGATTTTCCTGTGGGCGTGAGCCACGCGGCCGCCGGAAATATAGATGGCGCTATTGAAATAGAGGAATTTATCGGACTCCTCGACCAAGCCGACTATCATGTCGATTTCGGTCGAGCGGGTCAGCAGCGGCGATAGGCGGGGGTCATCAAGCCGGACCGCCACTTCGTTGGTGAGGTCTTTGAGCGAATAGCCGGTGAGCGAAAGCTCCGGAAAAACTATTAAATCGGCCTTCTGTTCCAGGGCGCGCCGGATATATTCCTGATGTATTTGAAGATTCAGCTCGAAATCGCCGAGCGCCGACTTAACCTGAGCGATAGCTACTTTCATAATATCGCCGAGAATACAATGAAGAGCGGTAGGGGGCAAGGGAAATCTGTGATTGACACGAATATGGATTAGGGCTATAATGAGGAAAATCCATTAAGGAGGTTTGAATGGCATCTGTAAACAAGGCGATAATTTTGGGGAATCTCGGAGCCGACCCGGAACTCAGGTACACGCCGTCCGGGCAGGCGGTGACAAGCCTGAGAGTGGCGACCACGGACAGGTTTAAGGACAAGAGCGGCGAACAGCAGTCGAGAACCGAATGGCATAACATAGTTTGCTGGGGACGGCTGGCGGAGATCGCCAGGGATTATTTGAAAAAAGGGAGCCCGGTTTTCATAGAGGGGCGTATTCAGTATCGCTCGTACGACGACAAGGAAGGGATCAAGAGATACCGAACCGATATCGTGGCCATCGGCATGCAACTTCTGGGTTCCCGCACTGCGGCGGAAGGGGCCGCGGAACCGGCGGAAACCCCGGAATCTCAGATGCCTGTCGAGGAAGACGATTTGCCATTTTAGCCGAATAATAATGGCAACAAAATAAAAGGCATGTTCGTCCGCCGGTTTTGTGATCATCTGGCGGACTTTTTTTATGAGCAGGTCGGCGTTCAAATTCCTGGCATTGACGAGCCTTGTCTCCGGCGCGGTCTATTATAGCACAAACTGCCCCACGGTGGAATTCATAGATTCCGGGGAGCTGGCGATGGCCTGCAAGTACCTCGGGATCGCGCATCCAACGGGGTATCCGCTATACACTCTTCTTGGCAGACTGGCTGCCGTCCTCCCCGGCGGAGATTTGATCGGCAGGCTGAATTTTCTGTCGCTGACTCTGACAGCCCTGGCGTCAGGTTTTCTTTATCTGCTTATCCACGAGGTAATCCGCAGGGGGAATGAAAGCGTTTTTTCGCATTTAACCGCCGTGGCGGCGGCCCTCTTCGTGGCCTTCTCCCCCATCTGGTGGGCCCAGGGGACCACCAATGAAGTCTACTCGCTGAATCTCCTTTTGATTTCCATTTCGACCTGGAGCCTGTTGAGATTCACAAACGTTGATGAGCATCCCCTGCCGTGGCTTCTGCTTTCCCTTTATTCCCTGGGGCTATGTTTTGCCAATCACCTCTCGGCTGTATATCTGGTTCCCGGTATCCTGGCGCTCATTATTCCAAGGCTGCGGGCGGTTCGGGCGAATCTCAGAGACATCGGCCTGGCAACCATGGCTCTTTTGTTCCCCTTGACACTTTACCTGACATTGCCAATCAGGGCCCATTTCAAACCGTTCCTTAACTGGGGCGGCGTCAGCGACCCTTATTTTCTATTCAAACATATCAGCGGATGGCAGTATAGGGTCTGGATGTTCGAAAAGCCGCTCGAGATATTTCGTGATTTCTCGGCAAAAATAACTCCGGCCTGGGAGTTGCTCAGGTCACAGTTCGCCCCTTATGGAATAAGCCTGCTTGTCATCGGAATAGTCCTGGGAGTATTCTATTACAGAAAGCTATTAGTCTTTGCGCTCCTGGTCTGGATCGTCAATCTGGTTTATGTACTTAACTACGATATCGGCGATATCGAGACCTACTACCTTCCCATGATCCTGGTTTGCTCGATATTCATAGCGGCGGCGATGCAATTCATAATAGGGAGAGTATCTATCTTTCGACGAGGAAATGCAGTCGTGGCTACGATAATTATCGTCCTCCTGACTCTATTTCCGGCTCTGAATCTTCTCAGAAATTACAGAGGGGCCGACAGAAGCCGGAAGACGTTCGCCAGGCAAGGGGTGCTTGACCTGGCAGGTTCGATGACCGACGGCGGCGTCGCCCTGGTTGAAAACTGGGATTTTTACTCGCCCTGGCTGTATTTGCATTACGAAGAGCATTTCAGGCCCGACATAGTCCTGCTCGACAAGGAGCTGATGCGGCGGTCCTGGTATATTGACTTCATCAAGCGCTATCATCCTGAAATCTATTCTCGCTCGAAGCCGCAATTCGAGGAGTTTCTAAAGCAAGTGCATGGTTTTGAGCGAAACAGACCATATGATCCCGACGTCATCGACCAGGCGTATTACGGCATGCTCCGTGCGGTTATTAGCAACGAATCGCGTCGCGGCGCGGTTTACACCAACGTGTTCACGGATAAGAGGCTGTTGCGGGACGAGTATCTTGCCCCTGACGGTATCTTATTCTGTTTCCAGAAATCGCGCGAATTTCTGGAAAGGCCGCGATATATCTTTCCGCAAGAATACTGGGAAAAAGCATCCGCCACGCCGGACAAGCGCGTAGCTTATTTGCTCTCATTCTATGCCAGGGCGTTCGATTCGCGTCACAAATACTGCCAGTACTTCAATCGCCCTGAGGAGGCAAAGTATTATCTCACCCTCAATAGGAATGTGGGGGAATTGATCGCCGCCTTGACCCGATGAGATAGTGATGATAACTCCTCAAATATCGCAGAGGCATAAATAGAGCGTGGGAAGCGGTCCTATTCCGATGAAACTTATCTGTAGCGTTCCAGCATCTGGGCGGCCTCTTGAGCCTCGTCGGTGCCGGGGTAGTTTTTGACGACATCCTCGAAATATTGCCTGGCCTTGGCCCTCAGACGTTGTTCATAAAGGGACCTGCCGAGTTTCAGCTTGGCGGCGGCGATCCGTTCCGAGGCCGGGTACTTATCGAGCATGACTTCAAACGCCTGCTGGGCCTTGGCATATTGCTTTTGAGAAAGATAACATTCGCCGATCCAGTACTGCGCGTTGTCCGCGAGGGCATTGGTGGGGCAGGCCTGGATCATGCTTCTGAAGCCGTTGATTGCCATATCATAACGCTCTTTTACGAAATCGCCATAAGCGGCATTATAGATTCTCTGGCAATCGATACCGCCGCTTTGCCTCGACGAATCCACCCGGCTGGTGTCGGCTTGGCCGGGACCGAAATTTCTGCCGCCACGGGATTCGATGGCCCCGGCGGCGCGGTTGATCAGAGTAATTGCGTCTTCAAGGCGGGCTTCGACAATCTGCATGCGCTGGTCGAGCTGGGAGACGTAATCGGCGAAATCGGCGTTAAGCCTCCGAGATTGCTCGATATTGGCGCGAAACAGGGAATCGAGATGCATATTCTGTGCCCTTATTTCAGCCTGGTCGGCCCTGATAGCCTCGACCTGCAACTGAAGCTCCAGCACCTGGCGCCTGGTGGCACATCCCGTAAGCGCCACTGGAACTATCATCCCCAAAAGTAACAGCGAAACTTTTCTCATCTTGCGCTCATCATTCCTGGAATTTTCAACCTTGAATCTGATAGCGAATATTAACGCAAATGTCAAGCGAAATGGAGAGCTTTCCTTTTTGTTTCTAAGGTCATGAAACCTAATTCTGCCGGGGCGTGATGATCGGTCCAGAGCATCTCGTAGCCGGGCCGTGATTGGGTTAGCCGCCAAAACTCAATATCAGGCATTCAATTTGCAGGATTCATGTTGTGACCCGGGAACGTGCGGCGATGTCAGCCACGAGCAAGGAGACCGCAGATAGGTCATTATGCGGGTCAAACGGTTAGGTTTTCCCAGATTTATGTAAACTAACTCGGGGAGACCAGGACATGCTGAATGATGCATATTATCTGCAAAATTGCCTTGACAAACAACTGGAAGGGGTTAAATTTATAGTAGCGCGCATCTGCTTTTATCCGCATTTTCTTGGTGCGCTTGGTATATGGTCAAATTCTCTTCCAATAGCGTTTCGACCCAACCGGGTTAGGAGGTTCCTATGAAGAACGTTGCCTTGGTTTTTCTTCTGGCAGCAGCTCTATTGACTTTCGGCAGCGCCCAGGCGGAGTTGCGATATGAAACATCGGCCTTCTGGACGGGGGCGCGGGATGTTGAAGTCGAGGGCAACTATGCCTACTGCATATACGAAAATGGGCTGGTCGTCGTTAATATCTCCGATCCATCGTCGCCCTCTCTGGTAAAAGAGGTTTATCTCGAAGGGAATGGACGGGATGTTCTGGTGTCGGGCTCAGTGGCATACGTGGCCGATGGAACCTCCGGTTTGATAATCCTGAGCATCACCAACCCGGCGAACCCTGTCCCTCTTGGCAGGTACGATACCCCGGTCTATGCGCGGGCAGTCGATGTATCTGGCAATTATGCATATGTCGCCGATATGTCCGCAGGGTTGCATATCATAGATATCAGTCAGCTTGACAATCCCACGCTGGTTTCAAGTCTCTCGATCAACGCCCTGGCCAATGGAGTTTGCGTTTCCGGAAACACGGCTTACCTGGCAGCCGGCAATCAGGGATTGATAGTCGTTGACGTCACAAATCCCGCCAGCCCGGCCATCATTGGCAGGGGCGCCACTCCAGGCAACGCCAACGCTCTCGATGTTTCCGGCGGGTATGCGTACGTGGCGGATGGGCAGGTTCGCATCTTCGACCTGGCCGACCCCTCGAATCCATCCCTGATAGCCAGCTATGTGCCATACAGCAACTCTTATAATATTATGGTGGCCGGAGGATACGGTTATGTATCGATGGGATTGGGCGGAGTGGACATCGTCGACACATCGACTCCATCGGCCCCAATGCGGATGGGGCGGGCGCGCGTATTCAATTTTGCATCGGCGGTGGCGCAGTCGTCAGGCAAAGCTTACATTACAGACTATCTGGCGGGGTTGAAAGTATTCGACCTGGCCAACATTTCTGACCCCCAGCTAATAGGCTCGTATTCCGGTGTCGGCACCAGCACAGGTTTGTTTTTCAGAGCGCCGTTTCTTTTCGATGCCACGGGCTGGTCGGGACTGAGCGTCTTAGATTTTACCAACCCGGCGAACCCTGCCCCGGCCGGCGGCCAAGACACGCCTGGTGACGCCATGAATGTTTTCCTCGAGCAGCAAATGGCGTATTTGGCCGATGGTAATTCAGGGTTCCAGATTATCGATGTTTCCAATGAGTCGAATTTCAGCGTTGTCGGCTCGTTCGATACCCCCGGCACTGCCAAGGGAGTCTTCAAAGCCGGCGATTATGCTTATGTCGCCGACCTGGATGCAGGGCTTGAAATTGTTAATGTATCCAACCCAACTCAGCCGATTCTGGCAGGCACATATAACACGTCAGGCCAAGCCTGGAGTGTGGCTGTAGCAGGCAATTTCGCATATGTCGCCGACTGGAGCTATGGGATTGAAATAGTGGATATCTCCAATCCGGCGAATCCCAGCCATGCAGGCAATTACGATACTCCCGGGTACGCCTGCCACGTAGTCGTTTCTGGGAACCTGGCTTACGTGGCTGACGGCACATCGGGGTTCCTGATTCTTGACATCACCAACCCTCAGAACCCTACCAGAGTTGGGGGCCTGGTGACCGGCGGCGATGCCAGGCGGATTTTCATATCCAGCGGTTTTGCATTCCTGGCCATAAAAGATGCCGGAGTTGTCGTGCTGGACGTCCATGACCCTGCTCATCCCGTTCTCCTTGAAAGTTTCGATACCCCTGGATCGGCGGAAGGCATATTTGCCGAGGATGGCAACGTGTTTGTCGCCGACCGTTTCTCCACGATTGTGCTTTACTTCGAACCGACCGGCATATCGGATGACATGGCCGAATTGCCGGTAGCCTTCAGATTGTCCCAGAACTATCCCAATCCGTTCAACCCTTCGACGATAATCAAGTACAACCTGCTGCGGACGGCAGAAGTAAAGCTTTCGGTTTACAATATCATGGGGCAACTGGTGACAAGGCTGTACGAAGGACGTCAGAAGGCGGGCGCTTACGCCGTTACCTGGAACGCCGGCAGTATTGCCTCAGGTATGTACTTCGCCAAGCTCGAGACGGACAAGTATTCGCAAAGCATAAAGATGGTCCTTTTGAAATAGGATCGAGTCCGAAATTGGCGAAAGTTAGCGGCCGGATGACCTCATCCGGCCGCTTTGATTTGGTGAATGACAAGATTCACATCTACTTAAGGAGCACCATGCGTCGGGAAAGCGGAGCATCGTCCGTTCTCAGGCGGCAGAAATAGATGGCGGAGGGCGAGTCTTTACTGTCCCAGGTTACCGAATGAGGCCCCGCAGCGAATACGCCGTCGGCGAGCACGGCCACTTCCTGGCCCAAGATGTTATAAACCGAAAGGCGCAAGCGTGTGGAACGTTTGAGTTCGAACCTGATAAAAGTAGCGGCATTGAATGGGTTGGGGTAGTTCTGACGGAGAGAAACTGCGGGCAGCATATGACCAGTTCGACCGTCTTCAGCGATTCCTGTTTCCTCGCCGAACAACTCCATAGCCATCTCGAAAACGGCGCGCGCCGAACTGTCCCCCATGCAATAAAGCGGGAATGTCAGATGCGCATAATTGTAGCCTGAAGTCTGGATGAGAATCCCCACGGGCTTTCCCTGGAGCAAGGTGTCGCCTGAGACGGAGTTATAAGTATGGATTGGAATGGAGGGATATTGCAGCTCCATGACGTCGATGCCGAGCAGCAATCCATTCCAGGTCGGGGGCACCCGCTCGGGTCGCACTACAAGGCTGGGCCAACCGGATTGGCCGGTGGCTCCGATGAAGTCACGGGCGCTTGTAGAGTAGACCTCGTAAACATGAGTGAAATCGTAAGGAAAATCGCCGGGATTGAAAATCAGGGGACGGCCGCTATCGTAGTCGTAAAATGCGCGCCACCCGACATACAGGAGATTGCCGCCGGCACTAAGATACGTGGCAAGGTCTTCGTCAATGTCGGCCATATAATGCAAGGTCGCATCATCGTCCATCCAGGCGATGGTAGAATACGGCCCGATGTCGTTAATCCGCAGAAGGCCGCCCGACACGATATCATGAAAGGTGACTCTGTAGTTTTGGCTGATGTAAGAATAGAACGAATCCTGCTGGGCGTCGTTCGGCTGGCCCTGCGAGCCGTTGCCATCACGAGTCTCGTCTACAAGAAGGATCCCGGAATCGAGGCTGATGATTTTCGAATAATCGGCGCGCGACGGCTCGCTTGTCAACCCCGTAGTATCAACTACGACGACATAATAATAATAACGGGTATCGGACTCCAGGCCGCGATCAAGGTATGCGGGGGACTCCGCAATCTCCTCGTATAGGCCGTAGTCGCCGCTGTCGCCGACACGGCGCCAAAGCTGGTAATGGCCGAAATCAGGGTCGGGGGACGAGGTCCACTCAATCCGCAGCTGGCCGAGTTCTGGACTGATGACAAGGGTGTCCGGGCGGCTGGGAGCGCTGTGGATATCCACAGGGACTATCTCTGCGATTAAGCTTCTGCCGCCATCGGAGGCGATCGCCGAGACTGCAAAATAAAAACGACTGTTGTCATTCAGTCCGGAGATGGTGTCGGCCGGCATGTAGGCCGTGTCCATGACGCCTATCGCGTCGCGGTCGACTCCCCCCAGGACTTCGTAGCCCATGACATCCTGTTCAGGGCTCAGGGTCCAGTCCAGATATGCGGTACTGCCATCTCCCGCGTTTGCAGCGCTGAGCCCTCCTACGGGCAGCGGCAAGCCGGCTACAATATAAAGCAGGCCGAGATTCGAGCGCACAACGTCCGTCATGTATTCGATACTCATGTTATCGATGATATCGCTGGGCAAGTGCCAGTTGGGGGAAAAATCTCCTTCCTGGGAAAAGACGGTCCTGAAACCGGCCAGGTCGAATGGATAATTGTCGGAACCGTAGAATTCACCCACGTCAATCTGGGGCACGAGTGCGGTGTTTTCAGCGGCCATTTGTGATAGAACCTGTCCATACGGCTCGCCGGCCTCATTGCAGTTGATATTGAAGTTCCAAAAATCATCGGCCAGATTGCCGATCATATCGGCGTTGATCATGAGCTCGATATTCTCGCCCCTCTGGAGAGCATAATAGACGTAAAACTGGCTCCCGAGCAGGCCTTGCTCCTCGGCCCCGAACGTCACGAAACGGATGGTCTTTTTCAACGGGGTGTTTGCCAGGATGCGAGCGATTTCCATGACCATGGCGGTTCCACTGGCGTTGTCGTCGGCGCCGGGAGCGAATATATAGGGGTCGCCGCTGTCATATACGACCGAATCGAAGTGCCCACCGATAACGATCACCCTGTCGGGATAAACGTCGCTGATCTTAGTCACAATGACGTTACGGGAGGTGTCCTGTAACCATTCGAACTCCTGCGTTTCGAGGCTGTCATATCCCCATGACTGAAACCTGTCGAAAATCCATCGAGACGACGCCCAGAAGGAGTCGGTATTCGTGTAGCGGGTTTGAAAATCCTGCAGGCGCTGGACATAACACCGAATCGATTCGGCCGAGACGAGAGCCATGAGGGAATCAAGGTTGGAGACAAGGCCGGGATGGGGAAAATACGATAGGGCAGGCTCAATCTCTTTGTCGGGAGGGAGCTTCAGGTCGAGGCATTTGATCAGCATTGCGCCGGAAGCCTGGAGGCGATGAATTTCAGGAAGAGTTAGTCGTAAGAGCCGAAAATTCTGCGTTTCATACAGGCAACGAAAATCTGCCGCTTTATCGCTTGAGGCAATCCAAAGGTTTTCCAGGCTGGCATCGCGCTCAATCAAAATGGCGGCGGGATCAACCGACAGCAGATCGTGGAAGCCTCCCCGTCGAATGAGAGCCAAAGCCATCTCGTCGAGTTTGGAAAAAACTCTCGCCTGCACGATATTTTCGGCCTGTGCGACCTTCTTGCGTGAGAATGCGACCAGGTCATCAGCGGAGCCTCTGGCCGACAAGGGAGCGATAAGAACCGCCATGCACCAAAAGGCGAATTTCCTGAGCATCACTGCACCTCCCATCACACGCGACGGCGTCGGGAACACCGTCCGTATTACCCGCAAGAGCCGACCGAATCACCAAGAATACAGATGCGCCGGCAGAACATAACTTGCCCCGGCTTAATCTATCTTCTTCCGCTTATTTAGTCAAATGCCATTGAAGGATGTGTTGGAGGCGTGAATAAGGACCTGTTATTTGCCATTCGGCGGAGTTGCCCCGCTCGCACGCTATGGAACTCCAGTTCAAATAAACGATGAAGAGAGCCGCTTGACCCGGAAGACGATCATTTGGCCCGAACCGAATCTTCGAAAACGGACATCAAATCTTTGCCGGATGAAACCGCGGCGCTGATGACCTTGGCATCGTCGGCAAGATCGCAGTCAGGGTATTCCTTGAGAAGTCTGTCAAAAAAGGAGATGGCTTTCTTCTGGTCCTTTAGGTATTCAAACTGAACATACCCGGCCATGAAGAGAGCTTTATAGCGTAGCGGGCTTTGAGGATAATGGTCAATCAGGGTCGCGTAGGAATCAAAAGCCTTGGAATACTTCTGAGAGCCTTCATACTGCTGCCCTTGCTCAAATAAGGTCTTGTCGTCAGGAACCTTCCGGCCGCAAGCAAGGACAGCCAACATGATCAATGAAACAATGGCCAGCCTATTCATATCAGCCTCCTTGAATCAAACCACCACTAAACAGCCTTGTCGGCAACCCCGGCTTCTGTACGGAAGGTCAATTCGCCGGGACCGGCATCGATCACAATTTTATCCCCGAGCACCATGTTCCCTGCAAGAATAAGGTTGGCCAGCCTGTCTGTCAAGGCTCGCTTCATGACTCGTTTCAGAGGTCTAGCGCCGAATTGCGGGTCATAACCCTCTTTGGCAATATACTTTTTGGCGCTTTCCGTGAGGGTCGCGGAGAACCCGTTGGCCACAATTCTGTTTTGAACATTCGCAAATTCCAGCTCGACTATCTTCTCAATTTCCCTTTCGCTCAACGGCTTGAAAACCACGGTTTCATCAATCCTGTTGAGAAATTCAGGACGCAGCGTCTGCCGCAGCATGGAGAGGACTTTGGTCTTAATTCCATCGTAAAGCTCGCCGGGCTCGGTGCTTCGAGCATTCTGATATTCGTTCATGATCATTTCCGACCCCAGGTTTAACGTCATAATCAGAATCGTATTCTTGAAATCGACCGTACGCCCCTGGTTGTCCGTGAGCCTGCCGTCATCGAGCACCTGCAGGAGAACGTTGTAAACCTCCTGATGCGCCTTCTCGAACTCGTCGAAGAGAATGACTGAATATGGTCGACGCCTGACGGACTCTGTCAGCTGCCCTCCCTCTTCGTATCCGACATAACCTGGAGGGGCGCCGATCAACCTGGAAACCGAGAACTTCTCCATGTATTCAGACATGTCGATCCGAATCAAGGCGTCCTCCGAGCCAAACAAGAACTCGGCAAGGGTCTTGGCCAATTCGGTTTTACCGACGCCCGTGGGACCGAGAAAAACGAAAGACCCTGTCGGCTTGGATGGATCCGACAGCCCGGCGCGCGCCGAGCGAACAACCTGGCTGACAAGCCTGACGGCCTCGTCCTGGCCGATCACCCGCTTCTGCAGATATTCCTCCAGATGAAGAAGCTTCTCCGATTCGCTTTGCGTCAGTCTTGTCAACGGGATTCCCGTCCACTTGGAGACGACTTCGGCAATGTCCTCCTCGTCGATTTCTTCCTTCACCATTTTCCTCTCGCTTTGCACCTGGGCAAGCTCCGCCGATTTCTTAGCGATACTGCTTTCAAGCTCGCTCGTTACTCCGTAGCGAAGCCTGGCCGCCGTTTCGTATTCCGCCTTCCTGACAGCTTCTTCAATTTGATACTTGGTTTTTTCGAGCTTTTCTTTGAGGGAGTTTATTTCGCCAACGAGTTTCTTCTCCTTCTCCCAGTGAGTCTTCAGGCGGTCGCGCTCGGCATACAATTTTTCGAGCTCGGCCTTGATAGGTTTGAGATGGGCCTCGGCGTTCCGCTCCTTCTTCATCCCCTCCTTCTCTACCTCGAGCTGGCGGATCTGCTTTTCAATAGAATCAAGCTCCTCCGGCATGGACTCGATCTCCAGACGGACGTTGGCGGCGGCCTCATCGATCAAATCAATCGCCTTGTCGGGTAGGAAGCGGTCAGTGATGTAGCGATGCGACAGCTTTGCGGCAGCCATAATCGCCTCGTCGGTAATAGTAATGCCGTGATGAATCTCGTACCGCTCCTTGAGGCCTCTCAAGATGGATATTGTATCTTCCACCGACGGCTCTTGAATGAGAATGGGTGCGAACCGACGCTCGAGGGCGGCATCCTTTTCGACATTCTTGCGATACTCATTGAGAGTGGTGGCTCCTATGACATGAAGCTCTCCGCGTGCCAGAGCCGGCTTGAGCATATTGGAGGCGTCGATAGCCCCCTGGGCCGCGCCGGCGCCCACGAGCGTGTGCAACTCATCAATGAACAAGATGATCTCGCCGTTGGATTTCTGCACTTCCCTTATGATCGCTTTTAATCTTTCCTCGAATTCGCCGCGGAACTTGGAGCCGGCCACCAGCGCCCCAAGGTCGAGAGCCACAATCCTCCTGGATTTCAGCGACTCCGGCACTTCACCCTGGGCGATTTTCAGGGCCAGCCCTTCCGCGATGGCGGTTTTCCCCACACCCGGCTCGCCTATCAGAACAGGATTGTTCTTGGTGCGGCGCGAGAGGATTTTCAGAACGCGGCGAATTTCCTCGTCGCGCCCTATAACGGGGTCGAGCTTCCCCTTCTTAGCTAAGGCGGTTAGATCACGCGAGTATTTCTCCAGCACCTTATACTTGGACTCGGGATTCTCGTCAGTGACTCTCTGGTTTCCCCTGATCTTTGTCATAGCGCTGTAAAGCCTGTCCTTGGTCAGTCCCATCTCAAGAAGAATTTGCGAGGCCCGATCCGTCTTAGTTTCAATAATGCCGATCACCAAGTGTTCCACCGATATGAACTCATCCTTCAGGTGTTCGGCCTCCGCCTGAGCTGATTGGAATATCTTCTGCAGGTCCGGAGAAATGTAAACCTGAGCTTGTCCCGAAACTCTTGGAAGCATTTCCAGCTCGTCGTCAACTCTGGCCGAGAGATGATTGATATTGATTCCCGACTCAGTCAGAAGGTCGCCCAGAATCCCTTCGTCCCGCGACAGCAGCCCTTTGAGGAGATGCAGGCCTGTGATTTCCGAATTGGCCTTCGATTCCGCTAGCTGCTGTGCGTATTCCATGGCTTCTCGCGATGTTTGTGTCAATTGGTCTGAGCGCATATACTAAATCCCCCTAATTCCTGATTTTTTCGCCCATCTCCTCGAACATCTTTTTTTCTTCCGGAGTCATTTTCTCCGGCACCTTGATTTCGATTTCGACAATCTGGTCCCCCTTGCGGCCGTTCAGCGCCAGCCCCAGGCCTTTCAAACGGAATTTTGTTCCAGACGACGTTCCGGCAGGTATTTTCAGCTCGACTCTTTTGCCAGTGACAGTCTTGACTCTGATTTTGGCACCGTGCACGGCCTGGGCGATAGTAATCGGGATACGGCAATGGATATCGAATCCCTGGCGCCAGAAGAACTGATGGCCCGTGATATTCACTTTCAAATATAAGTCACCTGGAGGGCCCCCATTTATGCCGGGATTTCCCAACCCTTTTAACCTGATGCTTCTTCCCTGCTCGATGCCCGGCGGAATCTTGACTGAGATGTTTTTCCGTCCTCTTACTGCCCCCTCGCCCCTGCACTTTGGACAAACCTCCGCAATTATTTGGCCCCGCCCCAGGCATCTCGGGCAAGGACGAGAAACCGCGAAATTCCCCTGCACGAAGCTGACCGTTCCCCGTCCCTGGCACTGGGGGCAGGTTTGGGGAGATGAACCAGGTCTGGCGCCCGACCCCCGGCAGGTGGCGCATTGCTCCGTCAGCTCGATACCGACATATATGCTGCCCCCTTTGGCTGCGGTCTCGAAAGGGACATTTACTTCGCTGTGCAAGTCATGGCCTGCCATCGGCCGGCCGGCCTGACGTGCTCTGCTTCCGAATGAGCCTGGCCCCTCGCCGAAGATCGATGAGAAGATATCCGCAAAGGAGCCGAAGCCTCCGAACTCGCCGAATATGGAGGAGAGGTCATCAAAATTGAAACCCTGGGTTCCTTCGCCTGGCCGAGCACCAGCACCAGGCCTGAAATCTGCAGCGAAGGCACCCGGCCCGAACCGCCGCATCTGGTCATACTGGGTGCGCTTCTGCTTGTCGGAGAGAACGTCGTGAGCCTCGGAGATTTCCTTGAATTTCGTCTCGGCCTGCTTGTTTCCGGGATTGGCGTCAGGATGATACTGTTTAGCCAGCTTGCGATAAGCCTTCTTTATCTCGGCTTCGCCGGCGTTTTCGGGAACGCCGAGTATTTTGTAAAAGTCCTTCATGCCTATCCGATATTAACCCCTAATTCGATTTGCTGTCAACAAGCTATCATGATTAAAGGCGACCCCGACTCGACCGAATCCCGCAGGATTTGAAATCGTTGGGCTCGCCTTTGTATCACGCCCTCAGGATATCGGATACGTGTCATCGATCCCGAGGAATGGGATGACAAGTCAACTCTCAAGTCATCAAGCTAATCACATGTCCGGCAACCGCAGGCATTAATCTTCGGATTTCCTATCCTTACTGTAGTCGGCCTTTCTGTAATCCGTGGCATAAAATCCGCTGCCCTTGAAAATCAGGCCTCCTCCGGCCGATATCACCCTGCCGGCGTGGCCGCTGCAGCGCGGGCAAGTGGCATCGCCCAAGTCCGTTATTCGCAGGAATAGCTCGAATCGATGGCCGCATTTTCGGCACTTGAAATCGTAGGTCGGCATAACCAAACCCTCCGCCAAAGACCCCAAGCGGTTATTTCACCACCTCGTAATCGGCGTCGATAGCATCGTTGCCGCCTTTGCCGTCCCCGCGACCGCCCCTGGCGTCATCAGAGGAACCCGGAGGCTGACCACCGCCGGGACCGGCTCCTTGTTGCTGGTACATGCGAGCGGAAACTTCATGCCACACTAATGTAAGAGCTTCCGATGCCGATTTCATTTCGTTGACGTCGTCTTTCTTCACCGCCTCTTTGAGACGGTCGATAGCGGCTTCAATCCTGGCCTTGGCTTCGGCATCGATCTTCCCTTCGAATTCTTTCAGCTGCTTTTCAGTCTGATAGATTTCCTGGTCGGCTCGGTTCTTGGACTCGGTTTTCTCGCGCACAGCTTTATCTTCAGCCGCATGAGATTCGGCGTCTTTGATCATCTTTTGAATTTCCTGCTCGGTGAGCCCGGACGATGCCGTGATCTTAATGGATTGCTCCTTGCCCGTAGCCTTGTCTTTGGCGGAGACATTGAGAATTCCGTTGGCATCGATATCGAATGTCACCTCGATCTGCGGCATACCCCTCGGGGCAGGCGGAATACCATCCAGGATGAAGCGGCCGATTGTCTTATTATAGACGGCCATGTCGCGCTCGCCCTGAAGAACATGAACCTCGACCGAAGTCTGGCTGTCGGCAGCCGTGGAGAAAATCTCCGACTTTCTGGTCGGTATGGTAGTATTTCGCTCTATGAGTTTGGTGAAAACGCCGCCGAGGGTTTCGATCCCCAGCGAAAGCGGCGTGACATCGAGCAGCAGCACATCCTTAACATCGCCAGCCAGCACGCCTCCCTGAATGGCGGCGCCGACAGCCACCACCTCATCGGGATTGACACCCTTGTGCGGCTCTTTGCCAAACAGTCTCTTGACAGTTTCCTGGACCTTCGGCATCCTCGTCATGCCGCCGACAAGGATAACCTCGTCGATATCGGCGGCCGTAAGTTTGGCATCAGCCAGGGCCTTCCTGCACGGCTCCACGGATCTTTCGATCAAGTCTTCGACAAGCTGCTCCAGCTTGGCACGGCTGAGCGAAATATTCAGGTGTCTCGGGCCGTTCTGATCGGCCGTGATGAACGGCAGATTGATCTGCGTTTCCAGGGTGCTCGAGAGCTCGATCTTGGCTTTTTCGGCTGCTTCTTTCAGTCTCTGCAATGCCATCGGGTCTCTGGAAAGGTCTATGCCGTCGGACTTCTTGAATTCGGCGATTAGCCAGTCCATAATGCGTTTATCGAAATCGTCACCCCCCAGATGCGTATCTCCGTTGGTGGAGCGAACTTCGAAAACGCCGTCCCCGAGCTCGAGAATGGATATATCGAACGTGCCGCCGCCCAGGTCGTAGACAGCGATTTTCTCGTCTTTCTTCCTCTCGAGCCCGTAGGCCAACGAGGCTGCAGTCGGCTCGTTGATAATGCGGAGCACTTCCAGGCCGGCAATTTTGCCGGCATCTTTGGTGGCCTGACGCTGGGAATCGTTGAAATAAGCCGGAACCGTGACGACCGCCTGGGTGACTTTGTGACCAAGATAATCCTCGGCAGTCTGCTTCATTTTCTGCAGAATCATGGCCGAAATCTCCGGTGGAGAATAGTCCTTCCCGCCCATCATGATTCTGACATCGTTATTTGGGCCCGGCTTGACCTTGTATGGATAATTGGCTATTTCGGAGGTTACTTCACTGAAGTTCCTGCCCATGAAACGCTTGACGGAGAAGACGGTATTCTCGGGATTGGTGATGGCCTGTCTCTTGGCCACCTGTCCAACCAGCCTTTCACCGGACTTGCTTACTGCCACGACCGACGGCGTTGTGCGCGAGCCTTCGGCGTTTGGAATGACTACCGGGTCACCTCCCTCCATGACCGCTACGCACGAGTTCGTCGTGCCGAGGTCTATGCCTATTACCTTCGCCATTTGAATCTACCTCCTTATCTCTCGAATTCTTTTTGGCCTCATTTTCAATGCTGCCGAGCGCCTGCGGCTTGAGCTTCCTGATCAAGGCCATAAGAACGATCAGGAAACCGAGCGCCAGCGGAATTATGGTCAGTATAAATGCCATAGCTTGTCGTCCTTTCTGCGATCAGCCCCGCCTGGGTTCTCCAGAGAATCTGTCGAAAGAACCCAGGCGGGACACGGAGAGTTTCTCCGTATCCGCCGCCATCACTCGACACCGATGGCGATTTCCTTAGGTTTGGCCTCTTCGATCTTCGGAAGCTCGACCTTCAAGACGCCGTCCTTAAACTCGGCGTTTATTCGCGACGCATCGACCACGGCCGGAAGCTCGAACGTTCTCGAGAATGAGCCGTAAGAGCGTTCCAACTTGTGGGCCATATCGTTTTGGGACTCTAACTCCTTCTTCTTCTCCCCGCTGATAGTTAGAACATTGTTCTGGACGGTGACCTTGATCTCTTCCTTCTTTAAGCCCGGAAGCTCTGCGGTTACCATGAATCCATCCTTGTTTTCTACAATATCGGCTGCGGGAACAAGCCTCATTAATCCACTATCACGATCCATCTCCATCTGGCCTGCGAGATCTTCGAACATACGATCGATCCCGTCGCGCATAGAGAAAAGATCTCTCATTGGTTTGAATCTCACTAATGCCATACTAAGCACCTCCCTCTGCGATCACTTTATCGAAACTTCTTGGGGTTTCGCTTCCGGGACCTTAGGCAGTGTGACTACCAACACCCCGTCTACGAAATCGGCTTTCACATTCTTCCTGTCGACTGATTCGGGCAGTCTGAATGAGCGCTCGAATTTTCCGAAGGACCGCTCGGAAACGAGAGCGGTTTGGTCATCCCCCGCACTGCTTTTCTTTTCGCCGGAGACGGTGAGAACGCCGTTGTTAAGCCAGATTTTGATGTCGTCCTTCATGGCCCCGGGAATTTCGATGCTGAAGATATACTCATTCGAGTTTTCGACGATATCGACATCTGGCCAGGCATGGCTGTACGGGCTCTCCCAGAATCTGGCGTTTAATGGTGAATATCTTATTGCGAACATATTCGTGACTCCTCTCTTCTTAGGTTTGCTTTCGTTGCCGCCCATTATAGCGTCAAAACCCATGCCAATTCGAAGCAGATGGTCTAAGACTTTAAGTATCAATATGATACATCGTAGCCGCCCAAGGCATGCAAGATAGGCCTATGCCACATATCTGCCATATAGGCAGATAGCTATGCAATTATGGCGTGATTATGCCGATTTGACAGCTATTTGGATTTCACACCGAGGATCATCTTGGCAGTATTGGAGAGAAGGTCTCCTTTGAAAATCGACTTATCGCGGGCCTGACGGGAATACTCCGAGATCTTGCGCCGTGACATCTCATCGCCTATAACGCTCAAGGCTCTTATTACGGTCGCCTTGATTTCGTCAAGCTCCCGTCTTGAAATACCGAGTTCCTTTGCCAGGTCCTTATCTTCGAACACGCTAATCAGCATGTCCCTAGCCTGTTCGCTGCCGATCCTGCCCAGTGAAGCCACCGCGGCCTGGCGCATCTGGGGATCATTGAGAAGCATCTCGTGCAGATAGGGAATGACTTCGTTATCGCCGGAAAGTCCCATGGCTATAACGGCGGCCTTGCGAACTTCCGAGTCGTTGTCTTTGGAGAGCCTATAAAGAAGCTCCAGGGAGTGCTCTATAGGCATGCCTTCGAGTGTCTTTATGATTTCGATTTTCAATCTGGTCTGGGGCCAGGAAGACATCATATCGAGATACGGCAGGGCATCAACCGCCCCCACCTCTTTAAGCACCCGCAGAATATTCCGGAAATAGTACCATTTCTCCTCGGAGAAATACCCGTTTTTCACCTGGGCAACCAATTCCCCGAGCATCTCGGTCAAGACGTCTGCGGAATCCTTCTTCATGCCGGCAAGCAGCTTCACCATTCGCGACCTGATGTTGATATCGGGATGAGTCAGTTTGCGCGCCAGCATCCTGATGATCTCCTTTGATCCGAGCGAACTGAGCCCCTCGTAGAACTCGTTAGCGCCTTCGGACCTGGCCTGCTCGGAGAGTTCCGATGCAGTTTTATAGAGGAGATCGGACTGAGTCAAGTTGGCCAGGCAGTCCGACGCCAGCTTGCGTTTGTTTTCGGCCTGGAGCTTATCATCGGCAACCCCGCGCATTGTCTTGCTCAAAACCTTGAACCCTCGCCAGTGCCCGTTCTTGAGAGAAAGCTTGAGCAGCTCAAACGTCAACTCCACCGGCTCCAGCGTTTCCGTCGGCAGCAGCGTCAGCCTCACCGACTCTTTACATATGTACTCGAACTCATCGAACATCCCGCCGCTGGCGAAGAGATCGGCAGCCAGTGTCGTAAGTGAGACAGCTTTCTGTCGACGGTCGGGCTCGGCCAGAGAAAGCGATCTGATTAGCTGGCCAAGAATCTCCTGGATAAAGTGCCTTTGGCTGGACGCAGCCAGCTTGAACAAGGTCTTCTTCAACGTCGCCTCATCGACCAGCGAGAGGTCAGAAAACCTGAGGGTGTCGACAATGGTCTCCGATTCCTGAATCGTCTTCAGCTTCAGGAACGTAGACCTGTTGAATACCTGGTTCATCACTATTTCAGGCGCTCCCACCTTTTTGACCAGGTGAAAGACGGAGCCAAATATCTCCTCGTCCTTATTTTCCGATAGATAGTCATCGAAGAGGCGCTTCAGGCCCAGGATCGACTGCGATTCGACCGAGTCATCAAGCCAGTTGGCCGAGAGAACCGCATTTTCAATCAGTTTCAGCCCCCTGTCCTTGTCCAGCCCGACAAGAGCCTCTTTGAAGAATTTGGCCAGGAAAATCAGGCGAAAGTCTATGCCGAGATCGTCGAGGATATCGTCATCGTCGTTGACCTTCCCCATGTAGTAGCGCGCAATTATATCGGGCTTGTCGCCGAGGATTTCCTGAACGCGTCGCTGAAGCTCGAATCGGCCAGGTTCCGGCAAGGCGCCCGCGGAATCAAAATTAAACAGCCGCGGTGGATTTCCCACGTTGACAGCGATGGCAGTAACATTCTTGGCCTTCATAACCCTGGAGAAATTATCCTCATACGGTCCGGGCTTGGAGACCAGTGTCAGGAGAAGATGATAAAGGTCGCCGATCATGAGATTCGAATAGAAGACGATATCCGATAGCTTATGCTTTTTCATTTCCATGGCAATGCCGGAGACGAAAACGGCGTCATCAATCAATATCCCTTCCGCCAGCATCCTATCGCGAAAAAGCTCTACCGTGAAACTGTGCTTGAAAGCGAATATCTCGTTTAGATCCATGAGAGGCTTCTTAAGAGCATCCTGGGTCGCTGGATGACCCAGAGGATACAGTGCTAAACGCCTGGAGCTGCCAAAGAGGTCTCTCATTATATCCAGGCTAAGTTGTTTTATATCGACGTTCATTCCTTTTCCGATATCCTCAAGCAATAAAGGTTCTTGTCTTCACCGGCCACGTAGATTCGATTGCCACAGACAACCGGCCGGGCAGAGATCATACCTTCTGTTTCGTGTTCGAACCGTATAGCACCGTTATGCTTATCGACAATGTAAACCCTACGGTTTAGGTCGGCCGCAATGATAAATTCTCCCGCAATCGAAATTCCGGCGCTTATGGGCCCGCCCAGTTGAAGTTGCCATCCCCTGCTGCCATCCTGGGCATTGATTCTGATGAGCATTCCCGAACTGGTGCCCAGGAAAACCGCCTCACCATCGGATGCCGGCGGGGCGATAAATTGCGATTCGAGTGCCGTCTCCCAACTCTTCAATCCGTCTATGACATTGATCTTCCCAAGCTTACCGTCGACGGTCGAGTAGTACAGGTATTCTCCGGTCAGGAGAGGCGAGTTTCTAATTCTGGCTCCGGTTTCCAAGCTCCAAAGCTGTCTTTCCCCATCAAGAGACAGAAAGTGTATGGCGCCGTTGACGTCGACCAGGGCCAGCCCCACAGAACAGGCGGCAGGGGCTGCGGCGGCTTCAAAATCGAGGGGTCTTTCCCATACTCGCTTCCCCTCGATGAGGCTGAAACAATGCAAAATCCTTTTGCCGTCCTGCCAGTAAAGGAGGCCATTGTAAAGAAGCGGCTCACTTTCGGCGCCGTAGAGGTCCACAGCCCAGACTTTTCGGCCATCGACCCAGTTTCTGACCGAAAGGCTCTTGCCGAATTCACTGATAGTGATAAGAGATTCCGATACTGCGCAAGGAGTTGTGGCCGGCTCGTTGAGACTAATCGATCCCAACTGGCGGCCATCTTCGAGGGAGACAATATAAATTGATTTATCGGTAGCGGGAATGAAGATGGCCCCCATTTCTATCGTGGGCTCCACCGTTGCGGGCGCTTTCAACCTCTTATTCCAGAGTAACGAGAATCTACCCGCAGCGTACACAGCTTCGGAATAGGCGGAACGAGTGGCATTCCCACCGCTTTGGTTCCAGATACATACGCCTGGGCTTTCAAGGATAGAAATCGGAGGGGCTGGCGAGCATGAGATGACGGCCATCCCTCCCCCAGCGACTGCCAATAGGATATGTTTTAGAAATTCCACCCGAAAAAGAAATCGAAATCGTAACCGTTTGAAACCGATTTGAAATCGGTGCGGCGGGCGAAATCGAACCTCAGCACCGTCACATTGCTCAGCGCCACCCTGAATCCAAAGCCGAATCCTCCATAAAGTTTAGCGAGCGTCTTCTCCCAGGCGTCGCCGGCATCGAAAAAGAGCGCGCCCCTGATGGCCTGAAACCTCAAATTGCCGATTGGCAGAGCCATTATGAGGTCGTTAATAAGTGGGAAACGAAGCTCGTTGTTCACAAGCAGAAGATTGCGGCCGTAAAAATAGCGGCGTGGATATCCCCGCAAAGACCAGCTGCCGCCGAGATAATAGCGCTGGGGATCCCTACCGCTGGAAAGGAAATACATGGTTCTTACGGCGAAGGCGGAGGCTTTGCCGAGGCGGAAGTATTTTCTGAAGTCGATGTTGTAACTGCTGTTGTAATGCTTGATATGCATGATGTCTACCGACTGCGACATAGAAATATTGAATCTGGTGCCGTCTATTGGACCAGTCGGGTCCCAGATCGAGGTGTCTTTGATGTAAGAAAGCACCCAGGAAGCGGCGCCAACCCTGGGGTCATCCGCCCTCAGTGTCTCTTTTTGAATGCGGCGAATGTAAACGGCCGATTCCAGGCGCCGAAACCTCGATATCGGGTAGCTTCCAAGCAGCACCCCGCCGAAATTGCGCTCGGCCACGTAGCCGTAATAATCATCATTGTATTCGTCATAGAAATGGAATATGCCGACGCCCCAGTTGAAACGATTCAAACGATTCAAATACGTGGCGCCGAAATTGAAGCTCTTGAGAAAGGCCTCCCTGGTATTGGCTGTATTGTAAAGCAGGAAGTAGTACTGGTGGTTCCCCAGCATATCGGTCATGGCGAACTGCAGGCCTCCCATGCTACCGGCGACGGCATCATAAGCCACCGCCGATTGAGCGATATCGAACGAAAACCGCGGATGATACTTGACAAGCCCTTTTGACAATTCTCCTCGAAGCACCGGCTGGGTCCAGGTGCTGTCATGGAGCCAGGACGAATTGGGAGAAGATGCGAAGTCCGCTTTGACGGCAATAGGCTCTTCGGGCATAGGCATTCTGTAAAGATGGAACGCGAAATCCTGATAAGCGGAAAAAACGATCTCGGAATCGCTATTAGCCAGCACGGGATCGAAGACGCCGGTCGCAAAATCGCTCAATTGCATGATAGACTTGTCGCCGCCAGTGACACCGTCTATAGCGTAAATGTTCATAGAGCCGTTACGGTCCGACGTGAAGATTATGCGATCGCGGGTGCGGAACCACGCAGGAGATTCATCGATCTGCTTGCCCGATGTCAACTGCGTGATCTCGCCAGTCTTGAGACTGTATAAGAAGAGGTTTCTGGCTCCTGCCAATCCGTCGGCAGCCCTATCTGACGAGAAGGCAATAAGGTCTTCGGCGTTGGAGAAGGAAGGAGTCCTGTCGGCGTAAATGTCATCTGTCAATCTTCTTATCTTTCCAGTCGGCAAGCTGTACAGATAGAGGTCGGAGCGTCCGCCCCTATCGGTCCCCTCGAATACAATCCGCTTTCCATCGGGCGACCAGGAGGGGGATGAGATAGCGGCCAGGGAGTTGTCCTTTATCTTACCGACGACTTTGCCGCGGCGGGTATCATAAATGTACAGGGCGTCGCTCTCCTGGTTCTTGGAGGCGAAGGCCAGGAGACCATCTGTGTTCGAGTCCATCCCCGTGTCGGTGAAATGGAGCGATTCGAATCGCGCCGAACGGCCCCCTTTGATCAGCGTCTTATAATGGGCCTTCTCTCCGGTCAGAGGGATTTCGGCGATGCTGGAATAGCCGAGCCTATAGGTCTTGAAGGCGACAAATTCACGGCGACCCTCTCGCGTGTCCTTCAGAAATATGACCGGCTTGATATTGTATCCGTCCTGCGTCAATTTATCGGCTTTATGCTCGGGCAGTTCCTGGGTCTTCAGACAAGGGTAATACTTCTTCTTGAGAGCATACTGCCACTCGTCGTCAAGCTGAGAAAGACGCTTATCGTAGGTGGTCTTGACGATCCTATCGAAATCCAGCCCCTTCCACCAGTTGTCGAAAAGGTCGGTCAACTTGTCGTCCCCATAAGTATCGCCCAGATATTTCATAAATGATTGCCCGACTTTGTACATCATGAAGGTGCCGTTGATGCTGTAGATATTGGCGATGCCGATGGTGTGGCCGGAGATGACCATGTCGCGGACAAACATATCGGCCTCGTTGTCCCATCCTTGCGACCAGTATTCCGCCAGGCCTTCGCTGAACCATAGAGGCGGCGGGGCCACGTTTTTGCGGCCATGAATTTTGCAGACATAGGTGATTTTCTGAAACGTGAAAACGTGAACCAGCTCGTGGCGAATGACATGTGCAAAATCGGAAAGGGAACCGTTATAAGGGATAACCACCCGCTGCTTCATAAACTCCGTGAAGCCGGCCACGTTTTCGGGCAGGACACCGGGGACGATATTCGTCTGCTCAAAGAACATGGGCGAACTGTAGACTATGAACGGGACCCTCTTGTCGAGCGTGAAATTGAATTTCCCCTGGAGATAATCGTAGGAACCCTCGGCAAGTGCTGCCGCCGTTTGGGCTATTTCCTTTTCCTGGGGGTAGAAATAGATTTCGAAATGCTCGGTGGTCAGAACCTGCCAATCGAACTGCGAGTACTGAATCTTGTTCTGTCCAAAATAGTACTGTGCGCCGGCAATGGCGGCGGTCGATAATACTATGATTATCCCGACCTGAACTGAAAGGAGCTGATGTTTCATCGGACACCCACTGCTAAAAAAGTTAACCGATAAGGCTTGCGCCTTGTTCCATCTAATTGCTTACCACTGAAAGAGAAGAGGTCGGGTTTGGGCAGCGGGCAATTATCCGCCGCACACTGAACTTTAACTGATTTATTATCTTTGTCAATAACCAATCTTTGAACATTTCTGCAACTTCTTGATACAAACTGCCTTAAGTCGAGGAATTGGGTTCGGCCGGGGCCCTGGTTCTGAAGCGCAGGAGCCAGATAGAAACTTCGTAGAGGAGATACAGCGGCAGAGCCAGCAAGGTCATGGACAGCGCATCAGTGCTTGGCGTGATCACGGCGGCCGCGAATGCAATCACGACTATGGCGTAACGTCGGCCCGTAGCCAGCATACGCCAATTGACAATACCAAGCTTCCCCAAGAATAAAGCCACCAGAGGAAGCTGGAAAACGGCCCCGAAGGAAAGGGTTGTCCACATGATGAAGTTGATGTACTCGGTGATGGTCAGAACGGGGGTCACATTTTCAGGGGCGATTGCCAGCAGGAACCTTATGGTCACCGGCATAACCCAGAAATAGCACATGGCTGCGCCCGCAAGAAACAGCAAGGTCGACCAGAAAACCAACGGCACTACGGCCTTCCTCTCGTGCTGGTAGAGGCCGGGCATTACGAAGCGCCATATTTGAAATAGCGTAAACGGAATAGTGACCATGACTCCAGCCAGGAATGCCATTTTTATTCTGACAGTGAAACTGTCCCCTAACCTGAGGTAGTTCAGATTTATTTTCTGGCCGGGGGGCGTGCCGGCGTCCAGCGGCCATCTAATCCAATGGAAAAAGGTGTCGGAGAAGAAATAACAAGCCACTGTAGCGATGCACAATACCACCAAGATCTTGATGATCCGCCAGCGGAGTTCTTCGAGGTGTTCTAAGATTGGCATGTCGCCGGATTGGTCGGATCTCAAGCGATTCCCTCTTGGGAAAGATTCTCGACTTCTCTTGCGAACTCGGCGGCATCGCGAAACTTGCGATACACAGAAGCGTAGCGGATATACGCCACCTCGTCGATTTCCCTCAGTCGTCTCATGACAAGGGTGCCAATCTCCGACGAGCTGATTTCGGGCCGCTCGCCGAACGACTGGACAATTTCTTCGGCCACCTTCTCGATTTTGCGCCTCGAAACAGGTCTTTTGCGCAGGGCGATTATCATCGAGGCGATGAGTTTATCGATTCTGAACGGCTCATACCGCCCGCTTGATTTGACCACCTGGAGCGAGCCGGGGAGAGTCTTCAAGGCCATGATGAACTCGTCCTTATCGCTAAACTGCCGATGTACGGAGGCGTAGCGTACATAGGCCACTTCATCAAGCTTGAGGATCTCGTTTGAAACTAACTCGGCGATTTGATTAGTAGTGATTTCGTTAGCATAATCGTTTTTGATGCGCGTCGTCAAGTCGGTGACAACCGCTTGCAGGCGATCGCGCGAACCGGGCCTATTTTTGAGGACGACGTACAGCGAGTGCGTTAATTTCTCAGGCTCAAATCCCTCCTTTCTGCCATCCGCTTTGACGACAACCGGCCCGGGGGCCTCCACCTGCTCGTAAGTCGTGAAGCGGTTGCCGCAGGCCAGACATTCTCTTCTCCTCCTGATAGCCTTGCCGTCGGGAGTGGGGCGCGAGTCAATCACCCGATCACCATCGGTATTGCAGGCAGGGCAGATCACGACTCGACTCTCACTTTCGAGCCGATAAGGGCTTTGCAATAGGTGTCCGCTCGGCCCTGGTTAACACCGATTTCCAGGAAACCGAGACTGCCTATGTAGGCAATTGGGAATCCCGATGGAGCATCGGCGAATGTCCGTCCCAACGGCACTTCCTCGCCCTCGAGCTTCACTTTGTCGTTCCCTGACAACATTCCACCCGGGATATTGGCTATCAGATTCCCGAATGAGTCAATGTCAATTATCTCGCCAATTATCAAATTCCTCCTCTTCTGGGCCTTGGGGATTTCGAATATGACCGGGTCATTTATTTTGTCGCCGAACTCTTCGGGTCGATGCCCGATCGATATCATCGCCGCCGCCGGCCCAAAGATGTCGCGTCCGTGGAACGTGGCCGAGATCTCCCCGGGCGGCAATTTATCCTCCCGGATATTATACCATTCAACACTGCGAGAATTCCACGACAGCATACTGAAAACGCCGTTGTCTGGGCCAACATAGAAGTGGCGCCCATCAGAACCAGCCAGTGCCCTCCTACCCGCCCCGACCGTGGGATCGACTATTATCAGGTGTATGGTGCCATCGGGGAAACAGGCGCAGTAGCGGTAGAGCGCTATTGCGGCTTTGGGGACAGATGTCAGTTCGTTGGTGATATCGACTATCTCACAACTCGGCGCCAGCGATTTGATAACGCCCTTGACAGCCCCAGTATAACCGTCGACGGTGCCAAAATCCGTGGCGATAGTGATTATGGCCATCAGTTCTTTATGAGGTTCAGCCCCGTCTTGGGGTCGGGCCCGCGTTCAATTCCGATTCCCCCGGGCCTGATATAAAATTCACCCGTGACTGCCACGCCCGCGGAAAAGAGGTGACCCCCTATCAAGCGAAACTCGGTGTCGGAAAAGGCGGCATGGCAATGAAGAATTGTGTCATTACCAAGCCTGGCAAAATTGCCGGAAAGCCCCACGAGTTCATAATCGCCATCGAATTTGCGCTTGATGTATTCCATCTTGTGAATATCATAGAAGCCCAATTCGGGGTCCTGAAGCGCCCCGATGCCGATCACGGTACCCGAGTGAATTCTCTTTTCGGCCGCAAACTTCGTGATAGCCGAGACTACTTCATCCCCTATTTCGCAGCGGACCAGGTAACCATCCGCGAGTTTCGTGCTTTTCATACGATCACCATTGGAAAGATCAAAAGGTGCAACTGTCTTATATCAACTGCTTAAGGCGTCTTGCAAACGCTTCTCACCCAGCGGGCGTAATTCTCCGACACGGCCGCAACGTTGAGGGCGATTATTTCCGGGCACTCATAGGAATGATTGGCCTTGACGGCTTCCTCGACACGAGCGAGAAGCGGGCTGAGAGTCTTAATCATAAGAAGCCATTCCGACTGATTCTCGAATTTCCCTTGCCACTCGAAGACGGAACGGACCGGGGTGATGCTGACACAAGCGGCCATGTGCTGCCGCACAAGGAGCTCTGAGATCTTGCCGGCCTCTTCCTCTGACCCGCAGGTCACAAGGACAATTGCTAAATCCATTATTTACTCGTCCCCGGCACCCTGTGGACCGGCTTGCCCAATTTGCTTTCTACGGATGCCACCTTTTTTGCCAACTCATTAGTGGCCCCTTCCCTGTCATCGATATTTATCCTCGTATAGACCCGCTTTGAGCCTCGCCTGACCGCCTGGTGGCATTTCTTTATGAGGTCCATGATGCTTTCCCAATCTCCTTCGACGAGAGTGCCCATGGCGGTGGTCTGGTAGTTCAATCCCGATTCGTCGACAAGCCTGATGGCTTTGGCGACCTCAGCCGAAATCGATTCTCCCTTGTCCATCGGGATTATCGAAAACATTGCAATCATCGTCTCTCCCCTTGCAAACCAGATAATTGGCATCTGGCAAACGCCCTCGCCTTGCCACGATGATAATATATGGGTAACGAGAAAGGCAACGGCAATTATCGGTTTAGTTCGGTGCACTGAAGATCGCCGCCTCAGAATAGGCTCGTTGTTCCTTATTTGTAACTGACTTCGAGCGGCGAGGTGATGAAATCAAAGACTTGCGAACTAGATTATACAGATTTTGCACTTGAAAAGGGAGACACATTTGCATAAATTATATGGTATAGAGCGCTCAGCTTCTGTGAACTTTTATGCGCCGAGGCGCCCCGGCGAAGGCGGTATGGGATGCAAAGGAGAAGCTGATGAGTATCAGAGCAAATCTAATCTTCCCTTTCAAGCGGATTCAAACCGCTCATACGAGTATAGCCTTTTTTTGCCTGGCAGCCATGCTGTTTTGCGCCGAGGTGCGGGCGCAGCCGATAGGCCAGGTGGATACGGCGGGAAGCACCTGGTGCGAGATGCAATGGGAATGTTCCAACGCCGGCCCGATGCTCGCCATCGACACCCTCAGCGGCAATGTTTATTTTGTCTGGACCTATGCCCCGGATTGGCCCTGGCAAGATCACCGCGAGACCTATTTCAACTGCTACAACCCGTCAAGTGGGTGGGTCTATGGACACAGCGGGCTGGACATGTTCCCTGGTGAATGGAGGCATCAGAACCATTCGGTTATGGTGGGGGGGAACTCCGGCACCTGGCTTGATATCCAGATAATACTGGGGTCCTTGGAGCCTGCCGAAAGGACGATGCGGGTGTGGTGGGACGGCCGCCAATTCCAAAGCGGGGAATTGGTGTTGGATAGCTTTCCCAGCGTTGACGAGTACGTGCCTAATTGCGCCTATAGCAGGAACGGGGCAATCCAGATCTTGGCTGGCGGATATGACTTCATGCTTTACTATGGCCGTGTGAATTGTCGCCGGCCTGAACCAAATGAATTCTCGGGCTGGGAGATGGTCGATACTGTAGCTGGGGGAAACTATGTTGTAGCAGCCTCCCCGGTGTCCGACCGGGTGGTCATATCATACTTGAGACAGAGGGACTTCTCGGAGGAAGGCCATCCTTGGTACGACAAGGACGTTTACCTGGTTCTCTCCTCTGACGGCTTGGAATGGAACTGGGCAGGAAGTACGAATATCACCGATTTTGGCGAGGCGGACCCCTTAAGGCCTGTAGAGGATAATGATGCCGCGATAGACTATAGTGACAACACCCATATAGTTTTCACTGTCATGGGGGCCAAGATTAACAGGGGCTTCCCGGAGAGCACCCTGGTTGACCCCTTTATGAGTTTTATTTTTCACTGGAGTAGCGCCACAGACTCATTCTCGCTAGCGGCCGACGGGTTGATCGCCGACGTCACGGGGCATATCTGCATTTTCCCAAGCTGCGCACTAGCCGTGGGCAAGCCGCAATTGGCGGTCAACCCGGCAAACGGGTACCTTTACATGTTATATGAAAGGAACCGCTTCGAGGACTGCTCCTTCTGGTGTTTTGCCAACACCGACCTCTGGGTGTCGGTCTCCACGGATAACGGTTTGAACTGGTCGGTGGGGACCAACATCACGGACACCCAGACGCCTGGCTGTAATGGTGACTGCGCCTCCGAAATTGAGGCCTCGCTCTATGAGGTCGTCAACGACACTTTGCACCTGGCCTATATTCTGGACACGGAAGCCGGCTACTCCCAATTTCCATACAATGGTGGGATCACGGAATCGAAGGTCATTTACCAGAGGGTTCCCGCGAACTTGATTTCCACCACCCCCCTCCTGCGTCAGTTCTCCATCCGGGAAGGGCCTCCGAGATGCCGTTACATCCCCGGAGACATAAACGGGGACAGCCTTAAGAATGGCGTCGATGTTACTTATGCTGTGCGATTTCTGAAAGGGTACGGGGCTCCGCCCGTGGATTCCTGCTCCTGCTCCGGCATGCCGACTCCCTTTTATGCGGCCGGAGATGTCAATGGCAACTGCCAATTTAACGGAGTGGATATATCATACTACGTGGCCTATCTCAAAGGACAGGGACCCTTGTTGTGCTATTGCCAGAATTGTGTACCGTGCAGGTTGGAATAGAGTCCGCTCAGGCCGCCCGCGCCCCCTTTGGGGGCCTGGCAACGGCGCTCGTCTGTGTGAGGTGCCCTTAGCGCCGACCAGGCCGGAGAATCCACGGGCTCCGACGCCATTGCGGGCGACCCATTTGGGCCAGGTGATAAACCCTCTAACGTAGACCTCGCCTGTAAGCCGCAATCACGCCTTTGTCGGAAAATGCTCTGTAGATCAGGCCAATCCCCTCAAGACATATCCTATCAGGTAGGCGCCAACGGCTGCGGCCCCGCCGACTATGAGCATCTCCAGACCGGAATGCCACCAGCTCGCCTGGGTCACAAGGGCTTTTAGAGAGCCGACGACAAACAAGCTCACCGCGGTAAAAATGACGGACATGACGAACGAATACTGGGCCATGCTCGGGACAGCCATGCCCAGGATATAGAACAAAAGCGGAATGATACCGGCGATTACAAAAGCTAAGAATGTCGACAGGCCGTTGAAAAACGGGTGGCCGGTCTCCTCTATAATTCCCAGCTCTTCGTTCATCATGGTCTCCACCCAGATATCCTTATTGGACGTGATGACCTTGACGGCGCGATCCAAATCCTCACCCTGAAACCCCTTGCGGCCATAAATCTCCCGAATCTCCTCGATTTCGCCATCAGGGTAGTTTTCGACCTCCCAGTGTTCCCGCTGGCGTTCGCTCTGGTGGTACTCGCGTCTTGACTTGGTCGAAAGATAGCTCCCCACTCCCATCGAGAGGCCATCGCCGACAAGGTTGGCAAATCCCATAATGAGCACCACGCCCGCCGAGAGCTTGGCGCCGGCCACGCCCGCCACCACTGCGAACGTCGTAACGATGCCATCCAGCGCCCCAAAGACGGCCTCTCCGATATAAGCGCCTGATCCGGTCCGGTGCTCCTCGCTGGCCGCCTTGATTCGTTCAGGGGAATGGGCCCCCCTGGCGGCGTCAAGGTCCTTATTCCTGTAGGCGGCTATAGCGTCGGAAATTCTTTTGCTTATCGAATACACGCCAATATCCTCCATCAACCTGGTGATTTTCCATACAATACGCGAAATTTTAGGATAACGGCATCGAAACGCAAATAGAAATCTACTACAAAAAGTGAGTTCCGCCGGAGAGGCTCGAATATTTGATTGATTTTGCGGCCACACTTGTGTAAGAAGCTATCATGAGCAGCGGGGCACCTGAGAAGCTTGATTTCGACGAGCGTTTTATGAGCCAGGCGCTGGTTGAGGCTGGCAAGGCGCATCAAAGCGATGAGGTCCCCGTGGGGTGCGTCGTCGTGCATGAAGGCCAGATCATCGGCAGAGGATACAACCGCACGGAAAACCTAAATGACCCCACAGCCCATGCCGAAATTCTGGCCATAACGGCGGCCGCGGGACACCTCCGCAGCTGGCGTTTGACCGGCTGCACGCTATATTGCACGCTTGAACCGTGCGTCATGTGCGCCGGGGCCCTGGTGTTGGCCAGAGTGGAGAAACTTGTATTCGGGGCCCGCGATCCAAAATTCGGGGGCTGCGTTTCGCTGTATTCGATCGTGCAGGACAGCCGACTTAATCACAGGATAGCGCTTGTGACGGGTGTTCTTGAAGACGATTGCGCCAGAATTATGCGGGAATTCTTCCGGAATAAAAGGAAAGAGGACAACAATGGTATTCAAGTCTGACCAGGAGAGTACTCGTGTACTGTTGAAGTTGTCCCTTATGGCGTTGTACATTCTGCTGGCCTACAATCTGATAATGATGGGTATGGGGTATTGGCTGATTCAATCGAACCAGGTCTCGGCAAATGCCCCCGGCAAGCTCGTCAGGAATATCATCTTCCTCGTGGCGATAGCAGAAATGGTCGTAATTCAATTCGTCAAGCGAGCGATGTTGGCGAGAGTGAACAGGAAATCGCCGCCTGAACCGTACCCAACGCCTCAAGCAGTAAGCAAAGAGCTTCAGAATATCACCTTGGTGATCGCTGCCATGTGCTCGGCGATTTCCACTTATGGCCTGGTACTCTTGACATTGGGAGAGAAATTCGAGGTCCTCTTATTCTTTGTAGCTTTATCGCTTGTGGCCTATCAGCTTTTCAGGCTGAGACCGAAGGACTTCAAGGTTTCCCCCGAACCATAAGCCCTCATGGCCAAAAGAATACTTGCGCGGAACACCCAGGGTTTGTATCCTATTGAAAATGGAATTCATTTCCTGATCACATCATAGCGAGGGAGATTTCGCCATGCGTAAGACAACAGTCGTTATCGTAACGTTTGCCGCAGTGCTGGCGGCAGGCCTTTTCGGATGCTCGTCGAACGATACCAAGAACAAGACATCCAACACGTCTAATCTCGATTCAGCCGCGGGGTTGACGTGGAGCGCGCCGACCGGGTGGAAAGAAGGCCCTCCCCAGCAGATGCGCATTAAGACGTACTTAATTTCGGCCACCCAGGGCGACCCTGAAGGGGCTGAATGCGGAATCTTCTTCTTCCCCGGCGGCTTAGGCGGCGGCAAAGAGGCAAACCTTCAAAGATGGGTCGGCCAGTTCGAGCAGCCTGACGGCCGCAATTCCGCGGACCTGGCGGCGATCAGCGAAATGGAAAGCAACGGACTCAAGGTTACGACGATCGAGCTCAGCGGCATCTACAAGCAAGCGTCGGGGCCGATGATGGAAGTCAAGGAGCGCAAACCGGGATTTCGTTTAATGGGAGCGATTGTCGAATGTCCGAAAGGGCTGGTCTTCTTTAAGCTCGTGGGACCTGAGAAAACGGTCGTGGGAGCAGCCAACGATTTCACGGAAATGCTCAAGGGCGTGAAGGCGGCAGGCGGCCAGACTTAGGCCGATCTCGTCCCCGTATTCTACGGGGCTATCGTGTGCTCGGGGGCGCATCTGCCTCGAGCCGCCACTTGGTTTTGTGGCAGACGAAAAATATAAGTCCGCGGGATGCACATTTCAGGGCGGGAAGGGAGCAAGAAAATGCCACTAAGCTGGGAAGAATACTTCATGACGCTGGCGCTGGTGGCCTCGTTGAAGTCAAAAGATTCGAGCACACAGGTCGGCGCGGTTATTTTCGACAACAAAACCAGAAAAGTGGTCAGCTCCGGGTACAATGGCTTTCCCCGCGGCCTCAATGACGAGCTTATCCCTCAGACCAGACCCGAGAAGTACCTGTATGTCGTGCACGCCGAGCTTAACGCCATTCTTCACGCCGAGCGGAATCTTTCCGACTGCACCCTTTACTCCACCAGTTTCCCCTGCAGCGAATGCATGAAAGCGATCGTTCAGACCGGCATTAAGCGGGTCGTTTACCTTAACGAGCTTTCAGGCGACGACTGGGAGAGTTCGCGCCGGGCCACTTTGAAAATGGCCGAAATGGCGAGCATTGAGGTGGACCGATTCCGCGGAGAGAACGAGGTGATCGACTACCTCAAGTCAAAGATGAATATCAGAAAACAGGACTAAGCTTTCTATCTTTCTAAGGCCTTGGCGACACGGAGGATTGACGCAAGTTAAAATCATCTACCATCGCAAATGAAAAAATAGGCTGCCACCTTTAATATATCACGCGTCAAACTCATATGGCCTTCTTGACTACCTTTTTACATGATCATCAATCTCGTCGATTGATCTAATTTCAACGCGATGTGTAATGCGGTCTATTCATTGCCAGGCCGCCGGCACCGTCGTGTTGCTTTGGAGACCTCCCAGCCCCGCTGCAGATCGATTCACATAGAATTAACTCTATGCGATGACTTGGATTACAGCATGCAGCGCGAACCCCTCTCGGAACATATTGAGATGCCTGTACCAATGCGCAACAGGGGCTTTCAGGACATGGATTTTAAGTATCATGATGCCGATATAACTAATAGGGATATCTGAGTACTTCCCAAGGAGATGTGTATGAAATCAAATGTCATATTGCGGCTGCATGGGGTTGTTATTGTCGCGGTGATCCTCATCTGTCTGTTGTTAGGATGCACTGATAACGTGAATCGTCCGCCGATAGACAGTAATCCCCCGCCGCCCGGGATAGCTTTCGAGCCGTGGCCACCGGATGGTTCAGTTGGCCTGGGAATGTCGATAAACTTCGGCTGGCGATGCGAAAACCCGAATACCGGCCCATTAAGATTCGCCGTCCTTACAGGGCAGGATACGCTTATGGAGTCGTCGTTGCCCACCCAGCAGAATAGATATCTGATTCCCTGGGAAAGACAACGCCGCGCCAGGGAAATGCTCTATCAAATTGCTCAAATGCAGGAAGCGTATCGCGCGCAGTATAACGGATACTGTCTAAACGGCATGACCGCT
>Ga0315289_10001461_pt1 | contig 36882 bp, 34 predicted proteins | sample YL17G11_40_MG_FD_203452 | JGI IMG/M metagenome (GOLD analysis project Ga0315289, IMG submission 203452) | Sediment microbial communities from Yellowstone Lake, YNP, Wyoming, USA - YL17G11_40 | ecosystem: Environmental > Aquatic > Freshwater > Lake > Sediment | place: USA: Wyoming | collected...
CGCCGATCACAGGTCGCCGTCGAGCGGAATCCCCCCGGCGACGGCGTCCGCGGTCCCGGTGCGGTCGACGGTCGCCCGGCCCAGCACCTCGTCGAGGACCGCCTCGTCCATCCGGGTCGACTGGGCGTCGCCGGGGAAGACGCCCGCCTCGACGTCGGCGCGATAGGCGATCGCTGCCGCCAGGATCGTCCCGCGCAGGTCGGCATACGGCCGCGCGTGGCGGGGCACGAAGGAACCCAGGCCGAGCACGTCGGTGATCACCTGGATCTGCCCCGCGCACCCGGCGCCGGCACCGATCCCGATCGTCGGGATGCGCAGGCGGGCCGTGATCGCCGCCGCCAGCTGCTCCGGCACGAGCTCCACGACCACCGCGAAGGCGCCGGCCTCCTGGACCGCGAGGGCGTCGTGGAGGAGGGCCCGCGCCTGCTCCCGGCTCCTGCCCTGCACCCGGACCTTGCCGAGGGTGTTGATGGCCTGGGGGGTGAGGCCGATGTGACCCATGACGGGGATCCCGGCCTTGACCAGCGTGTCGATGATCCGGGCCGCCGGGACGCCCCCCTCGACCTTGACCGCCTGGGCGCCGGCCTCGCGCAGGAAGCGCCCGGCGTTCGCGAGCGCGTCCTCTGGGGTGGTGTACGAGAGGAACGGCATGTCGCCGACGATCATCGCCCGCCGGGTCCCGCGGACCACGGCCTTCGTGTGGTGGAGCATCTCCTCCATCGTCACGCGCACCGTTGTGTCGTAGCCGAGGAGCACCTGGCCGAGCGAATCGCCGACGAGGATGGCCGGCAACCCGGCCTCGTCGACGAGCTGGGCCGTCGGAAAGTCGTAGGCGGTGAGCATCGCGATCCGCTCGCCGTCGGCGCGCATCCGGGCGATGTCGAGGATGGTGAGGCGGCCGGGGCCGGCCGGGGTTGTGCTCACGGGACGCGGGTCTCCTTCGGGGGCTCGTCCCCGCCAGTCTGCGCCGCCGCGTCGCGGGCGTCCAGCGCGGCGGCGACGCGGTCGAGGATCCGCTCGGCGACCTCGCGTTTCGGGAGGAGCGGGAGAGCGTCCTCCGTCCCGTCCGCGGCGACGAGGGTCACGCGGTTCGAGGGCGTCCCGAAGCCCGAGCCCTCCTCGGCCACGTCGTTGGCCACGATGAGATCGACCCGCTTCCTGGCGAGCTTCTCGGCGGCCCGGGCCAGGCTGCCGGTCTCGGCGGCGAACCCGACGAGGAACGGCCGCGGGCTCGGCGGCCGGCGCGCCGGCAGGCCCTCGTCGTCCAGGCCGCGGACCAGCCGGCCGAGCTCGGCGAGGAGATCGGGGTTGGCCACGAGCTCGAGCGTGAGGCCACCATCCGTGCGTTGGATCTTACGGTCGGCGGGAGCCGACGGACGGAAGTCGGCGACGGCCGCAGCCATCACGAGGGCGTCGAACCCAGGGCGGCCGTCGGCCGTCTCCAGGAGGCGCCGGAGGGCGGACCGCATCGCGGCGGCGCTCTCGGCCCGGACCACCTCCAGGCCATCCGGGAGGGGGACGCTGACCATGCCGACGACGAGGGTCACCCGCGCCCCGCGATCCCGGGCGGCCTCGGCGATGGCGACGCCCATCGTCCCGGTGCTCCGGTTGCCGATGAAGCGGACCGGGTCGATCGGCTCCGCGGTGCCGCCGGCCGTGACGACGACGTGGCGGCCGGCGAGGTCGTCGGCGCCGCGCGCGATCGCGTCGGCCGCGGATCCCGCGAGGCGCGGCGGGCGGTCGGCGGGATCGGGCCGCCGCACGGGGCGGTCGCCGATCGCGGCGACGACGGCGTCGACGATGGCGCCGAGATCCGCCAGCCGGCCCGGTCCCACCTGGCCCGAGGCGAGGGGTCCGCTCTCGGGCTCCACGATCGCGTAGCCGAAGCGGTCGCGCAGGATCTCGACATTGGCCTGCGTGGCGGGATGGGCGTACATGTCGCCGTCCATCGCCGGGGCGACGACGACCGGGGCGGACGTGGCGAGGCAGGTCGCGGTCACCACGTCCGCGGCGAGACCGTGGGCCATCGCCCCCAGCCAGTGGGCCGTGGCCGGGGCGACGAGGATGGCGTCGGCCGCGTCCGCCGTCAGGACGTGGCCGATCCGGCCGTCCGGGAGGAGGTCGAGCACCTCGGCGTCGACGTGGCGCCGGGAGAGCGCGGCCAGCGTCAGGGGCGCGACGAAGCGGGTGGCGGAGGGCGTCATGAGCACCTGCACGTCGGCCCCCTCGGCGCGGAGGAGGCGCAGCAGGTCGACCGCCTTGAAGGCGGCGATCGAGCCGGTGATCCCGAGGCCGATGAAACGCCCGGCCAGCCGCTCTCCCACCCTCAGGCCTCGGCGGTGCCGGTCACGGCCCGGTGGAAGAGAACGAGGCCGCGGAGCGTCAGCTCGGGATCGATCGCGTCGACGCCCTCGATGGTTCGCGCCCACGGCAGCGCGGAGAGCCCGCCCGTGAGCACGACCCGGACGTCGTGGGGCGCGAGGCCGGCGCCGGCCGCCAGCTCGCGGCGCATTCGCGCCAGGAGCCCCTCGATCATCGCCCGGTGGCCGAGGACGGTCCCCACCCGGATCGCGGCGGCCGTGTCGTGCCCGATCGGGCCGTCGGGAAGGCGCGGCTCCACGCGCGGCAGGCGGGCCGTCCGGGCCGTCAGCGCCTCGAGGCCCAGGACGAGACCGGGGGCGATCGCGCCGCCCACGAAGGCGCCGGCCTGGTCGACCGCGTCGAGCGTCGTGGCCGTACCGCAGTCGATGACGACGGCCGGGGTGCCGTACAGCTGGGCGGCCGCGTAGGCGTTCACGAGCCGGTCCGGCCCGACGTCCCCGGGCCGGTCGACCCGGACCGGGAGCGGCATCGTGACGGCCGAGGCCGTGACGCAGGCGATCGTCCGGCGCGCGGCGACCGCCTCGACGGCCGCGGCCGCGGCCGGCACGGTGGATGCGAGGGCGATCGACCCCACGTCGGCAAGCCGGAAGCCGTCGAGGCCCAGCAGCGCCCCGAGAAGGATCTCGATCTCGTCCGGCGTGGCCGCGGCCGGGGTGGCGGCCCGGCGGGTGGCGGCCAGCGACCCGTCGCGGGCCGTGCCGAGGCGCAGGTTCGTGTTGCCGATGTCGATCGCCAGGAGCATGCGCCGATGATAGGCCTCCCCGGCCCGCCCGCGGTGCGCTACGATCCCCGCGGCGCCCGGCCCGGATCCCCGCGATCGACCGCCGCGCGCCCGTCCCGCCCGTGCCGGCCCGCGCAGGAGGTGCTCCCTTGGCCCGCCCGACGCCCGCCAGGTTCTACGTCAACAGCGGCATCGTGTCGTCGCGCACCGACGTTCTCAACCTGCTTCGGCCGCTCATCAAGCAGACCGTCTCGTACCGCTACTTCCGCGGCCGCGAGCTGGTCGCGCACGGCACCGGATGGGTGGAGCGGGTGGTCATCGACGAGCCCGAGACTTCCTCGTACTTCACGCCCGTCTCGATCTGCCTCAACGTCGACTCGTTCGAGCACCTCGAGTTCGAGACCCGGCCCGACCAGCTCATCGTGTACGCCCTGGTCGAGGGCGACGAGCGGGTGGTCCTCGAGTTCGCGCCGCTCGGCGAGGGCGCCCCGCGCGAGCCCGAGCAGCTGGCCTTCGACACCAGCGGCTTCGTCCAGATGGAGCTGATGGGCCCCGAGGTCGACGAGGGCGCCTGACCGCGAGGGCGGCCGCCCGCCCGCGGCTCAGTGGCCGCGCTCGCCCCGCACGTACGGGATCCCCAGCGCCGCCGGCGCCCCCAGGCGCTTCCGGAGCGCCTCCCCCGAGACCGCCACGAGCACGGCGATGATGAGGAGGTAGGGGATCATTCCCAGGAAGAACGTCAGGTTGTGGTCCTGGAAGAAGGGGTTCGGGAATCCGAAGAGCTGCTCCGGCCCCTGGATGTCGACGAGCATCCGCCGGATCGCCGCGAAGAGGTAGGCCCCGACGGCCGCCCGGATCGGGCTCCACTGGGCGAAGATCACGAGGGCCACGGCAATCCAGCCGGCGCCGTTCACGGTGAGGTCGCCGAACCAGCCCGGCGAGACGGCGAGCGTGATCGTGGCCCCCGCCAGCCCGGCGAACAGGCCGCCGACGATCACGTAGGCGTAGCGCAGGCGGTAGACGTCCACGCCGAGGGAATCGGCCGCCGTCGGGCTCTCGCCGACTGCCCGCAGGTGGAGGCCCGGCCTCGTGCGCCCGATCCAGTACCAGGCGAGGGGCACGACGACGAAGCCGGCGTAGACCAGGACGCTCTGGTTGGTGAAGAAAATGGGCCCGATGCCAGGCACCTCCGACAGGAGCGGGACCGTCGTCTTCGGCAGGAGCGAGATCGCACCGGCCTTGGAGAGGTTCTCCCCGAGGACGCGGGCGAGGCCCGAGCCGAGGAACGTGAGGGCCAGCCCGGAGACGACCTGCTCGGCCTGGAAGCTGATGGTGATCACCGCGTGGAGGATCGAGAGGAGGCCGCCGGCGAGGGTGCCGAGCAGGAGGCCGAGCCAGGGATTCCCGGTCCCCACGGCGGTCCCGAAGGCGACGACCGCGCCCATGAGCATCATCCCCTCGACGCCCAGGTTGAGGACGCCGGCTCGCTCGGCGAAGATCTCGCCCACCGCCGCGAACAGGAAGACGGTGCCCGAGGCGACGCCGGCGGCGAGGATGATCGTGGGGTCCATCAGTCGACCCGCCGCTCGAGCCGGATCCGGTAGCGGAGGAGGACCTCGCTCGCGATGAGCGAGAAGAGGATGATCCCCTGGATCATGGCCGGGATCCCGGACGGCTGGATCTCGCGCCCGGCCAGGATGAGCGCCCCGAAGGCGATCGCGGCGACGACGACCCCGTACGGGTGGAGCTTCGCGATGTAGGCCACGATGATGGCGGTGAAGCCGTAGCCCGGGGAGATGACCTGCTGGAGGCGGTGGACCACCCCCGCGACCTCGCTCATCCCGGCGAGGCCGGCCAGCGCGCCCGAGATGGCGAAGACGACGATCGTCTTCCGCGCCACGTCGATGCCGGCGTAGCGCGCGGCCCGCGGGCTGTCCCCGATGAGCCGGACCTCGTACCCGCCGCGGCTCCGGAAGAGGTAGAAGCGCACGAGGATGGCGGCAACGAGGCCGAAGACGAGGCCCAGGTGGACGGTCAGCCCGGCGAACGCCGGGACGGCCTCAGCCGCGTCCGAGAGGCGGGGCAGCCATGCTTCGGGCGGGAACGGCCGGGAGAGCTGGAAGCCGCCCTCGCTCCACGGCCCGAAGACCCAGTACGAGAGCCAGAGCAGCGCGACGTAGTTGAGCATCAGGGTCACGATGATCTCGTTCACGCCGCGGACGGCCTTGAGGAACCCCGGGATCGCCCCGTAGGCCGCGCCGCACAGCATCCCGGCGACCATCATCAGCGGGATCGTGATGATCGACGGCGTGCCGGCCGGCACGATCGGGATGAGCACCACCGCCGACGCCCCCCAGGCCCCCATGAGGAACTGGCCCTCGGCACCGATGTTCCAGAGGCGCATCCGGAAGGCGAGGGCGCAGGCCAGCCCGGTTAGGATGAGCGGCGTCGCCTTGACCAGCGTGTCGGAGAGGACCCCCAGGCTCCCGAACGAGGAGCGGAAGATGTGGACGTAGATGGCGACCGGGTTCCCGCCGGCGATCCAGAGGACGGCCCCGCTGATCAGGAGCGCCGCGACGAGCGCCCCGGCGGTCGTGGCCACCGGGAGCCAGCGCGGGACCTCGAGGCGTCGCTCCAGGCGGAGCGACCAGCCCGGGCGTCGGCCCGCCCGCGCCGGGCGGCTGGCCGGGGCGGTGGCCGTCACGGAACGCCCGGCGCGGCGGCCGGCTCCGCGGCTGGGGAGGTGCGGCCGCCGGTCATCAGCAGGCCGATCTCGGCCACGTCGGCGTCGGCCGCGTCGAACAGCCCGACCAGGCGTCCCTCGTATATGACGGCCACCCGGTCGGCCACGGCGAGCACCTCGTCGAGGTCCTCGCTGATGAGGATCGTCGCCGAGCCGGCCGCGCACTGGTCGAGCAGGAGCCGGTGGACTGTCGCGATGGCCCCCACGTCGAGGCCGCGCGTGGGCTGGACGGCGACCATCAGCCGGGGCTCCGACGCGATCTCGCGGGCCAGGATGAGGCGCTGCAGGTTGCCCCCGGAGAGGAGGCGGGCCTCCGTGTCGACCGACGGCGCCGCGATGGAGTACGTCTCCCGGAGCTGGTTCGCGAAGCGGCGCACCGCTCCCGTGTCGATCGTCCAGCGCCGCGCCAGCGGGGCGTCGCGGTAGCTCTTCATGATCAGGTTGTCGGCCACCGAGAGGTTCGGTGCCGAGCCGACGCCAGTCCGGTCCTCGGGCACGTGGGCCACGTGCTGCACGATCGCGTCCCGCGGCGTCTTGCCGCCCACCTCCACCCCGTTGACCGTCACGGAGCCTGCCGAGCAGCGGCGGAGGCCGGTGAGGACCTGGGCCAGCTCCGACTGGCCGTTGCCGGCGACGCCGGCCACGCCGAGGATCTCGCCGGAGCGGACGTCCAGCGTGATGCCCCGGAGCGCCGGCAGGCCGCGGTCGCCCTCCGCCTCCACGTCTCGCATGGAGAGGACGAAGGGGCCCGGGGGCTGGTGGGTCCGCTCGATCGTCTCGAGGACCTCGCGTCCGACCATCAGGCGCGCCAGGGCGGCCGTCGTCGTCTCCGCGGTTGGGACGCCCGCCGCCACCACTCGACCACGGCGCATCACCGTGACGCGGTCGGCGATCTGGGCCACTTCGGCCAGCTTGTGGCTGATGAAGACGATCGAGGTCCCGCCGGCGACCATCGACCGCAGGGTACGGAAGAGATCCATCGCCTCCTGGGGCGCCAGGACGGCCGTCGGCTCGTCGAGGATGAGGATCCGGGCGCCGCGGTAGAGCATCTTGAGGATCTCGACGCGCTGCTGCTCGCCGACCGACAGCTGCCAGATGCGTGCCCGGGGGTCGACGGCGAGGCCGTGGCGGCCGGCCAGGTCGGCGATCTCGTCATCGTAGCGGCCGGCGTCGAGGCGGAAGCGCGGCCGCGGAAGTCCGAGGAGAACGTTCTCGGTGACGGTCTGGGTGGGCACGAGCGCGAAATGCTGGTGGACCATGCCCAGGCCCGCCGCGATCGCGTCGCGGGGCGAGCGGAACTCGGCCGGTCGGCCGAACACGGTGATCGCGCCGCCCTCGGGCCGGTAGAGGCCGTCGAGGACGTTCATCAGCGTGCTCTTGCCGGCACCGTTCTCGCCGAGCAGCGCGTGGACCTCCCCGAGGCGCAGGTCGAAGTCGACGCCGTCGTTGGCGACGACGCCGGGAAAGCGCTTGACGATCCCGCGCATCTCGACGGCGAGCGAGCGAGGGTCGGCCGGGGGGTCGCTCATGCGATGGTTGGGGCTCCGTGGAACAGAGAGGCCCGCGACGAGCGGGTCGTCGCGGGCCTCGATTTCAGGGTCCTACTTCTTCGGGAGCTCGCCCTTGATGCCCTCGGCGAACCAGAGCATGCAGGTGCCGGTGCACCCGCCGAGCGGCGGCGGGAACTGGTCGAGGTCCGTCTGGACCAGCTTCTCGCCGGCGGCGAGGACCTCGTTGCCCTTGTTGTCCTTGATCGGCCCGGCGAAGACGTCGAAACGGGTGAACTCGCCCTTGAGCATCTTCGCGAGGGTGTCCTTGACCAGCTGAACGTCGGCGGCCGGCAGATCCTTGATGCCCATCCGCGGCGTCTCGCCGTCCATGAAGCCGAGGAGGCCCATGGCCTTCGCGTCGGCGTCGAAGTACTCGTAGCCGGCCTTGTAGGTCCCGGCCCTGACCTGCTCGGCGATGCGGGTGTACTCGGGGCCCCAGATCCAGTAGGGGGCGGTCAGGCAGCGGTCGACCTTGCACGACGCCGGGTGGTCGTAGGTGACGCCCCACTTGCCCTTCTCCTGGGCCACGTCGGCCACGGCGCCGGTGTCCGCGCCGGTGAAGACCACCTGCGCGCCGGCGTCGAAGAGCGACGCCGCGCCCTCCTTCTCCAGGACCGGATCGTGCCAGGTGCCGATGAACCGGACCTCCATGGTGCACTCGGGGCAGGTCTTCTTGACGCCCAGCATGATCGCGTTGCCGAGCCGGATCTCCTCCGGGATCCCGAACGTGGCCATGTACCCGATCTTCGGGTTGCCGTCGAGCTTCGCGCGCGATCCGGCGAGCATCCCGGCGAGGTACTTGAAGTCCTCCATGGCGCCGAAGAAGTTGCCGAAGTTCGTGCCGTTGGACTTGTAGCCGGTCAGGTGGAGGTAGGTGATCTTGGGGAACTCCTTGGCCACGGTCTCCATGGGGTCCATGTAGCCGAAAGAGGTGCCGATGATGAAGTTGAAGCCTTTCCGCGAGAGGCTCCGGAAGACCTGCTCGGAGTCGGCGCCCTCGGGGACGTTCTCGATGTACGCAACGTGCGAGTCGGGCATGGTCTCGCACAGGTAGACCAGGCCCTCGTAGTGGGCCTGGCTCCAGCCGCCGTCGTTGTGCGGTCCGATGAGGACCATGGCGACGTTGAACTTGCCGTCGACGACCTCCGGGATCTGGGTCAGGCCGGCTGCGGCACCGGCCTCGCAGCCGGTGGGCGCCGACGGGACCGGGGTGACGGCCGGCTCGACCGAGGGGGCCGGGCTGGCGCTGGCGCCGCCCGTCGGGGCGGGAGTGGCGCTGGCGCCCGACGAGCAGGCGCTGACGATGAGCGCACCTGCCGCGAGCATCGACAACGGCTTCAGGATTCGGCTGGCCATCGTTCGTCCTCTCCTCCGTGCGATCACCGAGCCCGGCGGGCGGCCGTTGGCTCGGGCGACATGGGACGCGTCTGCCGCGCAGCGATGGGTCCCGCCCCGGGAGCGTGCGCGCGTCAAGAATAGCCGCCCGCGACCCGGCCGATGGGCCCGCGGCGTCCGGGACGGCCGCGTTTCGGCTACCCTTCGGCCCGATGTTCGAACGCACGGCGCTGCCCGACGGGCCGCGCGTCATCTCCGCGCGGCTCCCCGGGTCCCGGTCGGTCACGATCGAGGCGCACGTGCTGGCGGGCTCGCGCCACGAGGGCGCCGACCAGGCGGGCTGCGCCCATTTCATGGAACATCTCACGTTCAAGGGAACGCGCGCCTTCCCGACGACGCGGGCGCTCTCCGAGGCGGTGGAGGGAATCGGCGGGACCTTCAACGCCTCGACCGACCGCGAGACGACCGTGTACTACGTCCGCGTTCCGACCCGCCACGCCGCCCTCGCCATGACCGTGCTCGGCGAGCTCGTCGCCCGGCCGCTCCTGGACGAGAAGGAGATCGAGCAGGAGCGCGGCGTCATCGTCGAGGAGATCCGCTCCTACCTCGACGATCCGGCCGAGCACGTCAGTGTGCTCTTCGACCTGGCCGTCTTCGACGACACGCCGCTCGGCCGCGAGATCGCGGGCACCGAGGAGAGCGTCCGGGCGCTCCCCCCGGATGCGATCCACCGCTTCTGGGGCACCTACTACCGCCCGGCGAACGTGGTCGTGGCGGCCTCCGGCGACCTCGCCCACGAGGACCTGGTCCGTTTGGCCGGCGAGGCGTTCGGGACGGGGAACGGGGCAATGCCCGCCTACGCGCCGGCGCCGCCCATCCCGGCGGGGGAGCTCTTCGTGCGGGCCACCCGCGCCACCACGCAGGCGCAGCTCATCGTGGGCGTGCCGGGCCTGCGGCGCGATCACCCCGACCAGTGGGTGCTCTCGGTCCTCAACGCCGTTCTGGGCGACGGGATGTCGAGCCGGCTCTTCCTCGAAGTGCGCGAGGAGCGCGGCCTGGCCTACGACGTGGGCAGCTCGATCGTCAGCTACTCCGACGCGGGCGTCGTCTCCGTCTACGCCGGCGTGGATCCCGGCAAGATCCGGCCGACGATCGCGGCCGTGCTGGAGGAGCTCGCCCGGCTCCGGGACGAGCGCGTGCCCGACGCGGAGATGGACAAGGTCAAGGCCTATCTGGCCGGCCGCCTGGAGCTGCGCCTGGACGAGACGCGCTACCTAGCGTCGTGGATCGGGACGCAGGAGGCGCTCCACGACCGCGTGATGACGCCGGACGAGGCGCTCGCCGCGATCGAGGCGGTCACCGCCGAGCAGGTCACCGACCTGGCCGGGCGCCTCTTCCACGACGAGGGCCTCCGGCTGGCCGTGGTGGCCCCGGCCGGCAAGGGGCGGGCCCTGGAACGGACGCTGCGGATCCCGGGGCCGCGATGAGCGGCCCCGGGACGCCCGAGCGCGCGGCGAACGAGCGCGGCGCCGACCTCCGCGTGGCCCGGCTCCACCTGCGCGGCGGGACCCACGCCCTCGCCCGGGCCGAGCTCGAAGCGCTGGCCGGCCGGGACGACCTGGACCGCGCCGGGATCCTGGACCTCGCTGAGGTTCGCTGGCGGACCGGCGACCTTGCCGGCGCGGGCGTTGCGGCCGCCGCATGGCTCGAGGACGGCGAGGACGCCGGCGCTCCGGGCGCCCTGGCCCACGTCATCAGCGCCGAAGCCGCCGCCGCCCGCGGCGCGCTCGACGCGGCCGCCGCCCACGTGGAGGCGGCGGCGGCAGGGCTGGGCGACCGGGCCACGCTCGACGCGATCCTCGCCGGCATCGCGGCCCGCGCGGCCTGGCCGTGGGAAGAGACGGTCGTCGCGGCACCCGCGCCGGCTCCCTCGGCGCCCTGGCCGGCGCCGGTTGCGGTGCCGTCCCCGCCGGCGCCACCCGAGCCGGGACCGGCCGCGACGCCGGCCGTCACCGCGGGCGCGGCGCTGTCGCCGTCAGCGGCCGAGCTCGTGGCGGCTGGCGCCCAGCTCGTGGCGGCTGGCGCCGCGCTCCTCGGCGAGGCGCCCGAGCGCGCTGCGATCGTCCTGGCGCTCGCCCTGCGCGCCGACCGCGGGGTCGCCGAGACGGTGCTCGCCGCGCTGGGCGCAGCGGAGCCGGAGCCGGCCCAGGCCGTCGCCCTCGCCTTCGTGCGCGCCGAGGCGCTCAGGGCCGCCGGGCGCCACGACGAGGCCCGGATCGCCTACGCTTCGGCCGAACGTCTCGCCCTCGCGCCGGCCGAGGCCGGCACCCCACGGAGTCCCCAGTGACGGAACGCAGCCTCGTCCTGATCAAGCCCGACGGCGTCCAGCGCCTCCTCGTCGGCCGTGTCATCGCCCGCCTGGAGGACAAGGGCCTCAAGCTCGTCGGCCTCAAGCTCGTCGCGGTGAGCCGCGCGTTCGCCGAGCAGCACTACGCGGTCCACCGCGAGCGCCCCTTCTTCGCCGGCCTCGTCGCCTTCATCACCTCCAGCCCGCTCGTGGCGATCGCCGTGGAGGGCCCGAACGCCATCGCCGTCGTGCGCTCGATGGTGGGCGCGACGCTGCCGTGGGAGGCCGCCCCGGGCACGATCCGGGGGGACTTTGCGCTGGAGGTCGCGCAGAACCTCATCCACGCCTCGGACGGGCCGGAGACGGCGGCGACCGAGCTCGCGCTCTGGTTCCCGGAAGGGGTCGTGGAGTACGCCCGCCAGGTCGACCGCTGGGTGCTCGTCCCCGAGGGCTGAGCGCGCGACGGGCGGGGACCGCCGCCCGTCGTCCTACGGGGCCGGCGCGGGCGTGCCTTCCGGCTCGCCCGGGACCTCGGGCGACGCAGCCGGTGCGACGACCCACGGCAGGTCCGGGGTCGGCGCGGCGGGGGTCGCCACCGGCAGGTCCGGGCCGGACGCAGCGTCGCGGATCCCGAACGCCCCGCCGGCGGTCATCAGGGCCAGTCCCGCCAGGAGCACGACGAGGAACGCCCGCAGCGGCGCGCGGTTCATCTCGAGCAGCGACCGGGCCTCGTGCGAGGCCGCGCGCAGCGTCGCGACCCGCCGCCCCTCGGGAGTGCGCAGCGCCCGGGCCGCGGCGCGCAGGCCCGCCGGCACCCGCGCCAGCTCGCCGGGGGCGGCGGCGACCCGGGGCTCGGGGCGGCCGAAGCCCGATCCGAGGATCCTGGCCACGGCGACCGCCGTCCCAAGCGCCGCGAAGGTTGCCGCGAGGAGGACGAGACCGCCGGTGGCGGCCTGGAGCGCGGCCATCCGGGCGTCCCAGACGAGCACCCCGGGCCAGCCCACGGTGGCGGCCGCGATCGCCGCCAGCCCGACGCCGAGCGCCGGCGCTCGGCGAAGCCAGCCCCGGGCCTCCGACAGGCGCGCCGTGCCGAAGGCCGCGCGGAAGGCGATAACCCAGCCGACGAGCGCGGCCCGGGTCGCGACGAAGGGCACGAGCCAGGCCCGGAGCGCCTCGCGCCCGGCCGGGTCGAGCGACGAGAACCCCAGCAGGACGACGCCGGCGTCGAGGACGATCGTGTAGGCGACGATCCGGAGGAGGTCGTCCTGGATGAGCGCGGCGAACGTCCCCAGGACCAGCGTCGCCAGGCCGACGATCACGAGGAGCGTCCCGTCCCAGCCGATCACCGGCGCGGCGGGGCCCAGCGTGTCCGGGGCCCAGCCGAGCAGCACGACCGCCCAGGCGGCGGGGATCAGGGCGAGGAGGGCTGGCAGGACGGACGCGGGCGCGGCATCGGAGAGGCGGGCGACCCGAGCGTGGAGCGGGATCGCGCCGAACCGGTGGCCGAGGGCCAGTCCGGCGGCCACCGCGGCCAGCCCGGCGACCTGGGGCTGGACGGCCAGGCCGCCGATCGCCTCGGGTGCGAGGCTCACGGCGAGGAGGCCGATCGCCATCGCCAGCGTCGCGCCGCGCGCCTCGCGCGCCAGGGCGCGGACGCGGAGGGGCGTGGCGGGGTGGGCGAGGGCCACCGCGGCCGCGAGCGCCGACGTCGCCCCGACGGCGAGGAGGCCGGGAGCGGCGCCGCCAACGCCGAGGGCGACCGTGAGCCCGGCGACGGCGACGAGCAGCGCGGCCGGCGCTGAGGCCTCCCAGGTTGCCAGGCGGCTCACCGCCAGGACGAGAAGTCCGCCGGCGAGCCCGACGCCGAGGAGCACCCGGGCATAGGCGGTCATCGAGACGGCAGCGCCGCCGATCGAGAGCGTCTCGCCCGGCGCGGTCAGCACGAGCGCGACGAGGGCCGCCGTCACCCCGGCGAACCCGACGAGCGTCCCCGACCGGCGACGCCCGCGCAAGAGTGTCGCCAGCACGGCGCCGGTGGTCGCGACGGCGAGGAAGGGGAGAAGGTTCATCGGGCCGCTATTCAGGCCGGCGGACGGCGCCGCTCGATCGCGTCGCCGGGGATCGCGAGGTCGCCGGTGGCCGTTGCCGCGGTGCCCGCGAGCGTCACGACCGCCGCCGCGAGGCCGACGAGGGCGGCGCCGCCGACGAGCACCTCGAGCGCGGGCGGGGTGCCGGAGAGGCCGCTCCGGAGGAGGAGTCCGGCGTTGGCGAGCACCACCAGCGCGGTTCCCAGGCGGAAGGCGTCGCGGGCCCGGATCACGGGGGGCAGGGCGACCGCGAGGCACGCCAGCCCGGCGCCCACGGCCGCGCTCGGCCCGAACGCCGGGAGGCCGACTGCAGTTGCGCCCAGCCCGGCTGCGAAGGCGGCAGCCGCCGCCGCGAGGGTCGCCGGAAGCCCGAGTGAGGATCCGGACTCGTCGCCGGCTCTCCGGCCGGCGACGAGCAGGAGGAAGGCGGCAAGCACGCCGGCGACGATCCGGAAGAGGACGGCCGGGATCTCGGGCAGCGGCTCGGCCACGAAGGGCGCGAAGACGAGGCAGGCGAGCGCGCCGACCGACGCGGCCCGCGCTCGCCGGGCGGCGGTCGCGACCCCCGCGCCGAGGGCCACGAGCATGCCGGCCGCGACGAGCAGCATGGTCACGGGACGGCCGGGCTCGGCCTCGCGTCGCCGTTCCCGACGGGGGCCGGGTACTCGGGCGTGGGGAGGATCCCCAGGGTGGAGATCGGCCAGTAGCGGAGCCACGCGCGGCCGATGACCGTGCTCTGCTCGATGGGTCCGAAGGCCCGCGAGTCGGCCGAGGCCGCCCGGTGGTCGCCCATCACGAAGAGCTCGCCCTCGGGGATCACCCAGCGGGCCGGCTCGTCGGCCGCCGTCGTGGGCGCAAGGTCGTAGACGTACGCCTCGTCGAGCTTCACATCGTCGATGAAGATCGTGCCGTCCCGGATCTTCACCGTCTCGCCGGCGAGGCCGATGACCCGCTTGATGAACGGCGTGTTCGGCCCGCCCTCGACCCATGCCTCGGGCGGCTCGAAGACGACGATGTCGCCGCGCGAGTAGTCGTCGAAGCGGGGGGTCAGCTTGTCGACGAGCACGTACTGGTCTGGCTCGAGCGTGCGTTCCATCGACTGCTGCTCGACGCGGTACGGCTGGGCGACGAACGTCTGGATGACGAAGAAGATGATGAGGGTGAGGACGAGCGTCTCGACGATCTCGAAGAGGCACCCGAGGGGGCGTCGTGTCACAAGTCCGGAAGTATACGGGTACGGCGTGGCCTGCCGCCCCCGCCCGCTCGGCCGGGATGGGCACCTGCGCAGCGCTGCATAAACGGCGCGTTATGCGCGGTTTGACCCGCCCTTCTGGCAGTTGATACACTCGCCGGCGGTCTGAGTCGTCCCGCCGTCCCGCCCCGAAGAAGGGCCGGCGGTCCCCAGGCGCAGCATCCAACCACGTCCGCGGCGCGACGGTCGCGCCCGCGCCGACGGCCGTGCCTGACAGGGAGGTCGCAGAAGCCAGCCCATGAGCTCCGATCTGCTCCAGCTCATCATCCTGCCGGCGGGGCTCATCGCCATCGCCTTCGCCCTCTACCTGGCGCGGGACGTGCTCCGGCGCGACACGGGCACCAAGGAGATGGAGGCGGTCGCCGCCACGATCTTCGAGGGCGCCGTGGCCTTCATCCGGCGCCAATACGTCACGATCGCGATCCTCGCCCTCGTCGGCGCCCTGGCGATCGGCCTCCTCATCTCGGTCTTCGAGACGGAGGACGTCGCCGACACGAACATCTTCGGGCCCGAGCTGGGCATCCGGACCGCGATCGCCTTCCTCGTCGGGGCGGCGTGCTCCATGGCTTCCGGCATCATCGGCATGTACATCAGCGTCAAGGCCAACGTCCGGACTGCCGCCGCCGCCCGGCGGAGCCTCGTCGAGGCCGTCCAGGTGGCGATGCGCGGCGGGGCAGTCTCGGGATTCCTCGTCGTCGCCCTGTCGCTCCTGGGCGTCTACCTCATGTTCGCCGCCTTCGGCGGATTGAACGAGACGACGATCCACCAGGCTCCCTTCCTCATCGTCGGCTACGGCTTCGGGGCCAGCTTCGTGGCCCTCTTCGCCCAGCTCGGCGGCGGCATCTACACGAAGGCGGCGGACGTTGGCGCCGATCTCGTGGGCAAGGTCGAGGCGGGGATCCCCGAGGACGACCCGCGCAACGCGGGCGTCATCGCCGACCTGGTCGGCGACAACGTGGGTGACTGCGCCGGCCGCGGCGCCGACCTCTTCGAGTCCACGGCCGCGGAGAACATCGGGGCGATGATCCTCGGCGTTGGCGTCTACTTCGTCGCCCAGAAGGCGGGATGGGCGAATCCGGAGGCGTGGATCTTCTTCCCGCTCGTCGTGCGCTCCTTCGGGCTGCTCTCCACGATCGTCGCCATGTTCTTCGTCCGCGGCCGCGAGGACGAGAACCCGATGAACATCCTCAACCGAGGCTACTGGGTTACCACGATCCTGTCGGTCGTCTCGCTCGCCTTCGTCACGAACGTGATGATGCAGACGGGCACCCAGAGCGGCGCCAGCGGCGTCCCGACCTGGATCTGGTTCTTCGGGGCCGGCGTCGTCGGCCTGGCCACCAGCGTCGCCTTCGTCTACATCACGCAGTACTACACGGCCGGGACCTTCCGGCCGGTCCGCGAGATCGCCGAGGCCAGCAAGACCGGCCCGGCCACGAACATCATCATCGGCACCGCGGTCAGCTACGAGACGACGTTCGTGACCGCGATCACGATCGGCATCGCGCTCTTCGCCAGCCACTGGCTGGGCGAGCAGGCCGGCCTGGTGGATGAGAACGGCCGCAACGTCGGCGGCATCTTCGGCACGGCCGTGGCGACGATGGGCATGCTCATGACCACCGCCTACATCCTGGCCATGGACACCTTCGGGCCGATCGCGGACAACGCCGGCGGCATCGCCGAGTTCAGCGGGGCCGAGGCGCACGCCCGGGAGATCACCGACCGCCTCGACGCGGTCGGCAACACGACGAAGGCGCTGACGAAGGGGTACGCGATCGCATCGGCCTCGCTCGCCGCCTTCCTCCTCTTCTCGGCCTACATCGACAAGGTCAACCTCATCCTGAGCCGCCAGATCGCCGCGGGCAAGGAAGGTGTCACGCTGTTGACGTCGGTGAACCTCGCGAACGTCAACGTCTTCATTGCGGCGCTCATCGCCTCGATGCTCGTCTACTTCTTCAGCTCGCTGGCCATCCGAGCGGTGGGCAAGACGGCCGGCGCGATCATCGTCGAGGTGCGACGGCAGTTCCGGGAGATGCCCGGGATCATGACCTACGAGCAGAAGCCCGACTACGCCCGCGTCGTGGACATCACAACACGGGCCGCGCTTCGCGAGATGGTCGCGCCCGGCCTCGTCGCGGTCGCCACCCCGATCGCGGTAGGCCTGCTCCTCGGCTACGAGGCGGTCGCCGGCATGCTCATGGTCGGCACGATCGCGGGCGTCCTCCTCGCCACGGTCCTCAACAACGGTGGCGGCGCGTGGGACAACGCGAAGAAGTACATCGAGTCGGGCCATCTCACGGACGACCAGGGGCGCGTCCTGGGCAAGGGCTCGCCCGCGCACGCTGCGGCGGTCGTGGGCGACACGGTGGGCGATCCGTTCAAGGACACCGCCGGCCCCTCGCTTCACGTCCTCGTGAAGCTCCTGGCGACGATCACGCTGGTCCTCGCCCCGCTCTTCATCCGCTAGGCAGGCCGGGAACGGCGGGCCTTGCCTCCGGGCGCGGCCCGCCCCCGGGTCCCATGGACCCCATCCTCCAGGCGCTCGTCATCGGGATCGTGCAGGGGCTCACGGAGTTCCTGCCGATCTCCTCGTCGGGGCACCTCATCGTCGTCCCCTACCTCTTCGGCTGGACCGATCCCTTCCTCACCTCGCTGGCCTTCGGGGTCGTTCTTCACGTGGCGACGCTCGTCGCGCTCCTCGTCTACTTCTGGCGCGACTGGGCCCGGCTCGTGCCGGCCGGGCTCGCCACGATCCGGGACCGCTCCTTCGCCGGCGACCCCGATCGAAAGCTGGCCTGGATGATCGCGGCCACGATGCCCCCGGCGATCGTCGCCGGGCTCCTCCTCAACGACTTCTTCGAGAAGGAGGTCCGCCAGCCGGTCCTGGTCGCCCTCATGCTCGTCGTCGGCGCCGCGATCCTCTCGATGACCGACCGGCTCGGCCGCCGGACGGCCGGGATGGAGGGCCTCGGGTTCGGCGGCGCCTTCTTCGTGGGCTGCGCCCAGGCCCTGGCCCTGGTGCCGGGGATCAGCCGGTCCGGGATCAGCATCAGCGCCGGGCTCGCCGCCGGGCTCACGCGCGAGGCCGCGGCCCGCTTCTCGTTCCTGATGGCCGCCCCGATCATCGCCGGAGCGGGCGCCTACGAGATCCGCAAGCTCCTCACCGGCGAGGCCGGCGTCGCGGTGGAGCCGGGGCCGCTCGTCGTCGGGTTCATCGCCGCGGCTGTCTCCGGGCTCGTGGCGATCACCGGGCTCCTACGCTACCTCCGCGGCCACCCGATGACGATCTTCGTCGCCTACCGCCTGGCTCTCGCCGTGGTCGTCGTCGTCTACTTCCTGAACGCGTAGCCGCGGAGCCGCCCGACGATGGAAGTGATGAAGCAGCTCCGCCAGCGGGCGATCCGCGACCTGGTGGAGCAGCGCCCCATCCGGACCCAGCAGGAGCTGGCCGCCGCGCTCCGCGACCGCGGCTTCCGCACGACGCAGGCGACGATCAGCCGCGACATCGCCGAGCTGCAGCTGGTCAAGGCTCACCGCGACGGGGTGAGCGTCTACGCGTTGCCGCCGCGCCTCGCCGAGGCCGACCCGACCGGCGAGGATCGCCTCCGGCGCCTCTTCCGCGACCTGCCGGTCGAGATCCGCGAAGCCGGGCTGCTGCTGGTGCTGGTCACCCTGCCGGGGTCCGCCCACGCGATCGCCGCCTCTCTCGATCGTGCCCGCTGGCCGGAGGTCGTCGGCTCGATCGCCGGCGACGACACCTGCTTCGTCGCCTGCCCCGACCGGCGTGCCCTGCGCCGCGTCCGCGAACGCCTGGAGCGGCTGGCGGCAGGGTAGGGGCGGCGTCGTGGACCGGGCGCCCCGAGGCCCAGCCCCCTGTGACCCGTACCGGCCAGCCCGATCACCGCCACCTTCCCCAAGCGTGAAAACGCGGCGAACGTGCGGGTTGACTGCGTTTCGGAGCGCGGCGACCCCGCATCTCATCGGCGCAGCCGGTTTCCGGTCCCCGCAGCCGCCGGGACCGGGGGGTGGCGCGGGCATCTCAGGCGCGCGTCAGCACGATGGCGTCCAGCACGCGCGCGGCGTCGGCCGGGTCCAGCTCGCCCTGGCCCGGGACGAGGGCGTTGGCACAGGCGGCCGCGGCGCCGTGGCGGGCGGCCTCGGGGACCGGGAGGCCGGTCGCAAGGGCGGCCGCCAACCCTGCCAGGAGGGCGTCGCCACTGCCGACCACGTAGGGGCCGAGCTTGGGCGGCGGGCCGATCCGCCAGGCGGTGCCGGTGTCGTCGACGAGCACGGCGCCGGCGACCCCCCGCGTCACGAGGGCGGCCGACGCACCGCCCGCCCGGAGCCCGCGGGCCGCCGCGAACGTGCCCGCCTCGTCCGGCGCCGGGATCCCGGTCGCCTCGGCTGCCTCGCGGGCGTTCACCTTCACGAGCCACGGCCGAGCCGGCAGCGCGGCGGCGAGGTGCGCTCCGCCGGCGTCGACGGCTGCCCGCGCCCCAGCTCCGGCGGCGATGGACGCCAGGCGTCCGTACCCATCGACCGGCGCTCCCGGGGGCAGGCTGCCGGCGATCACGACGAGCGTGCCGGAAGGATCGTCCGCGAGCTCGGTCGCGAGGGCCGCCTCGACCGCCGCCCAGCCGGCGGCGTCCAGGGTCAGCCCCGCCTCGTAGAACTCGGTCAGCGAGCCGGTCACGCGATCGAGCACCGACAGGCACGTCCGCGTCTCGCCGGCGACGCGGACCCCGCGCGCCCGGATCCCGCGGGCGGCCAGGGCCTCCTCCATCCAGTCGCCGGCCCGACCGCCGAGAACGGCCACCACCGACGCCTCCAGCCCCAGGGTTCGCGCGGCCCGCGCCACGTTGAGGGCCTTCCCGCCGGGCACGACCGAGAGCATCTCGGGGCGGTGGATCTCGCCCGGGACGAGGTGGTCGACGGCTGCCGTCTTGTCGATGGCGGCGTTGACGGAGACGCAGACCAGGCGCCGGACGAGCGACGCGCCGGCGGCCGCGCTCACGCCGGCAGGCCCGCCGCGCGGGCGGCCGCCTCCGCCTCGGCGAGGGTGGGCTGCGCGGCCGTCCCGCCCACGCCGCGCGTGGAGAGCGACCCGCAGGCGACGCCCAGGGCAAGGCACGCCCCGAGGGGCCGCCCGGCCAGCCAGCCGGCGAGGAAGCCCGCGTCGAACGAGTCGCCGGCGCCCGTGGTGTCGACCGGGTCGACGGCGAGGGCCGGACAGCGGGCGGCGTCGCCCTCGGCCGTGACGGCCAGCGCGCCCTCGGCCCCCAGCTTCACCGCAACGACCCGCGGGCCCAGCCCCGCCAGCGCCCGCGCCGCCACCTCGACGTCGTCAACGCCCGTGATGCCGGTTGCCTCGGCCGCGTTCGGGAGGAAGACGTCCGTCTCGGCGAGGAGCGCCCGAATGCCGCCGTCCCACGCTTCGCGGGGGTCCCAGTTGCAGTCGAACGACGTCGTCGCGCCGGCCGCCCGTGCCGCCGCGAACAACCCGGGCAGGTCGGGCCGGGCGGCGTCGAGCAGGAAGAAGCTGCCAGCATGAAGGTGCCGAGCCCGGGCGACGAGCGCGTCGGGCACGTCGGCAACCCGCAGGCGCGGGATCGTCCCGGGCGCCGTCAGGATCGCGCGGTCGGACGCGGCGGACAGGATGACGCTCGCACCGGTGGGCAGGTGCGGGTCGATCCGGACGGCGGAGATCTCGAGCCCGCGCTCGGCCATGGCCCCCAGCATGAAGCGGCCCAGCGCGTCGTCGCCGACGACGCCGGCGAATGCGGTCCGCAGGCCGAGGCGGGCGGCCCCGCAGGCGAAGATGACCGACGAGCTGCCGATCACGAGATCGATCCCGTCCACCCAGCGCTCCACCTGCCCGAAGACCGGCCGCGGGTCGGCGGCGCGGACGACGATGTCGGGGTTGACCTCGCCGAGCACGAGAAGGTCGAGGTCGCGGCCGACGGCGGCCTCGGGATCGGGGGACCGGACGCGGGCGGGTTCCATCGACGCTCAGTATTCCCGGTACCAGCCCTCGCCGGGCGGCTGGGCAGCGGCGAGCGTCCCGCGCCGCGCGTGCCACGGCACGCCGGCCCCGTCGACGAGCGCGACGAGGCGCCCCAGGCGAGCCCGGCCCACCGTGGCCAGCCAGGCGCCGCGCTCGGCCGCCGGCATCGTCGCGGAGGGAGCCCAGACCGAGCGCCCGACGAGCACGCCCGACGCCCCGGCCCGGCAGGCAACCGCGACCTGGCGCTCGAAGGTCGCATCGTCGACACCCCCGGAGAGCAGGACCCAGGGGACCGGGGATACCGCGTCGAGCTCGGCGCAGGCCTCGACCCAGGCCGCCTCGTCTGTCACGCCCGGGTCGTACGGGAACTCGGCCTTGAGGACGTCGCCGCCGAGGGCCATGAGCCGCCGCGCGGTCTCCACGACACAGCGCCGCCGCGCTTCGCCCGCCAGCTTCCCGCCGGTGGCCGGGTCGAAGCCGAGGGGCTCCACGAAGAGCGCGAGATCGGCGGCACGGCAGGCGGCGGCAACCTCGGTCACGAGCCGCTCCTGGTCGGCCGCGTTCGCCGCGTCCGGGTGGTAATAGACGAGGAGCTTCGCCGCCGCGGCACCCATCCGCTTCACCTGCTCGACCGACCAGCCGGGCAGGACCCGGCTCACCCGGGCCGTCGGCGGTCCCTCGTAGCCGGTCGCCTCGATCGCGACGAGGAGCCCGGCCGTGGCCGGGAGAGAGCCGTCCGCGATGCATGGGGCCGCGCCGATCTCCGGGTCGAGGAGGGTGCCGGTCGCCGTTTCCGCGAGCGCCCGCACGACCGATCGCTTGAACGCCACCATCTCCTCGTAGGTCGTCGTCTCCGGGGCGTCCGGGTGCAGCTCCTTTCGGAGGTTCTGGCGATGGTCCAGGGCGAGGACGGCGAACGTTCCGCGGGCGGAGGAACACGCCTCCAGGCCGCGTCGCGTGCCGAGCAGGTACGGCATGGGCACCTCGTGCAGATCGCGCTGATCGTACGCCGCGGGCGCGGCGCGGACAACGGCGGACCTGCGCGATTCGCGCAGGAATAGCGTTGACGGCGCGCGTTTCGCGTCACAGTATGCGCACATGCCGCGAGCCGACCGCAGCAGCAGGCTGATCCGCCGCCTCCGCGAGGACGGGCGGGCCAGTGTTGCCACGCTCGCCCGGGACCTGGGCGTCACGCCATCCACCATCCGGCGCGACCTGGCCCGGCTGGCCGACGACGGCACCCTCGTGCGGACTTACGGGGGAGCCGCGCTCCCGGCCGCGGCCCGCGCGGCCGCGTCGGGCCCGACCGCCGAGGCGAAACGGGCAATCGCCGCCGCTGCCGCCGGCCTCGTCGAGGACGGCCAGACGATCGCAATCTCGAGCGGCTCCACCACCCTCGAACTCGCCCGCCGGCTCGTGGATCGGCGCCTGACGGTCATCACGAACGCGCTCGACGTCGCGAGCGTCCTCCTCGATCGCGACGGCATCGAGCTGGTGATCCTCGGTGGCGTCGTCCGCCCGCGGATGCACTCGATGCTGGGCCACCTCGCCGAGCTCGCCCTGCAGGAGCTTCGCGCCGACACCCTGTTCATGGGGATCGGCGCGCTCGACCCCGACCGCGGGCTCATGAACGACTCGATCCCCGAGATCCTCACCGACCGGGCGCTGCGGCGAAGCGCGCGGAGCTGCGTCGTGCTCGCGGACGCCTCGAAGTTCAGCGGCGTTTCGCCCGCGTTCGTCTTCGGGCTCAAGGAGGTCGACACAGTCGTCACCGACGCCGGCGTCGATCCTGCCGACGTCGTGGCCCTGCGGGCCCGTGGCGTCCGCGTCGTCGTGGCCCCGCCGGCCGGAGCCCCCCGTTGAGCGGCGTCCCGAAAGGAGCGCATCCGAACCCATGATCGGAGGCATCATCCCCGCCGAGATCCTTGCCGAAGCCGACGCCATCCGGGCCACGCTCGTCGAGAGTCTGCCGAGCGCCCGGGCGGCCGCGGAGGCGCTGCGCGCCGCCGGGACGCGGCGAATCCACGTGATCGGCAACGGCACCTCGTACCATTCGGCGCTGGCCGCCGCCACGCTCTACCGGCGCCACGCCGGCACGGACGACCCGACGGTGATCGCGCTTCCCGCCGGCGAGTTCCGCACCTACCTGCCGGCCCTCGGCGCCGGCGACGCGGTCATCGGCATCTCGGCCTCCGGTGAGTTCCGCGACGTCCTGGCCGTGGTGCACGAGCTGCGCGGCCGCGTCCCAACGGTCGGGATCGTGCACGTCCCGGACAGCACCCTCGACCGGACCGCGGAGCACGTCGTCCGCTCCGCCGGGGGTCCCAGCAGCGTCCCCGTGATGACGAAGACGTTCGCCTCCACGCTCGCCGCCACGCACCTCGTCCTGGGCGAGCTGCTGGGCGGCGCCCGCGCGGCGGCCCTGCGCGCCGCCCTCGCCGCGGCCGCCGACGACGTGGCGGCGGCCGTCACGGCGGCGGCGCCGCGCGTCGAGCCTCTCGCCTGGGACCTCGTCGACCGCGAGCACGTCTTCGTCGTGGGCAGCGGCAACGCCGCCGCCGCGGCGTACGAGGCGGCTCTCAAGTTCAAGGAGATGGCCCTCGTCCACGCCGAGGGTGCCGAGTCGTGGGAGATGGCATCCGGCGCGGCCACGATCGTCGGGCCGGACAGCGTCGTCGTCGCCCTCGCGCCGGCCGGGCCCGGCCGCGAGGCCACCCTCGACCTGGCCCGCCACGCCGCCGGGTGGGGCGCCCGCATCGTGGAGGTGGGGCCAGGCGACGCGCCGGCGACCCCCGGCGCCGATCACCTGCCGCTCCCCGCGACGGCCACGGAGGACCTCGCCCCGCTCACGGCCGTCGCCCCCGTGGCCCTGCTCGCCTTCGTCCTCGCCCGCCGCCGGGGCCACGATCCCGACCGCCCGGGCTGGGTGGAGCGCTACCACAGCCAGGGGCTGCGCCACATCGTCGGCGTCGGCAACGCCGTCACGGAGGGCTGAGATGCCGCGGATCGTCCTCGTCGGGGCCGGGAGCGTGGAGTTCACCCGCAACCTGCTCGGCGACTTCCTCTCCTACCCGGAGCTCGCGGACGCGGAGATCGTCCTCCACGACATCGACGGAGACCGCCTGGCGACCGCCGAGCGCATGGCCCGCTGGACGGCGGACGCCCTGGGCGCGGCGCCGACGATCCGCGGCAGTCTGGACCGCCGCGAGGCGCTGGCCGGCGCGGACTTCGTGGTCAACACGATCCAGGTCGGCGGCGCCCGCGCGACGCAGGTCGACTTCGACGTCCCTGCCCGCTTCGGCCTCCGCTACACGATCAACGACACGATCAACGTCGGCGGCGTCCTGCGCGGCCTGCGCACGATCCCGGTGGTCCTGGGGATTGCCGCGGAGATGGCCGAGGTCTGCCCCGAGGCGCTCTTCCTGAACTACACGAACCCGATGGGGATGCTCGTGAAGGCGGTCGACGAGGCGATCGGGACGCCGACCGTCGGCCTCTGCCACTCGGTCCACTGGACCGTCCACCGCCTGGCGGAGTACCTCGAGGTCCCCTTCGCCGAAGTCGACGCCCTCGCCGCCGGCGTCAACCACCTGGCCTGGATCCTTCGCCTGGAGCACCGCGGCACGGACCTCTACCCCGCCCTGCACTCCTTCGTCGGTTCGGGCCTCGTGCCCGCCGACGACCTCGTCCGGGCGGACCTCTTCCGGCGCTTCGGCTTCTACCCGACCGAATCGTCGGAGCACCACGCGGAGTACAACCCGTGGTTCATCCCGAAGGGCCAGGTGGAGCCCTTCAACATCCCGATCGGCGAGTACCTCTCGCGCGTCGCGAGCAACCTCGACGAGTACGCCGAAACGAAGCGCCGTCTCGACGCCGGCGAGCCCTTCGAGATCGAGCGAAGCGGGGAGTACGCGGCGGTCATCGTCCACGCCATGACCGCCGGCGCGCCCGCCCGGATCGTGGCCAACGTCCCCAACGCGGGCGGCCGGCTCATCCCGAACCTCGCCGCCGACGCGTGCGTGGAGGTCCCGGCCCTCGTCGACGGCCTGGGGGTCCACCCGGTCGCCGTCGGGCCGCTCCCGCCGCAGTGCGCGGCCTACACCCGCCCCGCCGTCGACTGCCAGGAGCTGACCGTCGCGGCGGCCCTCGAGGAGGACCGCGACCTCGTCTATCACGCCGTGCTCACCGATCCCCAGGTCCAGGCCGCGCTCTCGCTCGACGAGGCCTGGCGCATGACCGACGAGCTGATCGCCGCCGAGGCGGAGTGGCTGCCCGGCTGGCTGGGCGGAACCGCCCCGGATTGGCTGGACTAGGAAGAGGAGGAGAGGCAAATGCGCACGTTCCGAGCATCCCGCGGCCCACGGCTCCTGGCCGTGGCTGCGGCTGCGAGCCTGCTGGTCGCCGCGTGCGGCGGCGGCGGCACTCCGACGCCCACGACCCCGATCGGCCCGACGAGCGGTCCGACCACCGCGCCCGGGTCCGCGGAGCCCTCGGCGACCCCGGCCGGCGGCTACACCGGCCCGGAGGTGACGATCTCCTACTCGATCTGGGGCGACCCGGCCGAGCTCAAGAGCCAGCAGGCGATCGTCGACGCCTTCCACGCCGCGAATCCGAAGATCACGGTCAAGGTCGAGGTGTCCGACTGGGATCCCTACTTCGACAAGCTCCAGACCGGCCTTGCCGGCGGCGCGGCCCCCGACGTCTTCGCGATGGACGGCCCGCTCTTCCCCGACTACCAGTCGCGGGGCGTCCTCCTGGACCTCAAGCCCTATATCGACCGCGACGGCTACGACCTGACCCAGCTCGCGGACCAGGGCGTGGCTGACTTCACGACCGCCGACGGCGGCCAATACGGCCTGCCGCGGGACCTCAACACGGTCGTTCTCTACTACAACAAGACGATGTTCGACGCGGCCGGCCTCGCCTATCCGGACGAGGCCTGGGACTGGGCGAAGTTCGTCGAGGTGGCGAAGCAGCTCACGAAGGACGAGAACGGCGACGGGACCACCGACCAGTGGGGCTTCTACACCGAGACGACCGACATGGAGAACTTCTGGAGCTCGCTCGTCTGGCAGAGCGGCGGCGACCTCCTCAACGCCGACAAGACCGCGACGCTGCTCGGGACGCCCGAGGCGGCCGCCGGCATCCAGTTCCTGCAGGACCTGATCTGGAAGGAGAAGGTCATGCCCGACCCGGCCCTCTTCGCGGAGACCGGCGACGCCTTCGAGCAGGGCAAGGCCGCCATGGAGGCGAACGGCTCCTGGCTGGTGCCCACCCACACGGCGGCCGGCGCCGAGCTGGGATACGCGTTCGGGATCGCCCCGCTGCCGAAGGGTCCGGCCGGCCGGTTCACGTCGGTGAACCCGACGGGCGCCGTCGTCTACCAGGGAACGAAGGCCCCCGACGCGGCCTGGGAGTTCGCCAAGTACCTGGCCAGCCCGGCCGCCCAGGAGCAGCTGATGAAGCTGAAGGCGTCCCTGCCGATCAGCAAGGAAGTCCTGGCGGGCCCGTATGCCACCTCGTTCGAGGGCGCCCAGGTGCTCGCCGACAGCCTCGCCTACGCGAAGCTCAAGCCGTCGTTCGCCGGCTACAACGAGTTCACGACGATCCTCCAGGGCGAGCTCGACACGAACGTCTTCAACGAGCCGAAGAAGACGGCCGCCGAGGCGCTCGCGGACGTCGTGCCGAAGCTCGAGGCGTTCCTCGCGGGCCGGTGACCGCTTCCTCGGCGGGCTCCGGAACGGCCGCCGGCCGATGACCCTCCTGCGTCGCCGCCGAGGTGAAGTGGGCGTGGCTCTTCCTCGCCCCCACCCTCATCGGCCTCGCGATCCTGTCGGCCGGCCCGATCCTCGCCACGCTCGGGATCAGCCTCACCGAGTGGGACCTCCTGAGGGCGCCGGAGTGGGTCGGCCTCGACAACTTCGGAGCGCTCGTCGGGGACGGGCGCTTCCTGGTGGCGCTCCGCAACACGACCTTCTACACGGTCGTCTCGGTGCCGCTCGGGATGGTCCTCGCGCTGGGTCTCGCGCTGGCCCTCAATCAGGGGTTGCGCGGGATCTCCTGGATTCGGACCTCCTACTTCCTGCCGGTCGTCACCTCGGCGACGGCGGTCGGCCTGGTCTGGGCCTGGATCTACGCGCCCTCCGGCGGGATCCTCAACCAGGTCCTCGTGTTCCTCGGCCTGCCGCCGCAGAAGTGGATCAGCGACCCGTTCTGGGCGATGCCCTCGATCATCCTGATGAGCACCTGGCAGGGCCTCGGGACGAGTGTGATCATCTTCCTCGCCGGGCTCCAGGGGATCCCGCAGGAGTACCACGACGCGGCCTCCGTGGACGGCGCCGGGCGCTGGGCGCGGCTCCGGAACGTCACGCTCCCGCTGCTGACGCCCAGCATCTTCTTCACCGGGATCCTGTCCCTCATCGGCGCGTTCCAGATCTTCGACCAGGTCTACGTCCTGGCCCGGCCGGGCAAGCCGACCGACGCCACGGTCACCCTCGTCTACTTCATCTACGAGAACGGCTTCAAGAACTTCAAGATGGGCTACGCGGCGGCTGCCTCGTGGATCCTGTTCCTGATCGTGGCGGTCCTCACCTGGGTCTACTTCCGCTCGCAGCGCCGCTGGGTGCACTACCAGTGAGGGCCGCCCGATGACCGCCCCCACGCTCGCTGCCCCGGCCGCGCGCTCCCGCCGGCCGCTCCGTGTCCGGGCCCTGCGGGTTTCCCGTCGCGGCCTGCTCTACGCGGTCCTGATCGCAGGCGGGCTGCTCATGATGGTTCCCTTCTTCTGGATGATCGTCACCTCGTTGAAGACGCGGGCGGAGGTCTTCGGGTCGTCGCCGCTGAGCCTGCCGTCGGGCGCCCATTTCGAGAACTACGCGAACATGTGGAACGCGTTCCCGCAGGGGGTCACGTTCGGCACGTTCTTCGGCAACTCGCTCAAGCTGGCCCTGCTCTGCACGGCCGGCCAGCTGGTGACGTCTTCGATGGCGGCCTACGCGTTCGCGGTCATCCCGTTCCGCGGCCGGGGGCCGCTCTTCGGCATCCTCCTGGCCACGCTGATCATCCCCGTCCAGGTCGTCCTGGTCCCCAACTTCGTGCTCTACCGGAGCCTGCCGCATCCGTTCAGCGCGAGCGGGAACTGGATCGGGACCCAGGAGCCGCTGTGGGTGGGAGCCTGGCTCGGCGGCGCCTTCGGGACGTTCCTCCTGCGCCAGTTCTTCCTGGCGATCCCCCGCGAGCTGGCCGACGCCGCCCGGGTCGACGGCGCGAACCCCTGGCAGATCTTCACCCGGATCTACGTGCCCCTCGCCCGGCCCGCGCTTGCCACGCTCGCGATCTTCACGTTCATGTGGACCTGGAACGACCTCCTCAGCCCGCTCATCTACCTGAGCGCCCTGGACCAGTACACGACGACGGTAGGCCTCGCCTTCTTCAAGGGCCAGTTCATCGGGAAGTGGCCGGAGATGATGGCCGGCGGCCTGGTGAGCCTGCTGCCGATGATCATCCTGTTCGTCGTCGCCCAGAAGTACTTCGTGCGCGGCATCGCCCTGTCCGGCCTCAAGGGGTAGAGGGACGTGGCCACGCCTTCCGAGCCGGGTCCCGACGGTCTCCTGCTCCGCGACTTCCGGCCCCGGCAGCGCCTCCGCGTGCGGGCGACCCCGATCGCCCGTCCATCGATGCCGGCCATCGACGCGCACAACCACCTCGGCCCGACGCCCTTCTCCGGTCGCTGGGCGACTGGAACGGCCACCGAGCTCGCGGCGGTCATGGACGCCTCCGCGATCGCCGCGCTGGTCGACCTCGACGGCGGGTGGGGCGAGGCGCTGCGACGGGAGCTCGACCGCTGGGCGCCGCTCGGGCACCGTGTCGCCGTCTTCGCCGGCCTCGACTATGCGATGTGGGCCGACCGCGCGGACTTCGGCCCGGAGGAGGCCCGTCGCCTGCGGGCGTCGGTCGCCGCCGGCGCGCGCGGGCTCAAGGCCTGGAAGTCGCTGGGCCTGACCGCGCGCGACCCAACGGGTCGGCTCGTCGCCGTCGACGACCCGCGCCTCGACCCGCTGTGGGCTGCGGCCGGCGAGCTGGGGGTTCCCGTGACGATCCACGTCGCCGACCCGATCGCCTTCTTCGATCCGCTCGACGCGGCGAACGAGCGCTTCGAAGAGCTCCTGGCCCACCAGGACTGGCACTTCTGGCCGACCCGGCCGCCGGGCCGCCCCGACCTGCCGGGCTTCCCGCCGTTCGACGAGATCATCGACGGTTTGGAGGCCGTCGTGGCGCGGCATCCTGGGACGACGTTCATCGGGGCCCACGTGGGCTGTGTCGCGGAGGACCTGGCCCGGGTGGAGGCGATGCTCGCGGCGCACCCGAACTGGCACGTCGACATCGCGGCCCGGATCGCCGAGCTTGGCCGCCAGCCTTACTCCGCGCGGGACCTGCTGCTGCGGTTCCCCGACCGGGTCCTGTTCGGCACCGACGCGGCGCCGGATCCAGCCTGGTGGGCGACCTACGCCCGGTTCCTCGAGACGCGCGACGAGTCGTTCCCGTACGAGCCCCCGGACCCGGAGGAGGCACCGGGGAGCCCGGAGGAGGGACCGGGCAGCCCCTGCGCCCCGGGCAGCCCGGACGCCCCGCTTCCGGCCGGCTCGCAGGGGCGCTGGCGGATCCACGGCCTGGGGCTCCCGCCCGAGGTGCTCCGTCTCGTCTACGCCGCGAACGCCCGGCGGCTCCTCTTCCGCGACCTCCCCGGCGACGCCGGCGGCCCCGTGACGCTCCACCTCATCCCCGCCGTGCGCTGGGAGGCCTGGCGCGCAGCGCCCGACTCCGCCGCGCGCTACACCCCTGTCGGGTTCGAGGCGGAGGGGTTCGTCCACTGCACCAACGGGGACGACGAGATGCTCGCGCTCGCCAACTCCAACTACGCCGGCGACCCCGGGGCGTTCGTCGTCCTGGACCTGGACCTTGCCCTGGTCGGCGCCCCGTGGCGCTACGACGACCCAGGCTCGCCCTACCCGCACGTCCACGGCCCGCTGCGCCGGGACGCGCTGCGGGGCGTCCGTCCGGTCCTGCGCGACGCGGCGGGCCGCTTCGTCGGGTACGGGGAGCGCCGCGAAGCCTGACCGGGCGCCGCGCACGGTCGGCCGCGCCCGAGCGCGATCGGCCGCGTCGCGCCGGCCGAGCACCGGAGGCGGCCGCCGGCTGACCCCGCTTTGACACCCCGCGAGGGGCGGGGCTATGATCCGCGCCGGCCGGACTTCGGGCGGGTCTCCAGCGAGGCAGATGCCCGGGGTTCGTTTCCTTCTCGGCCAGCTCATCGCCGCCCGCCGCGTCGTCGACGCCGGCCGTCGCGGCAGATCACCTGGGGGCAGCTCCTCCGTGAACAGCAAGCCCACCTACCTGTCGCGCGAGGGCGAGGCCGCGCTCCGCCTGGAGCTGGAGCAGCTGGCCAACGTCCGCCGCTTCGAGGTCGCTGCCCGCATCCACGATGCGAAGGAGCACGGGGACCTCTCGGAGAACGCGGAGTACGAGGAGGCCAAGAACGAGCAGGCCTTCGTCGAAGGGCGGATCCAGACCCTCGAGGCGATGCTCAAGACCGCGGTGATCATCGAGAACAGCGGCTCCGAGTACGTCGCCCTCGGCTCGTCCGTGACGGTGGAGTCGCACGACGGCGAGGAGACGTTCGCGATCGTCGGCTCCGCCGAGGCTCGACCGGCGCAGGGCCGGATCTCCAACGAGTCGCCGGTCGGCCGCGCCCTGCTCGGCAAGAAGGCGGGCGACACGGTCGTCGTGAAGCTGCCGAACGGGTCCGACTTCACCTACAGGATCATCTCGATCAGCTGATCGCCCGCCCGGAGGGACCGGGTCGGGCGGCCGGAGCCGCCACCCGGCCCGGCGGACCGGAGCGGAGGACGCAGGCATGTACTGGGCGGACGAGCTGGCGGCATCGGTCGAGGGACCACAGGTCGTCAACGACTCGAAGACCCCGTCCGGGACGGTCCACGTGGGGAGCCTGCGGGGCCCCGTCATCCTCGACGTCATCACCCGCGCCCTGCGCGATCGCGGCCTGCCGACGACGCTCCTCTACGGCGTCGACGACATGGACCCGATGGACGCCCAGGCGCTCCTGACGCCCGATTCGATCGAGCACGAGATGGGCCGCCCGCTGGCGCACGTGCCCGATCAGGCCGGCGACTGCCATGCGTCCTACGCACGGCACCACGCCCAGACCTTCATCGACGTGTTCGCCGGCCTCGGGATCCACCCCGACCGCTACTACTGGATGAGCGACATCTATCCGACCGGGGAGGTGGACCCCTTCCTGCGGACGGCGCTCGACCGGGCCCAGGTGGTCCGCGACGTCTACCGCCGCGTCAGCAAGGTGGAGCGGCCCGAGGGCTGGCTGCCGGTCCAGGCGGTCTGCCCGGTCTGCGGCAAGGTGGGCACCACGATCGCGCTCGATTGGGACGGCGAGACGGTGCGGGTCGAATGCCGGCCCGACTACGTCACCTGGGCCCGCGGGTGCGGCTTCGTGGGCCGGATCTCTCCCTTCGGCGGGAACGCCAAGCTCTACTGGAACCTGGAGTGGGCCGCCCAGTGGAGCCTCTTCGGCGTCACGATCGAGCCCTGCGGGAAGGACCTCGCCACGGCCGGCGGCTCGCGCGATCGGGCGGACGCCATCGCCCGCGAGATCTTCGACCGCGAACCGCCCCGCAACCTGGCCTACGAGTTCCTCAACATCGGCGGGCGCAAGATGTCGACCTCGAAGGGCCGCGGCGCGTCCGCCCAGCGGATGGCCGAGGTCCTGCCCCCGGAGCCGCTCCGCCTGCTCTTCCTGCGGCCCCGCCCGAACCAGGCGATCGAGTTCGACCCCGAGGGCACGGACGCGATCCCGCGCCTCTTCGACGAGCTCGACAAGCTGGCCGCCGCCGTCGCCGGCCGCCCGTATCGCGGCGAGCTGCCGCCGGACCCGGAGCGCCTCTTCGGCTACGTCCAGCTGGCCGACGCGCCCGCCGCCGAGGTGGCGACCGCCTACCGGCCCGCCTTCGGCCACCTCGCCCTGCTGGCCCAGATCCCGGGCGTGGAGATCGCCGTCCGCGTGGCGGAGGAGAAGGGCTCGCCCCTCACGCCGCGCGAGGAGCGGACCCTGGCCGAGCGGCTCGCCGCCGCCCGCGCCTGGCTGGACGCGTATGCGCCCGAGAGCGCGGTCGTCCGGGTTCGTCGGGATGCCATCCCGGCCGAGGCCGTGGCTCTCGGCGAGGACCAGCGCGTCTTCCTCGGCGGCCTGGCTCTCGCGGCCGGAAAGGAAGACCCGCGCGGCGGCGACGCCTGGCAGACGCTCCTCTTCCGGGTCGCCGGGGACGCCGCGCTGCCGGCCGGCCGGGCCTTCGGCGCGGTCTATCTCGCCTTCCTCGGCCGCCCCAACGGCCCACGCGCCGGCTGGCTCCTGGCCAGCCTGGAGTCGTCCTTCGTGATCGCCCGCCTGCGGGCCGCTGCCGGCTGGCATGATCACGCCGACGAGGAGGCCGGGGCATGAGCGTCGGGCTGCAGCGGCTGCGCGAGGAGCCGGAGGTCATCCGGCAAGGCGCGCTCGACAAGGGCGAGGACGCCTCGCTCGTCGATCTCGCCCTCGAGCTCGACGCCCGCCGTCGACGCCTCCTCGGCGAGGCCGACGGGCTGAAGGCCGAGCGGAACGCCGTCTCAAAGCGGGTCGGCGAGTCGATCCGCGGCGGCGCCGCGCCCGACGGCCCGGAGGTCGCCGCGCTCAAGGCCGCCTCGGTCGCGGCCGGCGAGCGGATCGAGGCGCTCGACGCCGAGGCCGCCGACGTCCAGGCCCGGCTCGACGAGGCCCTCCTGCGGATCCCGAACCCAGCCGACCCGGGCGTCCCGATCGGCGACGCCGACGCCAACGTCGTGGTCCGGACCTGGGGCGAGCTGCTCCCGCACTTCGTGCCGAACGCCGGCGAGGTGGGGGCCGATGCCGACCCCGCGGCCGGCACCTGGGAGCGGAAACCACACTGGGAGATCGCCGAGGCGCTCGACATCATCGACCTCGAGCGCGGCGCGAAGATCACCGGCTCCGGCTTCCCGGTCTACAAGGGGGCCGGCGCCGCCCTCCAGCGCGCCCTCATCGACTTCTTCCTGAGCGTGCACACTCGCGAGAACGGCTTCACCGAGATCTGGCCCCCGGCCGTCGTCAACGCCGCCTCGGCGCGGGGAACCGGCCAGATCCCGGACAAGGAAGACCAGATGTACGTCGTCACCCGCGACGAGCTCTACCTGGTCCCGACGGCCGAGGTCCCGGTCACGAACCTCCACCGCGACGAGATCTTCGAGGCCGACACGCTCCCGGTCCGCTACGCCGCCTACTCGCCGTGCTTCCGGCGCGAGGCCGGCGCCGCCGGCAAGGACACCCGCGGCATCCTGCGCGTCCACCAGTTCGACAAGGTGGAGATGGTCCTCTTCGAGCGGCCGGAGACGTCGAACGAGGCGCTCGAGTGGATGACCGGCCGGGCCGAGGACCTCCTGCGGCGCCTCGGGCTCTCCTATCGGGTCCTGCTCATGGCCACCCGCGACATGGGCTTCGTCCAGGCCAAGAAGTACGACCTCGAGGTCTGGGCGCCCGGCGTGGAGCGCTGGCTGGAGGTCTCCTCCTGCTCGAACTTCCGCGACTACCAGGCCCGCCGGATGGCGATCCGCTACCGGCCCGCCGCCGGCGCCAAGCCGGAGCTCGTGCACACGCTCAACGGGAGCGGACTCGCGCTCGCGCGCGTGGTTGCCGCGATCCTCGAGGCCTACCAGCAGCCCGACGGCAGCGTCGTGGTCCCGGGGCCGCTTCGGGGCACCCTCGGCACGGACGTCATCACGGCGGGCTGACCCGACCGCGCGCAGGGAGAAGAACCGCCATGACGACGCCCGCACCCAGCTGGCAGACGCCGGCCGAACCCGCCGGACCCGCGCCCGGCGTGCAGTTCGCGGGTCACGGGGCCCGCCTCGGCGCCTTCATCCTCGACGGGATCCTCGTCGGAATCGTCACGACCGTGCTGCTCTTCGTCATCATGATCCCGCTCTTCGGCGCGCTCGTCGGCGCCGTCGGCTCCGACGGCGAGCTCGACAGCGGTGAGCTGGGCGCCCTGGGCGCCTCGTTCGGCTTCTTCATCCTGGGTGCCGTCGTGATCGGCGTCTTCTCGCTGCTGTACTTCCCCTTCTTCTGGGCCCGTGGGGGCGCGACGCCGGGCATGAGGGTCGCCGGGATTCGCGTGCTCAGCGACCGCGACGGCAGTCGGATCGGGTGGGGGACCGCCCTCCTCCGGCTGATCGGCTGGTGGGTCTCCGCAGCCGTCTTCTACCTCGGCTTCGTCTGGATCCTGGTCGACAGCCGCCGCCGCGGCTGGCACGACCTGCTCGCCGGCACCTGCGTCATCAGCACGCGATGACCGACGGGGCGGGCGCGCTCCGCGTCGTCTCGCTCGCGGAGCGCCCGGACCTGCGAATGCTGCTTGGTGCGTGGACGTGCTCGTGGAGCACGTAACGACGGGCGAGCCGGGCCCGGCCGATGGCTCGACCCTGCCGCCCCGCACGGGTGAGCCCAGCGGAGCGCCCCTGCGACCCGCGAGCAGGCCGTCGGCAGTCGGCGAGTGCTCCAGGAGCGGGGCGCGGCGGTTGAGGGGCGCGTCGGGAGCGGGCGAGGGTGTCTCGACCGCCGTTACGTGCTCCCGAAGCACATGCCAGCCCACGCCGGGCTCGCGGTGAGCGCGGACCCGCCGGACCCGCCGCTGCCCGCCCCGCCCCCGCAGCGCCTGCGGGTCAGCCCCCGGTCTTCACGGTCACCGTGGCCGTCATGTTCCAGCGGAGCCCATCCGGGGCCGTGGCCGGCTCCACGATCGCCCGGTAGACGACGTCGCCCTGGACCGAGGCGCCGAAGAGCGCGACCGACTCGACGGTCCCGTCCACGCGCGCGTCCGGCAGCCCGTCGAACGTGATCGTGACGGCCGCGCCGACCGCCACGCGGGCCACCGTCGTCTCGTCCAGGTCGGTCGTCTCGATTCGCCAGCCCGTCGTGCCCGCCACCCGGACGAGCACGACCCCCGGCGCGGCGCGCTCGCCCACGCGGGCGTCGAGCGACGCTACGGTTCCCGCGAACGGGGCCGCGATCGTGAGCTGCTCGAGCCCCGCCTGCGCCGCGGCCAGCCCCGCCTTCGCCCGGTCGACCTCGGCCCGGGCGGCCGTCGCTGCGCCCGCGGCCGCGGCCGCGCTCGCCCGCGCCCCGCGCAGGTTGGCCCGCGCCCCGGCGAGGGCCGCGCGGGAGGCGTCGATCTCGGCGTCGGCGGCGCGCCCCTGGGCGCTCGACGCGGACGAGGGCAGCGCGTCCCGGGCAGCGCGCGCCCGGCTGACACCCGCGATGGCCTGGTCCACGGCCGCCTCGGCCGCATCGACCGTTGCAGCCGCCTGCGTCACCCCCGCGGCCGCGCGCGCCACGCCGGCGTCGGCGGCCGCCACGGCGGCGGTCGCGGCATCCAGCTCGGCCTGCGCCGCGGCGGAGTCGAGGCGGACGAGCGGAGCCCCGGCCACCACGCTGTCGCCCTCGGCGGCGAGCACCTCGACGATCGTCCCGGGGATGGCGGCGCCCAGCTCCGCGAAGCGCAGCGGCACCACCCGCCCGTCGGCGACGATCTCCGTGGAGGGTGGGACTGGCGGGATCGACGGCGCGGGCGTCGCGGTCGCCCCGCCACCGGTGCCTCCGCGCAGCAGGAGCCACCCGCCGCCGATGGCAGCGATCACGACGACGAGCACGACGATGAGGCGGCGCATGGAGCTCCTTTGGGGCTGGGTCGGGCGCGGTGCGGGAGGCCCGGCGGGGGAAACGGGCTGATCGTTCATTCGTAGGCGAGGACCTCGCGCACGGCGAGCCGCGACGCGCGCCAGGCCGGGAGGAGGCTGGCGACCGCGGCGAGGACGAGGACGATGACGAGCCAGAGGATGACCCCCTCCAAGCTGACCGCGTACGAGAGCGGCCGCGACAGGAAGACCATGCCGAGGGCGTCCGAGAGCGTCTTGCTGATCGGGATCGAGAGGACCGCCCCGATGCCCCACGAGATCAGGCCGATGAGCACGCCCTCGACGAGGAAGAGCCGCAGGACGGCCCCCTCCGACGCCCCGCCCAGGAAGCGGCGGAGCACGGAGCCTCCGGGTGCTGGTGCGCGGGCGTCGCGCGCGTGATGGATCTGCAGGTGCGGTCGTGACCCCGCTGATCCATATCGGACGGCGCCGATCCTCGGATCGAGGTTCCCGGGCCGGCACGCCGGCACGGCGGAGGGGGGACCATGGAGCCAGCCCGGGACCGGACGGTCGGGTCGTGGATCGCGGACGCTCGAGCCACCATCGTGGCGACGCCCCATGCGAACCCACCTCTTACGGCGCGTCGCGCTCGGCGCGCTGGCCCTCCTCACCACGCTGGCCGTCGTCGCGCCTGTCGAAGCGCGGTCGCCCGTTCGCAAGATCGAGCCCCGCCGCGTCGTCCCCTACCGGGTGGGCCGCGCGTTCACGCCGAACACCAACGTGCTCTCGGCCTCGGGGTACGCGGCCTGGATGATCGACGAGGTCCTGGGCCGAACGACGCCGCTCCCGTCGCTCGGCGCGGCCTTCCTGCGCGCGGAGCGCGAGCAGGGCATCAACGCCCGCTACTTCGTCGCCCACGCGATGCTCGAGAGCGGGTGGGGCACCTCCCCGATCGCGCGCTACAAGCGCAACCTCTTCGGCTACAACGCCTGCGACCGGGACCCGTGGCGGTACGCCACGCGCTTCCCGAGCCATGCCAAGGGCGTGGCCGCGGTCGCGGAGATCCTGCGCGAGTCGTACCTGACGTCCGACGGGCGTTGGTGGTACCGGTTCACGACCCCACGAGCGATCAACCGCTATTACGCCTCGGATCCCCGCTGGGCCGACAAGGTCGCCCACCTCGCGAACGTCCTCGACAAGCTCGTGGTCACGCTCAGGGAACGGTGGGTGCGGTTCCGGCGTCCCGCGCTCGTCGACCGGCCGATCGTAGGGGCTCCGGCGGTGCTCGAGATCCCGTGGCGCGCCAAGCCGGGCGCGCAGCTCCCCCCGGCGCTCCGGTTCGCGGTGCGCTGGACTCCGGTCGCGGTCATCGAGGCGTCCGCCGAGGTCCCCGCGGCGGCGCCGGACGCGCCCTGGAGGTTCGCTCCGCGCACGGACAAGCCCGGCGACGCGGTGCGCCTGGAGCTGGCGGCGCCGGCGCTCCCGGGCCTCTGGCGCCTGGACGTCGAAGCCCGCGACAGCGACGGACGGCCCCTTCCGGAGACGGACCGGCCGCCGATCCCGTCGCTCGAGGTTCGGGTGCTGGCACCCGGCGAGATCGGCGTCGCGCTGTCGGTCGGGGACGACGGCGACCTGGCCGCCACGGTGACGATCGCCGGGCTGGGGCCCGACGGCGACGGCGCCGACGATGCC